>Ga0308175_100001740_pt1 | contig 14736 bp, 16 predicted proteins | sample PhyCR1_3_FD_203893 | JGI IMG/M metagenome (GOLD analysis project Ga0308175, IMG submission 203893) | Soil microbial communities from UC Gill Tract Community Farm, Albany, California, United States - DLSLS.C.R1 | ecosystem: Environmental > Terrestrial > Soil > Agricultural land | place: USA...
CTGCGACGTCGTCCTGCACTGCAACGGCGACATGGCCGAGATGGCGGCTGTGGTCGAAGGTGCGGGAGCCCTCACCGGCGAGGCCGCGGCACGAGCCAAGGCGGCGCTGGCGCGGCTGCCGGCAGCCGCCGAGCCGTTCGATGCGGCGCAGGGCCGCGCTCGCTTCGACGCGGCGTTTGAGGGTAGGTGGGCGGCATGATCCACCTTCGCCAAGGCTTCGGCGGATACCTCGCCACGATCCGCCGCAGCTCCGACAGGAGCGCAGGGGGATGAGCGGCAACGCCTTCCAGCCGATGTTCGACTTCGCCGCGGCGCAGGTCGCCGCCGCGAAGGGCGAGGCGCTGATCGTCGACGTCGACGGCTACGAGGGCCCGCTGGACGTGCTGCTGGCGCTGGCCCGCAGCCAGAAGGTCGACCTGGCCAAGATCAGCGTGCTGAAGCTGGCCGAGCAGTACCTGGCCTTCGTGCACGACGCGCGCCGCCGCCGCTTCGAGCTGGCCGCCGACTACCTCGTGATGGCGTCGTGGCTGGCCTACCTGAAGTCGCGTCTCCTGCTGCCCAGGCCTGAGCGGCCGGCGACGGAGGAGGCCCAGCCCGAGGAGATCGCCCAGCGCCTGGCCTTCCGGCTGGCCAAGCTGGACGCCATGCGCCAGGCCGCCGAAGCGCTGAAGGCCCGCCCGCAGCTGGGCCAGGCCGTGTTCGTCCGCGGCGACCCCGAGGCGATCAAGGTGATCCCATCCAACCGCTTCGAGGGCGACCTCTATGCGCTGATGAACGCCTACATCGGCCAGCGCACCAAGGAGGCGCAACGGCGCTACACGCCGGCCGTCACCGCCGCCTACCCGCTCGAAGAGGCGCGCGAGCGCCTGCGCCGCTTGCTGCCGGAGATGGCGCGCTGGACGCCGCTCAACGGCGTCGCCCCGATCGGCCCGGCGGATCAGGGCCCGAGCCGCGCGTCCTATATCGCCTCGACGCTTTCCGCCGGACTGGAGCTCGTGAAGGAAGGCGCTCTGGAGGCCCGCCAGCTCGAGGCCTTCGCCGACATCTACCTGCGCACCAAGAAGGGCGCCCTGGAGGGCCGTGCATGAGCGACGTGGAGCACGCCGAGCGCGAGGTCGAGGCGCTGCTGTTCGCCGCGGGCGGGCCGCTGAGCGAGGCCGAGATCGCCCAGCGCCTGCCGGAAGGCGCCGACGTGGCCGGCGCCATCGCCGCGCTGCAGGCCCGCTACGAGGGCCGCGGCGTGCAGCTGGTGCGGGTGGCCGAGCGCTGGCGCTTCCAGACCGCCGAGGACCTGGCCTGGCTGATGACCGAGGAGCGCGACGAACCGCGACGGCTCAGCCGCGCCGCCCAGGAGACCCTGGCCATCGTCGCCTACCACCAGCCCGTGACGCGGGCCGAGATCGAGGCGGTGCGCGGGGTGCAGGCCTCGAAGGGCACGCTGGACGTGCTCTTGGAACTGGGCCTCGTGCGCATGCGCGGGCGCCGCCGCACGCCCGGGCGGCCGATCACCTACGGCACCACCGACGCCTTCCTCGAGCACTACGGCCTGGCCAGTCTGGCCGATCTGCCGGGAATGGCCGAGATGCGCGCCGCGGGCCTGCTGTCGCTCGACCTGCCGCCGGACTTCGCCGTGCCCGCGCCCGGCGAACTGGCCGCCGACGAAGATCCGCTGGATCCCGGAGACGCCCCGGAATTCCACACCGACTTCCTTGGCGAGGAGAGCGCCTAGCGCCTCGCCGCTTCGGCCGCCGCGCGGGCGCGTCCCGTGTCCAGGGCCGCACTCGGGGCGTTTTGAGTCGGATGGTGCGAGAGGGTGTCGTAGGGCGTGATCGGCTGGGCGGCGACGGGCACCAGCCTGTGCACCAGGTCGTCGAGCCCCGCCGCAATCTCCTGAAGGTATTCGTTGGCCGCCAGCCGGGTTTCGTCGGTGGGCGCCTCCAGCAGGCCGTCGATGCCCAGCGCCATGCGGATCATCACCGCGTGCAGCGCCAGGCGAAGGGACGTGTCGCGCAGGTCCGAGAGGGCTGTACGGTTGCGCTCGTAGGCGTCGACCTCACGCCGCGCGCCGCGGAAGATGCGCATGGTGAGCGGACCCCACGGGTCGCCAATACCGCGCGATTCCTCGGCCGCGCGGATCAACACCCGCAGGCTGGCCAGGATTTCGCCAAAGGTGAGCGCGGCGGCGCGCTCACGGTCGCGCCGGTGCAGGCGCGCCTCGTACACCGTCGCCAGGAACCCGCCGATGGTGGCCAGAATGGCGCCCATCGCCACCGCGATCAGCGTCGAGGCCTCGTGACCGATCTCCGGGATTTCCCGCATTCGTCGCTCCCCTCGGCCGAAGTTAGAGCGGCGAAGGTCGCAGCTGTCAAAGCGCAGGGAAGGGCGGGAATGCCGCGTGGCGCGCGTGCGTCTAAGCCTCTATATAGCGCCCTTGAATGTCGCCGGGGGCGCGACTCTGGGAGTTGGACGACGCGATGGGTTCGTTTTCGATCTGGCACATCCTGATCGTGGTGGCGCTGCTGGCGCTGCTGTTCGGGGGCCGCGGCAAGATCTCCGGCATCATGGGCGACACCGCCAAGGGCATCCGCGCCTTCCGCGAAGGCCTGAAGGGCGAGGAAGACCAGAAGGGCAAGGTCGAGGAAGCCGAGGAAGACGAGCCGCCGCCGAAGCCGCTGCCGAAGCCCAAGGCCTCGTCCGCCAAACCCGCGAGCACGCGGGCCAAGCCCAAGGCCAAGACGAAGGTCAACGGCTGATCCGCGCGCGGCGCCGGGCTCCCGTTTCCGGCCGACCGAAAGCGCGCTAAGGCACGCCCATGCTTCCCGAAGGCCGCTGGCTCGAATTCCTCTTGGCCGCCGTGATCGCCCTCGTCGTCGTGGGGCCGAAGGACCTGCCCGTGCTGCTGCGCCGGCTGGGCCAGTTCATGGCGCGCGTGCGCTCGATGGCGGCGGAGTTCCGCGCCAGCTTCGACGAGATGGCGCGCCAGTCCGAGCTCGACGAACTGCGCAAGGAAGTCGAGGCGATGCGCAAGGCCCAGGCCGGCGACATCGCCGCGCTGACCAACGCCCCTGAGGTGCAGCAGACCTTCAACGACCTGAGCCAGGGCCTGACCGACGTCGGCGTGAACCTGGATTCGCCCACGTCCTATCCGTACGTCATGGCCCAGACCGAGCACGTCGAGCCGCTGCCTGAGCCCAAGCCGAAGCGGGCGCGCAAGGCGGCCGCCGCCAAGGCTTCGAAGACGCCGGCGGCGAAGCGGTCAGCCCCGGCCAAGCGCGCCACGGCCGCCAAGCCTGCGCCGGCCAAAGCGGCGGCCAAGCCCAGCGCGCGCAAGGCTGCGCCCAAGGCCGAGCCCACCGTCGCCCCGGCCCGGCGGCGCAAGTCCGGCGGGACGGTCACGTGAGCTACGAAGCCGACGACGCCGAGATCGAGGCCTCGCGCGCCCCGCTGCTCGACCACCTGATCGAGCTGCGCAAGCGGCTGATCATCATGATCGCGGCGCTCTTCGTGGGCTTCATCGTCTGCTTCGTCTTCGCCGCCCAGCTCTACGAATTCCTGCTGCATCCGTTCGAGATCGCCGGCGGCATCCTGGCCGTGCGCCAGGCCGGGGGCGCGGCCGCCGGACCGGCGCCGAGCGGCGCGCTCGGCCCGTTGATCGCCGGCTGGGACGGCGTGAAGAACATGTTCCTGGTGCTGGCGGGGATGAAGGCGCTGCCGGCGGTGATCCCCGGCCAGGTGACCCAGCTGGTGGCCACCGCGCCGCTGGAGATCTTCTTCACCAAGGTGAAGCTGGCGGCGCTGGCGGGCCTGGCGCTCTGCTTCCCGGTGCTGGCCCACCAGGTCTACGCCTTCGTCGCGCCCGGCCTCTACAAGCGCGAGCGGCGCGCCTTCCTGCCATTCCTGGTGGCCTCGCCGGTCCTGTTCGTGATCGGCGGGGCGATGGTCTACTACATCATCCTGCCGTTCGTGCTGTGGTTCTCCATGTCCCAGCAGATCCTGGGTACGGGCGGGATCACCGTGAAACTGTTGCCGAAGGTCTCCGAGTACTTCGACATGGTGACGACGCTGCTGCTGGCCTTTGGCCTGTGCTTCCAGCTGCCGGTGATCCTGACGCTGCTGGGCATGACCGGCCTGGTCAGCTCGAAGTTGTTGTGGTCGGGCTGGCGCTACGCCGTGGCCGTCGTCGCCGTGGTCGCCGCGATCATCACCCCGCCCGATCCGATCAGCATGATGCTGCTGATCTTCCCCATCGTCGGGCTCTATTTTATATCCATCGGCTGCGTGAAGCTGATCGAGATCGGGCGGAAGCGGGAAGACGAGGCCGCCGCGGCCTGACTTCCTTTCCCGCCGCAGGCGGGAGAGGGGGACCGCACGCCGAGCGGAGCGAAGAGCGAGTGGTGGAGAGGGAGGGCGGAAAGCGCCGCGGTTTGAGGCCCTCCCTTCCCACCGTCCGCTCTGCGGCGGACGGTCCCCCCTTCGCGCGTTGTGGGAAGGGAAGGTTGGCGCCCTAGCCGACGCGCTCTAGGAAGGCGGCGTCTCCAGCCTCCCCAAGATCATGCACGACATCCGAGCCCTCCGCGAAACCCCCGAGCCCTACGTCAAAGGCTGGGACGCGCGCGGGCTTTCCGGCGCGGAGCTGGCTGACCGCATCCGGGGCCTGGACGGCGCGCTGCGGGCCGCCCAGACCGCCTGGCAGGCCGCGCAGGCCGAGCGCAATGACGCCTCCAAGAAGATCGGCGCGGCCAAGGCGGCCAAGGACGAGGCGGAAGCCACGCGCCTGATGGCCCACGTCGAGGCGCTGAAGGGCAAGTTGGAGACCGAGGCCGGCGCGGAGAAGGCCGCCGCCGCGGAGCTCAACGACCTCCTGGCCGGCCTGCCGAACATCCCTGTCGCCGAGGTCCCGCCCGGCAAGGACGAGCACGACAACGTCGAGGTCCGCCGCTACGGCGAGCCCTTCGCCATCGCCAATCCGAAGGACCACGGAACGCTGGGCGAGGCCCTGGGCCTGATGGACTTCGAAGCCGCGGCGCGAATGAGCGGCGCGCGGTTCACGGTGCTGAAGGGCCAGCTCGCCCGGCTCGAACGGGCGATCGGCCAGTTCATGCTGGACATCCAGACCCGCGAGCACGGCTACCTCGAGGTTGCGCCGCCGCTGCTGGTCCGCTCGGAGACCATGTTCGGCACCGGCCAGCTGCCGAAGTTCTTCGACGACCAGTTCGCCGCCTTCCCCGGGCTGGCCAGCGCCGGCGGCCTGCCGGCCGACCCCACGGTGGCGGACGTCGCCGGCCTGACCGAGCTGCGCTGGCTGATCCCGACCGCGGAGGTGTCGCTGACCAACCTCCTGCGCGAGCAGATCACGCCGGAGGAGGAGCTGCCGCTGCGGCTGACGGCGCTGACGCCGTGCTTCCGGGCCGAGGCGGGCGCCTCGGGCAAGGACACCCGCGGCATGATCCGCCAGCACCAGTTCAACAAGGTGGAGCTGGTCTCCATCACCACGCCCGAGCAGTCGGACGCCGAGCACGAGCGGATGGTGGGTTGCGCCGAGGCGATCCTGAAGCGGCTGGAGCTGCCGTTCCGCACCATGCTGCTGTGCGCCGGCGACATGGGCTTCTCCGCGCGGAAGACCTACGACCTGGAGGTCTGGCTGCCCAGCGAGGGCCGCTACCGCGAGATCTCCAGCTGCTCCAACTGCGGCGACTTCCAGGCCCGGCGGATGGATGCGCGCACCAAGGCCGCGAGCGAGAAGGGGACGCGCTTCGTCCACACGCTGAACGGCTCGGGCCTGGCCGTGGGCCGCACGCTGATCGCGGTGATGGAGAACTACCAGGACGAGAACGGCCGCATCGCCGTCCCCCAGGCGCTGCATCGCTACCTGCCGGGGCTCACCCACATCGGGGGCGCGGATTGAGGATCCTGCTGACCAACGACGACGGCATCCATGCGGATGGGCTGGCGGCGCTGGAGCGGATCGCCGAGCAGCTTTCCGACGACGTGTGGGTCTGCGCGCCCGAGTACGAGCAGTCGGGCGCAAGCCGGGCGCTGACGCTGGCCGAGCCGATCCGGGTGCGCCAGCTGGGGCCCAGGCGCTTCTCCACCACCGGCACGCCCACCGACTGCGTCATGCTGGGGATCAACGACCTGCTGGAGGGCAAGCGGCCAGACCTGGTGCTGTCGGGCGTCAACCGCGGCGCCAACCTGGCCGAGGACGTGACCATGTCCGGCACGGTGGCCGGCGCCATCGAGGCCATGGCCCTGGGCGTGCGCGGCATCGCGCTCTCGCAGATGGGCGGCTACGAGCCCAGCGATCCCTACTTCGAAGCCGCCGAGGCGTTCGCCCCGGGCATCATCAAGCGGCTGATGGAAGTCGGCTGGCCCGACGACGTGGTGCTGAACGTCAACTTCCCGAACCGGCCGCCGTCGAAGATCACCGAGGTCGAGGTGACCCGCCAGGGCTTCCGCGACGTGCAGGTGCGCATGGCCGAGAAGCGCACCGACCTGCGCGGCCGCGACTACTACTGGATCGGCTTCCGCCAGGAGCCGTCCAAGCCCGCCGAGGGCACCGACCTGCGCGCGCTCTACGATGGGCGCATCTCCGTCACCCCGCTGCACATCGACCTGACCCACATGGCCACCGTTCATGCGTTGAAGGGTGCAGTGGGCGGAACGCCGCCGGGGATCGGTTGATGGTCAAGACGCTGCCGGGCGAAGACGAGGAGACGCCGCAGGCCCAGATGGGCCGGCTGATCCTGGCCCTGCGCACGCAGGGCGTGACCGAGGCGGGCGTCCTGTCCGCCATCGAAACGACGCCGCGCGAGATGTTCACGCCGGAGCTCTTCAAGGAGCGGGCGTTCGAGGATTCGGCCTTGCCGATCGCCTGTGGCCAGACCATCAGCCAGCCGTTCATCGTGGGCTTGATGACCCAGGCGTTGCAGGTCGAGAAGCGCGACCGCGTGCTCGAGATCGGCACGGGCTCCGGTTACCAGACGACGATCCTCTCGAAGCTCTCGCGGCTGGTCTACACGGTGGAGCGCTACCGCACCCTGCTGCGCGACGCCGAGGCGCGGTTCAAGTCGCTCGGTCTCACCAATGTGATCACCCGGTTCGGCGACGGCGGCGACGGCTGGCCCGAGCAGGCGCCGTTCGACCGCATTATGGTCACAGCCGCGGCGCCGGGCGAACCTAAGGCGTTGCTTTCGCAGCTCAAACCGACCGGCGTCCTGGTGGCCCCGATCGGCAAGGGCCCGGTGCAGAGCCTGCGGCGCTACACCGGTGACGGCCAGGGCGGCTTCACCGTCGAGAAGCTCACCGACGTCCGCTTCGTCCCGCTGCTGGACGGGGTGGCCAAGGAGCTTTAGGCCGCCCTGCACAGGTCTATTTGCGGGTTGGCGTTCGGGGGCGGATCAACCCATGATCCCGAGCCACGCCCCCATTGATTCTCGGTCTGCCCCGGAGTGGCGATGACGTTTTATCCCTTGTCCCGATCGGCCCTGATCCTTCTGGCCACCAGTGCGCTCGTCGCGACGCCGGCCGCGGCGCGCACGCACCACCACCGCCACCACGGGACGAAGGGCCACCATGCCGCTGCGGCCCACAAGCCGGCGGCGGGCGCCAACGGGACGATCGTGACCCTGCCGGCGGAGCGGGCGACCTACACGGTCAAGAAGGGCGATACGCTGGCGTCGATCGCCGACGCGCTGGACACCACCGTCGCGGAGCTGAAGAGCGCCAACAGGCTGAAGAGCAACGCGCTCCAGCCCGGCCAGCAGCTGAAGGGCGGCCCGGCCGTCGCGCGCAAGGCCTACGTGGTCGCGCACGGCGACACGGTGTTCTCGATCGCCAAGCGGTTCGGCGTCACGGTCGACCAGCTGCGCAGCGAGAACGGCCTTTCGGCCAAGAGCCAGATCCACTCCGGCCAGAAGCTGAAGCTGCCGATGGGCTTCAAGGCCCCGGCCGGCGTGCGCGAGTCGGCCGCCGCGGGGCCCGAGGACGAGGAGGCGAGGGCGCCCGGCCGTGCGGACGAAGGCGCCCAGCGCGGCGCCCAGGGCCGGGTCGAGACGGTCGCGGGCGCGGCGGGCAGCTACAAGGTCCGCAAGGGCGACACCCTGGACAAGATCGCCGACAAGCTGGGGACCAGCGTCGCCGAGCTGAAGCGCGCCAACCACCTGAAGGGCAACGCCATCCGGCCCGGCCAGCGCCTGAAGGGCGGCAAGGCCGCACCCTCGACGCGCGTCTACGTCGCGGCCACCGGCGACACGCTGGCGGGCGTGGCCGAGCGGTTCGGCGTCAGCGTCAAGGCGCTGAAGGCGGCCAACGGGCTCAAGCGCCGGGCCAGCACGATCCGCGGCGGCCAACGGCTGCACCTGCCGGCCGGCGCCCGTGATCGCGGGCGCGAGGCGCTGGACCGCGCCACCGTCGGCTACCCGCGTCCGGCCGAGCCGGAGGCGCTTCCCGGCCGCCCGCAGCCCTACCAGCCCTCGCCGGGGACGCCGACGCGGATCTACCCGCCGGTCCCAGGCCAGGCGCCATCGGTTGCGCCGACGCCGAGCGGCGGGCCGAGCGACGCCCAGATCTCGCAGATGGGCCGCGGCCGCTTCTCCTGGCCGCTGACCGGCGACCTGATCTCCGACTTCGGGCCGCTGGCCGGCGGGCAGAAGAACGACGGCATCAACATCCGCGCCGCGGCGGGCGCGCCGGTACGCTCGGCGGCCGACGGCGACGTCGTCTACGCCGGCGACCAGGTGCCGGGCTTCGGCAATCTGGTGCTGATCAAGCACGCCGACGGCTGGGTCACCGCCTACGGCCACCTGGGCCGCATCGACGTGAAGAACCAGCAGCACGTGACCCAGGGCCAGCAGATCGGCCAGGCCGGCCAGACCGGCGGCGTCACCGAGCCGCAGCTCCACTTCGAAGTCCGCTATGCGCCGAGCCCCCTGGAACGCGCCCGGCCGGTGGATCCCAAGCTGGTGCTGCCGAAGTAGAGATCAGAGGTCCTCCTCCCCTTGTGGGAGGAGGTGTCAGCCGCAGGCTGACGGAGGTGGGGTCGCGCTTCCATCTCCGCTGCGGGACGAAGCTTCGGGCGAAAGCTGAGGCTCTGAGAAACCCCACCTCCGACCTGCTGCGCAGGCCACCTCCTCCCACAAGGGGAGGAGGGCGCATGTCAAAGCGGAAGCTTCTTCCCCACCTCGCCGGCGAGATCGCGGATGAACTGCCAGGCGACGCGGCCGGAGCGGGCGCCGCGCAGTTGCGACCACTGCAGGGCGCGGCGGTCCAGGTCGACCAGCGGGGCCTTCAGGCCGAAGCGCTTGGCGTAGCCGCGCACGGCGGCCAGGTAGGTCTCCTGGTCCATCGGCGGGAAGCCGATCCACAGGCCGAAGCGGTCGGAGACGCTGACCTCCTCCTCGGCGTCCTCGGCGGTGGCGACCAGGCCGCGGTCTTCGGCGTGCCCCCCTCTTTCACTATGAGACCGGGGCATCAGGTGGCGGCGGTTCGAGGTGGCCACGAACAGCACATTGGCCGGCGGGCCCGAGACCCCGCCCTCCAGCGCCGACTTCAGGGCCTTGGCGGCCGCGGCGCCCTCCTCGAACGACAGATCGTCGCAGAGCACCACGAACCGCTCGGGCCGCGCGCGCAGGGTGTCGAAGAGCGCGGGAAGGGCGGTGACCTGGTCGCGGTCCACCTCCACCAGCTTCAGCGCGGGCGTGTTCCCGGCGACATGCATGAACGCCGCCTTGGCCAGCGAGCTCTTGCCCGTGCCGCGCACGCCCCAGAGCAGGGCGTGGTTGCTGGGCAGGCCGCCCGCGAACCGCTGCAGGTTCTCCACGAACCGGTCCTTTTGCCGCTCGACGCCGACCAGGAGGTCCAGCGCCAGCGGGTAGTCCGGCGCCGGATGGAAGGCGCCGCCGGCCGGATCGTGGCGGAACAGGCGCGCGCCGGCGAAGTCGGGCTCGGCGGCGCGCGGCGGCGCCAGCCGCTCCAGGGCCTCGGCGATGCGGGCCAGCATAGGCTCCAGCTCATGGCTCATGGCCGCGACACCTAACCCGCCCGGGTTCCATTGCAAATCGGGGTCGCAGCGCATAGCTTCCGCCGACTTTTCGCAGGCCCCCCACGATTGTCTTGGGGGACCGCCCGTTCCCGGAGACCAAATTGGGCGATCCGAACCAGTTGATCCAGCTCATCGGCCTGCCGCTGGCGCTGTTCGTGCTGTTCTACTTCCTGATGATCCGCCCGCAGCAGCGGCGGATGAAACAGCACCAGGCGATGCTGGGCGGCCTCAAGCGCGGCGACAACATCGTGCTGTCGTCCGGGATGCTGGGCAAGATCGTGCGGGTGGAGGACAACATCGTCGGCGTCGAGATCGCCACGGGGGTCACCGTGCGGGTGCGCAAGACGATGATCACTGAGGTCGAGGCCCGCGGCACGCCCGCGCCGGCCAACGACAAGGTCTAGGGCTCGCACGCCGCCATGATGACGCTTGCGCGCTGGAAGGTGGTCCTCGTCCTTCTGGCCACCCTCCTGGGCCTCCTGTTCACGCTTCCGAACGTGCTGCCCGCCAACGTGACGGCGAAGCTGCCGCCATTCCTGCCGAAGAACACGCTGCACCTGGGCCTGGACCTGCAGGGCGGGTCGTACCTGCTCTATTCGGTCGACACCGCCGCGCTGCAGACCGAGCGGCTCAACAACACCGCCGAGGACATCCGCAGCGAGCTTCGCGAGAAGCAGTACGCCATTTCCGACCTCGCCGTGGCCAATGGCGCGGTCGGCCTGCGGGTGACCGATCCGGCCCAGATGAACGAAGTGGTCAACCTGCTGCGCCAGAGCGTCGGCGCGGCCCTGCCCGGCGCGGGCGGCGGGCGGGACATGACTGTCACGCCGATGCCGGATCAGCGCATCCGCGTCGCCTTCGTGCCCGAGGCCTTCGCCGCCGAGGCCGCCAAGGCGGTCGAGCAGAACATCGAGGTCATCCGCCGCCGGGTCGACGCGACCGGCGCGAAGGAGATCAACCCGGTCCGCCAGGGCAAGGATCGCATCGTCATCGAGGCGGCCGGGGAGAACGATCCCGAGAAGCTGAAGCGCCTGATCGGCCAGACCGCCAAGCTGACCTTCCAGATGGTCGACGAGACCGCCTCGCCCGAGGACCTGGCCGCCGGCCGCGTACCCCCGGGCGACGAGGTGGTGAGCTCCAGCGACGGCATCCAGCCGACCTATCTGCTGAAACGCCGCGCCCAGATCACCGGGGAGATGCTGACCCGCGCCAACGCCGCCTTCGACCAGAACACCGGTCAGCCGATCGTCGAGTTCCGGATGAACAGTCTGGGCGCGCGGCGCTTCGCCGACGTCACCCGCCAGAACACCGGCAAGCGCTTCGCCATCGTGCTCGACAAGAAGGTGATCTCCGCCCCGGTGATCGAGGGGGTGATCCCCGGTGGCTCGGGCATGATCCACGGCCACTTCACCCAGGAGAGCGCGAACGAGCTGTCGGTGCTGCTGCGGGCCGGCGCGCTGCCGGCGCCGATGAAGGTGGAGGAGCAGCGAACGGTCGGCGCCGAGCTCGGGGCCGACGCCGTGAAGGCGGGCGCCACCTCGGCCATCGTCGGCCTGGTCGCCACCATGATCTTCATGCTGCTGATCTACGGCGGCCTCTTCGGCGGCATTTCGCTGATCGCGCTGGCGGTGAACGCCGTGATGATCATCGGGGTGATGAGCTTCACCCAGGCGACGCTGACCTTGCCGGGCATCGCGGGCCTGATCCTGACGCTGGCCGTGGCGGTGGACGCCAACGTGCTGATCTACGAGCGGATGCGCGACGAACTGCGCGCCGGGCGCACGCTGATCGCGGCCATGGACGCGGGCTTCGCCCGGGCCTGGGGCACCATCTTCGACGCCAACATGACCCACATCTTCTCGGCGCTCATCATGTTCAACCTCGGCTCCGGCCCGGTGAAGGGCTTCGCCTGGACCCTGGCGATCGGCGTCTTCACCACCGTGTTCTCCGCGGTCCTCGTCACCCAAGTGCTTCTGGCCTGGTGGTTCAAAGCCGCCCGTCCCAAGACCCTGCCGATCGGGCACTGACACATGGATTTCTGGCCCCTCATCAAGGTCCTGCCGGTCCGCACGCACTTCCGGTTCGTGCGCTGGGCGCGGCTGTTCACGCCGCTCTCCGTGGTGGCGATCATCGGTTCGCTGTTCCTGACGCTCTCTCCGTTCAAGCTGCCCTGCGGGGGCCTGGCCTGCGGCATCGACTTCCAGGGCGGCACGGTGATGGACATCTCCACCGCGCCCCAGCGCGCCGATCCCGCCAAGATCCACGAGGCCCTGCGCGGCCTGGGCCTGAACGAGACGGTGCAGACCGCCGGGGCGCCGGGGGCGGCGCTGCTGCGCTTCGAGGCGCCGAAGGGCGCCGACATCAGCGCCACGGTCAGCCGCGTGGAGAGCGCGCTCACCCAGGCCTTCGGCACGGTGAAGTTCAAGAGCACCGACGTGGTCGGCGCGACGGTCTCGAGCGAGCTGCTCAGCAAGGGCCTCCTGGGCCTCGGTCTCGCGATCCTGGCGATGCTGCTCTACATCTGGTTCCGCTTCGAGCTGCAGTTCGGCCTGGGCGCCGTGGCGGCCCTGTTCCACGACGTCTTCCTGACTTTCGGCCTGATCGCGATCATGGGCCGCTTCGGCAAGATCGAGTTCGACCTGAAGTCGGTGGCCGCGATCCTGACCATCATCGGCTACTCGATGAACGACACGGTCGTGGTGTTCGACCGGTTCCGCGAGAACCTGCGCAAGTACAAGCGCATGCCGCTGGGCGAAGTCATCGACATGTCGATCAACGAGATGCTGACGCGGACGATCATCACCTCGATGACCGCGGTCCTGGCGCTGGTGGCCCTGGCCTTCTTCGGCGGGCCGACGCTCTATGGCCTCTCGGTGATCATGCTGTTCGGCATCGCCATCGGCACCTACTCGTCGATCTACATCGCCGCGCCCGTCATCCTGCTCTGGGGCGTCAAGCGCGCCGACGACGAGCCGGAGGTCATCGCCCAACCGGCCCGCTAGGGCAGGCCGGGTCGTGGCCCGCGACGCGCCCATCATCGACGCCTACGGCGACGGCGGCTTCCGCGTGGCCGGCCAGTGGCGGCCGGGCTCGATCCTGATCGTCGGCGACGAGGCGCAGGCCTGGCCGGTGGCCGCGGCGGCCGAGCTGACCGCCGAGGCGATCGCCCCGGTGGTGGCGGCGGGGCGGGCGGCCAGCGAGTTCCTGCTGCTCGGCATGGGCGCGGCCAACGCGCTGCCGCCGCGGGCCGTTCGCGAAGCCCTGGCCCGCGCCGGCGTCGGCCTGGAGTTCATGGACACGGCGGCGGCGGCCCGGCTCTACAACGTTCTGACGTCCGAGGGCCGCAAGCTTGCCTGCGGGCTCATCGCCCTGCCCTGAACGAGGCGGCCGCGAGCCCCGTCGGGCCCGCGGCCTGCCATGCCCGCGCAGCTGGACCTAGGGGCCGCTCGAGCAACCCTAGGATAGCAATAGGTCCGTTCGCTCTACTAGAAGGTGCAACCTGGAGGGGATTCGCATGACTCGCGGAGCCTTGCCGTGGCTGGTTCCCGCCCGGGGCGAAGCGGCCTATACCTGAGCTTCAGGGTAGGATTCGTGAGGGATGACCATGGCAGCCGCTTTCTTCTCAAATCTGCGCAACACGGTGATCGTCAGCTTCATCATCGCGCTGATCATCGTCGCCGGTTACGAGGTCCACTACGGCTCGGCCGACGCCATATTCTGGCAAGCGGTGTTCCGCTGGCTGCACGTGATCTTCGGCGTCATGTGGATCGGGCTGCTCTGGTACTTCAACTTCGTCCAGACCCGGAAAATGCCGGAGATTCCGGCCGAGCTGAAGCCGGCGGTGTCCAAGTATATCGCTCCCGAGGCCCTGTTCTGGTTCCGCTGGGGTGCGGCGTTCACCGTACTGATGGGCCTGATCCTCGCCTTCAATCGCGGGTATCTGCTGCAGGCGCTGACGCTGGGCTTGACCGAGACGCCGGTGGCCGCCGGCCACAGCTTCATCGGGCTTGGCATGTGGCTGGGCCTGATCATGGCCTTCAACGTCTGGGTGTTCATCTGGCCGGCGCAGAAGATCTCTCTGGGCCTGGTCGAGGCGACGCCCGAAGCGAAGGCGGCCGCGGCGACGCGGGGCATGGTGTTCTCCCGCCTGAACACCTTCCTGTCGTTCCCGATGCTGGCCTGCATGACCATGAACCAGACGATCTTCGGCTGAGCCGGAGCGCTACCGCCAACAGTCGTGAAGGCCCGCCTTAACCGGCGGGCCTTTATGATTCGGGCCATGAGCGAGGAGACGGACGACCTCGACGACCTGGTCCGCCGGGCCGACCCGGACCGGTGGCTCTCCAGCCGCTTCATCGGCGACGCGGCCGCGCGCGCCGACGTGATCGCGCTCTACGCTTTCGACCATGAGCTGGGCCGCGCGCCCAAGGTGACCTCGAACGCCCTGCTGGGCGAGATCCGGCTGACCTGGTGGCGCGAGGCGCTGGACGAGATCTTCGAGGGCCGGGCGGTGCGCCGCCACCCGACCGCGCAGGCCCTGGCCGGCGCCGTGCAGCGCCGCGGCCTGCCGCGCGAGCGCCTGGAGACCATGATCGACGCCCGCTACCGCGAGCTCGACGCCCAACCCATGAGCGAGGCCGAGGCGCTGGACTGGGCGCGCGACACCGGTGGCGCGGCCGCTCAACTGGCCGCCCAGG
>Ga0308175_100001741_pt1 | contig 14733 bp, 15 predicted proteins | sample PhyCR1_3_FD_203893 | JGI IMG/M metagenome (GOLD analysis project Ga0308175, IMG submission 203893) | Soil microbial communities from UC Gill Tract Community Farm, Albany, California, United States - DLSLS.C.R1 | ecosystem: Environmental > Terrestrial > Soil > Agricultural land | place: USA...
ACCGCCGTCTCCAGCTCTCCTTCGAGGCGTTCGACTTCAACCGGCCGAACGATCTGCGGGCCCACCTGCGCCTTCAGGGGCGGTACCAGTTCGCCCCCAACCTCTACCTCCTCGGCGGCTACGACGACATCCTGGAGCACCACTCCCTGTTCCTCGGCGGCGGTATCCGCTGGACCGACGAGAACCTCCGGAAGCTGTTCGGTCTGGCGGGGGCGGCGATCCGGTAGGCGGTGCAGGCAGGTCAGAGAAATCGGGCCATGATGGCCGCGAAGGCCTCGAAGTCGCCAAGATCCTCCCGGATCGCGTCGTACACCCGGCTGTGGTCGATCTCCAGGTAGAGATGGACGAGGATGTTGCGGAACGCCATCCAACGCTGGAGGCGCTCCGAGAGGCCTTCGCCGATCAGCCCCTCCTCTTCGAGCACCTCGATGGCGTTCCGGTAGCTGGACGCCTGCGGGTACCCCCGGTCGGCGATGACGTGCTGGGCGATGTCGAGCACGGCTTCGCAGGCGAGGTGGAGGTATCTCTCGGCCAGGTGGTGCAGAGCCGGCTCTCCGGTGAACTGCTCGCGGGAGACGTCCCGGAACGAGCGGAGCTCAGCCAGGTAGCTTGCCAACGCGCTTAAGCGACTCGATAGCTTTCGCCGATCGACCACTCGGCTCCCCCCGTTCCAGGCGCCTTTTTTGCGCCTCATAATATTGCCGCCGGTAGTATTCGGAATCCCCGTACTCCCGCATGGTGCGGACCCGCAGCTCCTTCCAGGCCTCGGGATCGCGGTCGAGGAGCACCCGGCCGCTCTCCATGATCGCCTGCCGGAGATTCACCGGCGCCTCGTCGATCAGGATCACGTCCACCCGTCCTTCCGGAGCCAGATGGGCTAGGGCCACCGCGAGGTCCGCCTGGAGATACCGGCGGGCGCGGGAATCGGCGGTGTCGGGCAGGACGGCGACGTCGAGATCGCTGTCCGGACGCTGCGTGCCCTGAGCCCGGGAGCCGAAGACCACCAGGACGGCGACTCCGGACAGGTCGCGGACAGCCCGCAGGATCTCCTCGTCGAGGCTCGGCATGGGGAGATCGTAGCAGAAAGCCCGGCCGGAGCCGGGCTGTTCAACTGTCGAGCAGGGAAGGGCTTAGGGGCAGTTGAGATCGCAGGTGTGGGTGCAGCAGGTGACGCACCGGCTCGGCGCGTCGGGACAGCAGTAGGTGGGACAGGCGGCCTCGGCGCGCTTGGGCGAGACCATTCCCATCCCGGTGCCGCCCAGGATGGCGAGAGCCAGTGTGAGCTTCAGAACCTTGCGCATTGGAGCTCCTTTCCGGTCGGACATCGACCTTCATACAAGAGAGGTGCCTCCGGCAGGCCTCACGACGCGCAGTCACACGGCAGGCCGCAGCAGTAGAAGCAGCCTCCCGAGGGGCAGCAGACCCGCGGGCAGGCGGCCTCGGCGGAGCTCGGTGAGAACAGGCCGGCCGCGGCGCCGGTCAGGGCGAGAGCGAGGGTCAGGAACAGGATCTTCTTACGCATGATGTTTCTCCTTTTTCAGGTTTCATTGGCTCCTACCTGGAAGAGTGCTTCCGGGCAGAGGAAGAGGAGAGGGTAACAAAAAGCTCCTTGCCGCGCCTATCTGTACAGACGCGAAGACAACGAAGATCGATCCTGGAAAGGAGCTTTTATGCGATTCACCAGATATCTGGCGTGGGCTTGGATGATTCTGGTCGGCGGGCTCTTGATCGTGCCCGGACATGTGTTCTGCATCGCGTGCGGAGTCACCGACCGTGGCTACATCGGAGATCCCGCGGTTCTGGTTTTGGGGCTCGTGAGCGTGGCTCTGGGCGCGCTGGGGATTGTGGGGGCGACGCGGGAGAGGAGCGGGGCGGCGGGTCAGACCGCCAGGATCTGAACGTCACGGAAAGAAAAAAGCCCGGCCTCGCGGCCGGGCTTTCCAGTTTCAGAGAAGCGGGGTAGGGCTCACACTCCCACCGCCACCTCCGCCTCCTTGGGGCTCTCGATCTCCACCATGAGCTGGCCGCCCTTGGCGTCCACCCGCACCACCGAGCCGTCCGTGACCTCGCCGGCCACCAGGGCGCGGGCGATCCGGGACTCCAGCTCGTGCTGGAGGTATCGCTTGAGCGGCCGGGCGCCGTAGACCGGGTCGTAGCCTTGCCGCGCCACGTGCTCCCGGGCGGCCTCGGTCAGCTCCAGCCGGACGCCGCGGTCGGTCAGGCGCCGCCGCAGATCCTCCGTCTGGAGGTCGACGATCTTCTCGATCTCCTCCAGACGCAAGGGCTTGAAGAGCACGATGTCGTCCACCCGGTTCAGGAACTCCGGCCGGAAGTGCGTCCGCAGGTCGCGCATCACCGCCTGGCGGGCCGCCTCGGTGATCTCACCCGTGGCCATCGCCCCTTCGAGCAGGTGCATGGAGCCGATGTTCGAAGTCATGATGATCACGGTGTTCTTGAAGTCCACCGTGTGGCCATGCGAATCGGTCACCCGCCCGTCGTCGAGGATCTGCAGGAGCACGTTGAAGACGTCGTTGTGCGCCTTCTCGATCTCGTCGAACAGGATCACGGAGTAGGGTTTGCGCCGCACCGCCTCGGTGAGCTGGCCCCCCTCCTCGTAGCCGACGTAGCCCGGAGGGGCGCCGATCAGCCGCGAGACGGTGTGCCGCTCCATGTACTCGCTCATGTCGATCCGGATCATGTTGTCTTCGCTGTCGAAGAGGGTCTGAGCCAGGGTCTTGGCGAGCTCGGTCTTGCCCACGCCGGTCGGCCCCAGGAAGATGAAGGAGCCGATCGGACGCCGCGGGTCCTTGATCCCCGCGCGGGCGCGGATCACGGCGTCGGCGACCAGCCGCACCGCCTCGTCCTGGCCGACCACCCGCGCGTGGAGGAGGTCCTCCATGCGCAGCAGCTTCTCCCGCTCCCCCTCGACCAGGCGGGTCACCGGGATGCCGGTCCAGCGCGAGACGATCTCGGCCACCTCCTCCTCGGTCACCTCCTCGCGCAGGAGCTTGCCGCCGGTGTTCTGCTGCTCGCCGAGCATGCGCTCCTTCTCCTTGAGCTGGCCTTCGAGCTGCGGCAGCTTGCCGTAGCGGAGCTCGGCGCTCTTGTTGAGGTCGTACTGCCGCTCGGCCGCCTCGATCTCCTGGCGCACCTTCTCGATCTGCTCGCGCAGACCGCGTACCTCGTTGATCGAATTCTTCTCGGCCTCCCACTGCGCCCGCATGGCGTCGGCCTGGGCCTTGAGGTCCGCCAGCTCGCGCCGGAGGTCCTCCAGCCGGTCCTGGCTCGCCTTGTCCTTCTCCTTCTTGAGCGCCGCCTCCTCGATCTCGAGCTGCATCACCCGGCGGGTGACCTCGTCGAGCTCCTGCGGCATGGAGTCGATCTCGGTACGCAGCATGGCCGACGCCTCGTCGATCAGGTCGATCGCCTTGTCGGGGAGGAAGCGGTCGGTGATGTAGCGGTTGGAGAGCACCGCCGCGGCCACCAGGGCGTTGTCCTGGATCCGGACGCCGTGGTGCACCTCGAAGCGCTCGCGCAGGCCGCGGAGGATCGAGACGGTGTCCTCGACGCTCGGCGGCTCGACCATCACCGGCTGGAAGCGCCGCTCCAGGGCCGCGTCCTTCTCGATGTTCTTGCGGTACTCGTCGAGCGTGGTGGCGCCGATGCAGTGCAACTCGCCGCGGGCCAGCATGGGCTTGAGGAGGTTCCCCGCGTCGGGAGACCCCTCGGTTTTGCCGGCGCCCACGATGGTGTGCAGCTCGTCGATGAAGAGCAGGATGCGCCCCTCGCTCTGCTTGACCTCGTTGAGCACGGCCTTGAGCCGCTCCTCGAACTCGCCGCGGTACTTGGCGCCGGCGAGCAGCGAGCCCATGTCGAGCGAGAAGATGGCGCGGTCCTTCAGCCACTCGGGGACGTCGCCGCGCACGATGCGTTGCGCGAGCCCCTCGACGATGGCCGTCTTGCCCACGCCCGGCTCGCCGATCAGCACCGGGTTGTTCTTGGTCTTCCGCGACAGGATGCGGACGACGCGCCGGATCTCGGCGTCGCGACCGATCACCGGATCGAGCTTGTTGCGCCGCGCCTCGGAGACGAGGTCGACGCCGTACTTCTCCAGCGCCTCATAGGCCACCTCCGGCATGGCGCTGGTCACCCGCTGGTTGCCCCGCACCGCTGTGAGGGCGGAGAGGAAGCGGTCGCGGGTGATGCCGAGCTGCGCCAGCATGCGGCCGAGCGGCGAGGAGGAGCCCTCCTCGATCATGGCGAGGAGCAGGTGCTCGACGGAGACGTACTCGTCCTTGAGCCGCTTCGCCTCATCCTCGGCCCGGATTAGGATCTGCTGCAGCCGCTGGGTGAGATAGATCTTGCCCGCCTCGGCGCCGGGGCCGGAGACCTTGGGACGGCGCGACAGCTCGCGCTCGACCTCGGCCTTGAGCGCCTCAGTGGGCGCCTCCATGCGGGCGAGCAGGCGGGGAACGAGGCCCTCGGGCTGCTCCAGAAGCGCGAGGAGAAGATGCTCTCCGTCGACCTCCTGGTTGCCGTAGCGCAGGGCCTTGGTCTGGGCGCTCTGCAGCGCCTCCTGGGATTTCTGAGTCAGTTTGTTGATGTCCATAGCGTTATGCCCTCACTGCCGTCCGGTTTTGGATTTTGTAGGGGCGGCCCTGCGTGGCCGCCCTGCTGTTCCGAGCCAGGGCGGCCATATAGGGCCGCCCCTACAGTACCGTTGGCAAATTCCTAAGCTTCCACCTCTCTCTCGGCCTCCACCTCCGCGAGCTGCTGGTAGAGCTCGCGCTCGCGGTCGGTGAGGTTTTCCGGGATCACGATCCGGATCTCCGCCAGCAGGTCCCCCTTGCCGCCGCCGGACTGCGAGAGCCCGCGCCCCCGCAGGCGGATCTTGCGGCCGGAGGAGGAGCCCGCCGGGATCTTCACCCGCAGCGTGCCGGTGGGGGTCTCGACGTCCGCCTCGCCGCCCAGCGCGGCCACCGGCGGGTGGACCGGGACGGTGGTCAGGATGTCCGACCCTTCGACCCGGTAGCGGGGATCGGGCGCGATCTCGATCTTCAGGAACAGATCGCCCGCCGGTCCGCCGCCGAAACCCGCCGAGCCCTGTCCGGCCAGGCGGATCCGCTGCCCCGAGCGCACCCCCTCGGGGATCTTGATCGTCAGCGTCTTGCGCTGCCCGGTGTTGGGGTCGGAGATGGCGATCTCCCGGGAGCCCCCGCGGACCGCCTCCTCGACCGAAAGGGCGATCGTCGCCTCGGAGTCGCCGCCTGCCTGGGGGACGCCGCCGAAGCCGGCGCCCTGGCCTCCGAAGCCCGCCGGGCCGCCGCGCCGCCGGCCGCCCGCGCCCCCTCCAAAGAGCATCTCGAAGAAGTCGCTGAACCCGGCCGCGCCGCCGCCGCCGGCGCCCTGGAAGTCCCTGAAGTCGAAGCCGCCGCCCCCCTGGCCGAAGTCGAAGTGGACCCCTTCCCAGCCCGGAGGAGGGGCGCCCTGACCGCCGCCCATCCGGTTCCAGTTGGAGCCGAACTGGTCGTACTTCTTCCGCTTGTCCGGGTCCTTCAGGACCTCGTAGGCCTCGCCGATCTCCTTGAACTTGACCTCGGCCTGCGGGTCCTTGTTGACGTCCGGATGGAACTTGCGCGCCAGCTTCCGGTACGCCTTCTGGATGTCGTCCTGGGACGCTTCCTTCTTGACTCCCAGAGTCGCGTAGTAGTCCTTGTATTCCAAGAGATCGTCTCCCTCCGCCTTCGACGGCCGAGCCTCAAAACAGGTTTGAGTGATCGGCACTCAAATCATAGAACATGTGGGGGGATTTTTCCATTCCTCGGTCGAGGAGGGGGGAGGGAAGCTTTAGGAGGGGGTTGTCAAGGTTGTGTCGCCCGGGAGGTTGGCCCTCATCACCCCGGCCCTCTTCTCCCGGCCTCCCCCCTTCCCGACGGGAGAAGAGGGAGAGGTTGGGGAGGCAACGTTCCCCAACAAAAAAGCGCGGCCTGGAGCCGCGCCTTTCCTCGAGGCCTGGAAGCGGAGGGCCCGGTCAGGGAGGGGTCAGGCCGAAGTGCTCGTAGTTCTTGGCGATGAACGCCTTCCACTTGTCGGGGACCTCTTCCATGGGGTAGATCGCCTCGACCGGGCAGGCGTCGACGCAGAGGCCGCAGTCGATGCACTCCTCCGGGTGGATGTAGAGCATCTCCCAGTCCTCGTTCTTGCCGTAGATGCAGTCGACCGGGCAGACGTCGACGCAGGCGGTATCCTTCACTCCGATGCAGGGTTCGGTGATGATGTGGGTCATTCCAAGCCTCTCCTTTTTGGCGGCAAGATTTTAGGCGAAAGACTGTAGGCGATTTCGGCCCCTCGTGGGGGGATTATATCCTCACGAGCCGTCGAGGAAGCGCTTCGGCGAGAGGTCCGGGATCTCTCCTCCCGCTTCCGCGAAGGCGAGCCGCGCCACCTCCCGGGCCGTCCAGGGGGCGAGCAGGATGCCGTTGCGGAAGTGGCCGGTGGCGGCCAGCACGGGCCAGCCAGGGATCACCCCCAGGATCGGCAGGTCGTCCGGAGTGCCCGGCCGCAGGCCCGCCCAGAGGGTCTCCAGGCGAGTCTTGCCGATGCCGGGGAAAAGCCGGCGGGCGAAGGCGAGGAGATCCTCCACCCCCTCGACCGTGTTGTGCTTGTCGAACCCCGCCTCCTCGACCGTGGCGCCGATCAGCAGCCCGGTGGCGCCGCGGCGCACGGCATAAAAGTGCCCCTGCCGGACGCTGCCGCTCCACGGCCACTCGACGCCGCCCAGCAGCACCACCTGGCCGCGCACGGGGCGGACGGGGAGGGGAGGGATCTCCGGGATCAGGCCGCTCCAGGCGCCGGCGGCGAGCACCAGCAGGCGGGCCTCCTTGCGCCAGTGCCGGCCGTGGATCAGCACCGTCCCCTCGGGGTGCCGGCGCTCGACGCGCTCGACCTCGCTGCCGTAGTGGATCGTCACGCCCAGCTTCTGCACAGCCAGCGCGAGCACGGCGCAGAGCTGGACGTTGTCCACCCGGTGCTCGCCGGTGAGATGGACGGCGCGGCGCACGCCGGGCGTGATGTCCGGCACCCAATGGCGCAGAGCCGGCATCTCCACCTCGTCGGCCCGCTCTCCAAAATCGCGCGCGTTCTGGAGGGCCCGCTCGAGCTCGGCCTCATCCTCGTCGCCGAGCGCCACCAGCAGGGAGCCGCTGGTGTCGTAGTCCACCGTGAGCCCGGTCTCCTCCTCCAGGGCCGCCACCCAGGGCCCCCAGAGATCGCGGGAGGCGCGGCAGGCGTCGAGGAAGGGGCCCGGAGAGCTCGCCTCGCTGAACGGCGAGAGCATGCCCGCGGCGGCCAGCGACGCCTCGGCTCCGGCCGGCAGCCGCTCGACCACCTCCACCCGCAGACCCCGCAGGGCCAGCTCGCGGGCGGCGGCGAGGCCGATGATGCCGCCGCCGAGGATCAGGACGTCCGGATGGGTCATCCCGCCGCTTCCTCCGCGAAGGCCGCGTCGAAGGCTGCGAGGGTCGCCGCGATCTCGGCGTCGCCGTGAGCCGTCGAGAGAAACATCGCCTCGTAGGGGGAGGGGGGGAGGTGGACGCCGCCGTCGAGCAGCTTGTGGAAGACGCGCGCGAAGCGCTGGCGGTCCGTGGCGTTGACGTCCTCCAGACGATGGATCGGCTCGGATGTGAAGAAGAGGCCGAGCATCGACCCTTTGCGCTCCACCCGGACGGGGATGCCGTGCCGCCGTCCCGCCTCCAGAATCCCCGCCTGGAGACGCGCTCCCGTCCGCTCCAGCACCTCGTAAGGGCTGTCGTTTCCATCCTGCCCAAGCTCCTTCAGGGCGGCGCGCCCGGCGGCGACCGCCAGCGGATTCCCCGAGAGGGTCCCCGCCTGGTAGACGGGACCGGCGGGGGCGATCCGTTGCATGAGGTCGCGCCGGCCGGCGTAGGCGGCGAGCGGCAATCCGCCGCCGATCACCTTGCCGAGCGTCGTGAGGTCCGGCCGCACGCCGAGCACGTTCTGGGCTCCGCCCCAGGCGACCCGGAAGCCGGTCATCACCTCGTCGAAGACCAGGATCGCGCCGTGGCGGTCGCAGAGGTCGCGGAGCCCTTCCAGGAATCCGGGGACCGGCGGCACGAGGTTCATGTTGCCGGCGATGGGCTCCACGAAGATGGCGGCGATGGTGTCTCCGGCCGCCTCGAACAGCCGCTCCACGGCCTGGAGATCGTTGTAGGGGGCGAGCAGCGTGTCCGCCACCACGGCGGCGGGCACGCCCGGCGAGGAGGGGACGCCGATGGTGGCCGCGCCCGAGCCGGCGGCGATCAGGAATGGGTCGGCGTGGCCGTGGTAGCACCCCTCGAACTTGACGAATTTGTCGCGGCCGGTGGCGGCGCGGGCGAGCCGCAGGGCCGACATCGTGGCCTCGGTGCCCGAATTCACCAGGCGGACCATCTCGACCGAGGGGAGCGCCGAGGCGATGGTCTCCGCGATCTCCACCTCGGGGAGGGTCGGCGCGCCGAACGCCGTGCCGCGGCCGAGAGCCTCCTCGATCGCCGCCACGATCGCCGGATGGCGGTGCCCCAGGATGTGAGGACCGTAGCCGCCGATGTAATCGATGTAGCGCCGGCCGTCCTCGCCTTCGAGATACGCCCCCTGGGCGGCGCGTACGAAGACCGGCGTGCCGCCGACCCCGCGGAAGGCGCGCACGGGGGAGCTCACCCCGCCGGGGAGGATCTTCTCGGCACGTTGCATCAGATCGTTCATGGGAGCGCTCATTCCACCCACCCCGCGGCCAGCAGCCGCGCCGCCTCGCGGGCGGCGTAGGTGATGATGAGGTCGGCTCCGGCGCGGCGGATGGCGAGGAGCGATTCCATCATCACGCGATCGTAGTCGATCCAGCCGCGCTCGGCCGCCGCCTTGAGCATCGCGTATTCGCCGCTCACGTGGTAGGCGGCCAGGGGGAGGTCGAAGCGCTGGCGCAGGGCCGCCAGGATGTCCAGATAGGCGAGGGCGGGCTTGACCATCAGCATGTCCGCCCCCTCCTCGACGTCGAGCGCCGCCTCGCGCATCGCCTCGCGGCCGTTCGCCGGGTCCATCTGATAGGCCCGGCGGTCGCCGAACTGGGGCGCCGATTCCGCGGCCTCGCGGAACGGGCCGTAGAAGCCGCTGGCGAACTTCACCGCGTAGGAGAGGATCGGGGTCGCCGCGAAGCCCGCCGCGTCGAGCGCCTGGCGGATGGCGCCGACCCGGCCGTCCATCATGTCCGAGGGGGCGATGATGTCCGCGCCGGCCTCGGCGAGGGAGACCGACTGCCTGGCGAGATTCGCCAGCGTGGCGTCGTTGTCCACCTCGTGGCCGTGGAGCACGCCGCAGTGGCCGTGGTCCGTGTACTCGCAGAAGCAGACATCGACGATCTTCACCAGCCCCGGCACCTCGGCGCTGAGGGCGCGCAGGGCCCGCTGGACGATGCCGTCCGGCGACCAGGCGGCGCTCCCCTCGGCGTCCTTGTATTCGGGGAGGCCGAAGAGCAGCACGGAGCGGACCCCCTCAGCGAGGGCCTCGCGGGAGGTCTCGACGATCTGGTCGACTGAATGCTGGAAGACGCCGGGCATCGAGGAGATGGCTTTCGCTACCCCTTCGCCGGGGCAGACGAAGAGGGGGAGGGCCAGATTGTCCGGAGAGAGCCGGGTCTCCCGCACGAGGCGGCGGAGCTCGGGGGTACGGCGGAAGCGGCGGAGCCGGGTTTCAGGGAATGCCATGGCGCTCCGGTTTGTATCGCGGGGAGGGGTGGGAAGGCAACGCCCGAACGGGTAGGGGCGGACGGGGCTCCAGGTTTCACCCGGATTCGGATAGAGTGATTGCCGCCCTGCGGCAAACGTCTTGCAACGCTCGGGGGCGGCATGGAGGGGAACCGGCTGATGAATCCGATCGAACAGCTCTCGCGGCGCCAGCTCGTGGTGGTCACCGGCAAGGGGGGCGTCGGCAAGACCGTGGTCTCCGCCACCATCGGCCGCGCCATCGCCGCGGCGGGACGGCGGACGCTGATCGTCGAGGTCGATCCACGGGAGAACCTCCACCAGATGATGGGGACTCCGCCCTCCGGCGGCGACATTCTGGAGGCCGAGCCGCGCCTCTGGGTGCAGAACCTCAAGCCCCGGCAGGTGCTCGACCAGGTGGTGCGCGACCAGCTCAAGCTGGAGCTGATTGCCCGGCGGGTGCTCGACAGCCCGATCTACCAGCAGTTCGCCACCGGCGCTCCCGGGCTCAAGGAGCTCGCCATCCTCGGCCACGCCTACCGCCTGCTCCATGGCCTGGGAGGGCCGGGTACTCCGGAGATCGAGACGGTGATCCTGGACGCGCCGGCCACCGGCCACGGCGTGACCCTGCTCGCCGCGCCGGCCCTGGTGACCGACGTGATCACCAACGGCCCGTTCGCCCGGATGGCGGGGGACCTGACCCGCCTCATCGCCGATCCCGAGCGCTGCGGCATCGTGGTGGTGACGCAGGCGGAGGAGATGCCGGTCGAGGAGGCGCTGGAGCTGCGGACGGCCCTGCGCGACCGCGTGCGGCGCGAGCCCGAGCTGCTGGTGGTCAACGGCCTGTATCCGCCTGAGCCGCCCCCGTCCGTGGGACCGGCGCCGGAGAACGAGCTGGTCTCCCTCTGGCGCCGCCGCCGCAAGCTCAACGACCGGGAGCTCGCCCGGCTCAAGGAATCCTGGCCGGGACCGCGGGTCGAGCTGCCGCAACTGCCGCTCGACCGCGGGCTCGCGCTGCTCGGCACCCTGGGACGCTGCTTCGCCGAATCGGCGCGGAATCTCTAAGGAGGTTGCCTTGGGCTCGGAGCGTTGTCACCGATCTGGAGACGCCCCACGGGGCGTCTCTACATTGGGATCTCGAGGAGCGATGCCTTCCAGTGTAGAGACGCCCCGTGGGGTGTCTCCTCGCAGGGTACATCGCCAGGATTTCCGCACAGACACCCTGAAAGGGAAGGCTTCATGGATCTGATCTCGGGCCGCCATCCGTTGATGATCGTCGTCGGCTCCGGCGGCGTCGGCAAGACGACCCTCGCCGCCTCGCTCGGCGTGCTCTCCGCCCGGGAGGGGCGCGACACGCTGGTGATGACCTTCGACCCCTCGATGCGCCTCAAGCAGACCCTGGGAGTGGGGGAGGAGGCGCGGCTGCGCGAGGTGCCGGTGGCGCTCGACGCCCCCGGCAAGCTCCACGCCAGCCTCCTCGACGCCAAGCTGACCTTCGACCGGCTGATCGGGCGCTACGCGCCGGACGAGGAGTCCCGCCGCCGGGTGCTGGAGAACCGCTTCTACCAGCACCTCTCGGGCACTCTCGGGGGGATCCTCGAATACATGGCGGTCGAGCGCCTGTTCGAGGTGGCCGGCGACGGCCGCTACGGCCAGGTGGTGCTCGACACGCCGCCCACCCGGCAGGCGCTCGACTTCCTGGAGGCTCCGAAGCGGATCATCGGCTTCCTTGACAGCGGCGCCCTGCGCGTGGCGCTCAAGCCCTGGTTCGACGAGGAGGGCCGTCTCCGCGCCGCCTCCCGCTGGGGGGTCCTGGGGCGCCGCGCCGAGCGCTTCCTCGACGAGGTGGTGGGCATGGACCTGCTGCGCGACATGGCCGAGTTCTTCCAGGCCTTCGGACCGCTCTTCGAGGGGTTCCGCCGGCGCGCTCTGGAGGTGGAGGAGCTGCTGCGCTCGAAGCAGACGATCTTCGTGCTGGTCACCGGCCCCGGCGAGGAGCGCATTCCGGACACCCTCTTCTTCGCCCGCCATCTGGAGGAGGCCGGCTACAACCTCGGCCCGATCGTGGTCAACCGCGTCCACCCCCGCTTCCTGGTGGACGGCGCGACCCCCTCCTCGCACGACCCCCTCCATCCCAGCGGCTGGGAGCTCCTCACCTGGGCGGGGGAGCGCGACCGCCGCGGCCTGGTCGAGCTGGCGAAGCTCCTCTCCCGCGAGCAGCCGCTGGTCGACCTGCCGCTGATGCCCGACGAGCCCACCGACCTCCCCTCGCTCGAAGCGCTGGGCCGCCAGCTCGATTCCCGGCTGTGCGAGTGGGAGCGGTATGTGAGCCGGTCGTCGTAGGGTGAAGAGACAAAGGACATAAAAGGCCCAAAGGACTGCAAGGACGAAAAGGGAAGCTTGTCCTTGCAGTCACTGATGCGGGCCCTGAGGCTCTTACTGGTTACTGAATCAACCTCAGAGGCACGCTTTGGCGCAGGAGCTGAAGGTGCCACCCCCGCAGCGGCAGCATTCATTACAGTCCCCGGTCTGGGCGCACTGGCAACACGCGATCTGGCGAGGTAGTGTGCCGGTGCAGCACTCCGGACACGAAGTGGTAACGCCGTCGCAGGTGACGGACCCGGCCTGGTCAGGGCAAGCGGCGTCGGTCGCCGAGCAACTGCTCGCGCTGATGTTGCTCGAGCAGGAGACCGTGGTGTACTGGCAATTCGCCGTGGCGTTACAAAGGGACTTTCCGGTCAGGACCGCCGGACGTTTGGCAGCTTGGCGCACGCCGCTCGGCTGCAAAGCGCAAGAGCCGGCGGCCGGCAGGCCTAGAATCGCGGCGAGGGCCTCCTGGGTGAGAGAGGGCTGGCTCGGCGGCACCTGAGCGAAGGCGGCAACGGCGACGAAGAGAAGGGCACAGGCGAGGATCGACGTTTTTTTCATCAGCTCCTCCTTTGGGTTGAGCTCTTCTTCTGTGCAGTCGATTCTACTACTTAGTCGTAGGCTCTCAAAATAGGCAGCGGAGCCTCAGTGCACGTCGAAGCCGTTGCTGGTCGTCGAGGTGCCGTAGGCGTTGGTCACCGTGAGTGAAACCGAGTAGTGGCCCGCGGTCGCGTAGACGTGGGTCGGGCTCTCCTGGGTCGAGGTGTTCGCCGAGCCCGAGCCCGGATCGCCGAAATTCCACGACCAGGAGGTCGGCGTGTTGTCCGAGGTGTCGACGAAATTTACCGTCTGGCCCGCCGCCGGGCTCGACGGCGCGACGCTGAAGTGCGCCGCCGGGGTGCCGCCGTTGGTGCCCGTCCGCAGGAGGACGAAGGCGTTGAATTCCGGTCCGGTCGCCGCCGGAGTGGGCCAGCCGACCGGCGCCGCCGAGGCCAGCCCGGTCATCGGCAGGTGGAGGGGCGAGCCGCTGTAGACCCCGGAGAGGACCGCCGCGCCGAAGTAATTCTGCGCGTTGTGGACCTCGTAGGTGTCCCCCGTCTGCAGCACCGCGGAGACGTTGGCGTCCACGGTCGAGGCGTGCGACCAGTTGTAGACCGTGATGTTGGCGCGCCCCGCCTCGTACTGGTTGGGGCGCACGAAGACGGCGTTGGGAGCGCTCGGCGGCGGGCTGCCGAGATAGCAGGTGTTGGTCGAGCAGTAGGTCGAGCTGAAGCCGCCGGCGTGGCCGCGGAAGGTGTTGCCGGTGATCGTCGGGTTGGACGCGCCCTGGAGCAGCATCGGCCAGTCGTTCCCCGAGGCGGCGTAGTTGTTCTTGTAGACCAGGTTCGCCGTCCCCGTCGTCGGGCTGTAGCCGATGTCGTCCTTGCCCAGGTTTGAATAATAGGAGTAGTTGTTGAGCAGCGTCGGGTTCTGCGCCGTCTGCCCGCCCCCGATCTCAATGTTGTTCGAGTCCTGCGTCGAGACCATGTAGCCGTTCTGGAAGACGGTATTGCCCTCGAGGTCCATGTTGTTGAGCGGAGCGGTCGCGGAGCCGAAGATCTGGATCCCCTTGTCGAACTGCTGGAAGACAATGTTGTCGATGAGCCGCATGGTGCTCCCCGTGTCGTTCTGCGCGTAGATACCGTGGCCATGCCCGCGGTCCGGCGCCGACCAGCCGTTGTAATAGAACAGGCAGCCGTTGATCTCGGCGTTGACCTCCTGCTTCCAGAATCCGTTGTCCTGCGTGTCGTGAACGGCCAGGTTGATGAATTTGAGGCCCGGATGGTTCGTGGCCTGATCGGTTCCAATACCCCCACCCAGGCTGAGGTCCGTCGGGGCCGAGCCGGACTGCTGGCTCACCCGGTTCGTATCCGAGGTCATGATCTCGAAGCCCCAGAACCAGGTGTACTGGCCTTCGACATACAGGACGGGGGTGTTGAACCCGGCGCTGCCGCCGTCGAGGGTCGCCCGCTCGTTCCGGAACCGGCGGACGATGATCGGCGCGATGGAGGTGCCGCTGAGCTTGCTGGTGAAGGTGCCGTGGTAGGTGCCGCCCCGCAGCCAGATCGTGTCGCCGGGCAGGACGGAGGCGGGGCCGGCGAGCGCCGTCGCCAGATCCCAGGAATTGCCGAGGCTGCCGTCGCCCGAGGACGAGCCGCTGGGCGAGACGAAGAAGTCGGTCGCGGCGGCCGGCAGGGAAATGCAGAGCAGGATCGCGGCAAGCAGGAGGACTGGGAAAGATCGTTGAGAGCGCGCAGGGAGGAGCCTTGCGAGGTGAGGATTCATGATGAGCTCCTTGTTGTGGTTGGTCTCCTCGAACGACTCTGGAAGGCAGAGACCTTCGTGGCGAGATCGGATGAACAGGGAGCGGGGCCTGCCGCCGGCGCTCTCTAACCTTATAGAGATTTGCAAAATTTAAGCCGGATGAGGGCCGCAACTCCAAGGACAGAGGAACATCCTGCAGGTCCGCGGCCTTGCCCGCCCGGGATTTCAATCCACAACATTACACACATTTCGGAGCTACCCGCTTGGGATTGGCTCCCGAGAGTCGACCGCCCGCAGGGCGGAATTTGCT
>Ga0308175_100001742_pt1 | contig 14732 bp, 18 predicted proteins | sample PhyCR1_3_FD_203893 | JGI IMG/M metagenome (GOLD analysis project Ga0308175, IMG submission 203893) | Soil microbial communities from UC Gill Tract Community Farm, Albany, California, United States - DLSLS.C.R1 | ecosystem: Environmental > Terrestrial > Soil > Agricultural land | place: USA...
CGGCGAAAATTTGGCGCTTGGCCGAACGCTTAAAATTTGCCACGAAGGATTGATGAATTCGCCGGGACACAAAGCCAATATTTTGAATCCGTCGTTTGGACGTTTGGGCATTGGCATTTTGGACGGGGGAATTTACGGCTTGATGATCTCGCAGGAGTTTCGGAATTAGCCCAGTTCATCTCTTCAAAAGAAAACGTCAATATCATAAAGGCCGCCTGCGCAACCTCTTTTCTTTCACCCGTTTGAACTTAATTGCGAGGATGAGATTGAATACGCAAGATGTGATTGAGCTATGCTGAATTGAACTACGAAGCGTACCCGCCTACCCGGCAGGCAGACAAGAGTGCGACGCAACAGAAGATGACAGTAGCTGCGCAGTCGGAAACAAAAGATCAGGATAAAGGAAAAAGCAGCCCTGTTAAAAGGGAAACGAAACTTACGAATTACCTTCTTTAGCACGGTGCTGAATGACTTCAACCGAAAAGCTAAAAGCCAGGGCAAAAGCAATACCCTGCCAGATGGAACCTTCTTTGAAAAATGCAATGAGCATCATTACAAAGCAGAAGATGCTGACCATGACTGTAAGGGCATTTTTTTCGGAGAAATATTTTTTCATGATTTACTGGTTAGGTGGTGGATTTTACACGAGGTAACTGTACGGGCAAATATAGGCCAGATAAAGTTTTCAGCCGTTTGGTTCTCGGCAAAACCGCAGAAAACTTCGGTCAAGAGCGAAGGGTTTAAGTTTATTTTAAAAAATAAAACAGGCCTTGCCAAACAAGACTTTAAAAAGGATAAAGGCTTGCCTGTAACCCGCGATTTGCATACTTTATCGAATTGTTCTGATTCCGCGAAGCGGGGCTTCCTATATTTACAAATCTCAATCAATGCGTATGAAACCGAATGATTTTATTTTTTCCGATGCACCCGAACCGCACCGCATTCGCACCAAACAGATTTTAAAACAGCACCCGCAAATCCGTCACCTCATTGGCAAAAACATCGGTACGTTTTACGCCATTGTTTTTTTGGTGGCTTTTCAGTTAACGGGAGCTTGGTTGCTGGCTGACAAATCGTGGTGGTGGATCGTTGGCGCCGCTTATTTGTTAGGGGCCTTTGCCGACCATGCACTGTTTGTGATGATTCACGAAGCCACCCACAAATTGATTTTTAAAAACCCTGTCGCTAACCGGCTAGCTGGCATTTTGGCCAACCTGCCGCAGTTGTTTCCGAGCGCCGTGGCGTTTGAGCGTTATCATATAAAACACCACTCCTTTCAAGGTGTACATGAGTTGGATGCCGACTTACCCAACCGTTGGGAAGCACGCCTGATCAACAATTATTTTATCGGCAAAGTGATTTGGTTTTTGTTCTACCCACTCTTTCAGGCCTTTCGCGTGGCGCGGCTAAAAGAGATCAAACCTTTTGATGGGTGGATGGCACTGAACTGGGGCGCCTGCATTGCGTTTACGGCCGCGGTATGGTATCTACTCGGGCCCAAAGCCGTTGGCTTTTTGACCTTGAGCTTTTTCTTCTCAGTGGGTCTTCATCCGCTTGGCGGCCGCTGGATTCAGGAGCATTATCTCGTACACGGCCACCAGGAAACCTATAGTTATTACGGCCCGCTGAACAAAGTAGCCTTTAATGTGGGCTACCACAACGAGCACCACGACTTCCCATCCATTCCCTGGAACAAACTGCCGCAGATACGCAAACAAGCTTCGGGTTATTACGACACGCTGCATTACCACACTTCGTGGACCAAACTTTTTTTCCGTTTTCTTTTCGACCAGGAATTGTCGCTGTGGTCACGCATTGTACGCAAGAACCGCGGAAAGGTAGCGCTGACCGACGAATCGAAACCGGATGCAGACATAGCCAAAGACGAACGAAAAGAAGTGGTGGAAGCGGTATAAAATTTTCTTCACCAAAAGAACCGGACAGGCGCACCTCCGCCAGCGTTGGTTAAAACTTATGAGCAAACGACACATCCTTTGGGCAGACGATGACATGGACGACCTGATGTTGATGCGCCACGTGCTTCAGGATATTGGCCAGGATTATGACATTGCCGAAGTGAGCAACGGCCAGGAAGCGCTGGATTACCTTGAAGACGCCAAACGCAAGAACGACCTTCCTTCTTTGGTGATTCTTGACATGAACATGCCGGTGCTGAATGGTAAGGAAGCGTTAAGCATTATTAAAAAAGACAGTGCCTTAAGCGAAATTCCGCTGGTGTTTTTTACAACTTCTAACAGTGAATTGGACAAGATGTATTGCAAACGCTTTGGCGTGGAGATGATCACCAAGCCGCCGCAATACAGCAGCTTGAAAGAAACGGTGCGTAAGTTGTTAAACAGTTATCTTGACAAAGCATAAATACAAGATTGATGAACGGCTCCGAAAGGAGCCGTTTTTGTTTGTCGAAGAAATTATTTGATGAGCATTTTATGTCCTTCTCTGGCACAAGTATAAATTGATAATCGAAGGAAGTTGCATCAGTGGTTGTATATATTTACATGTTGCAGGCAATAATATTGCATCCTGATTATGAAAAAAGTTTTCACGGCCCTTTTACTGACAATTAGCTTGGCTTCTTTCGGACAAAAAGGAAAATTTAATCCTTTCAAACTAGTTCTTCTCAAGCCCGATACCACCGTCATTGACAAATCGCTTGTGGGCGACATAGACAGCGTTCAGTCGGATTATTTAAAGAGGTACTATTATTCAATCCATCAGATGGAAGAACTTATCAACTCAAAAAACGTTCCAGACGACGCATCGTTTAAGGCGACAGAGGAGAAAATGAAACTCGAACTTGTTGCTGCAAAAGCTGTTGAACCTGAAATTAAAAGATTTAAATACTACCAGACACTTTCATCCTACTCGACCGAAGTTTATAATTTTTATTTTAACGAGCATGAGCCTTTTTCGTCAATCATTGAGTTGCCTAATCAAAATACGGACATTGCATCATTAAAAACATTGGCTGATACTTCAATGGCAGACTACATTATTTTCTTTGGTAACGTTCACACAGAAACACGAGACGGGCAGCCAATATTAAAATTGACAACATCGCTCTACTCAAAAAAAGAAAACAAAATCATATTGACAAAAGAAACAGAAGGTGACACAACCAGCAGAGGTGATATGTGGACCTGCGGCGGTACAGTACTTTCATGTTTGCTTATTAATGGTGTAAGAACATCAACTGATACAGTTGCTCCTGAAATCGCCAAACGTCAAATTCGACATTGAGAAATACTATCTGCAACAGTGAAGTGTAACGCTATGACAGACCGGCTGAACGCAACATCAGCAACAGTTCAGAGCTGACGAACCAAGGAATACAGTCACAGAGCCAAACCCTGTTTGTTCTTTCACTAAAACTTCACCATCTTCAAACAAACCGGTTTTGGCAATTTAATTTGTTCGCCCGTATAAGTCAGGAGGCCCGTTCTTTCGTTGCGTTTAAAAATTACGATGTTGTCCGTCTCCTGGTTTGCCGCCAACAAATATTTACCCGAAGGTTCAATGCAAAAATTCCGCGGCGTTTCGCCCCTTGTGGATTCATAACCAACGGCGGTAAGTTTGCCCGTGCTTTGATCTATCTTATAAATGGCAATGTTGTTTTCTTTGCCACGATTGCTGGCGTACAAAAAATTCCCGTCGGGTGAAACGTGAACATCGGCGCTGCCGGGTTGCGAGCTTAACGTGTCGGGGTGCGAGAAGACGCGTTGCAGTTCGGTGAGCTTTCCGTTATTGTATTGATAAGCCACCACCGCCCCGGCCATTTCTTCAGTTAAATAAGCCCACTTGCCGTTCGGATGAAAATCAAAATGCCGCGGACCACTACCCGGCGTTATTGCCGAGTAAGGCATTGCAGCCGGTTGCAAGGGTTTTGTTTGCGCCGGATTGAAACGATAAATCATCACCTTGTCCAGGCCCAGGTCGGGCACAAAAAGATAATCCTGCGCCGGAGAAAAAACGGTGGAATGCACATGGGCTTTTTCCTGCCGCTCTTTGTTGACGCCCTTGCCTTCGTGTTGGATCAACTGACTGTAGGGTTGCAGACTGCCGTCTTTATTTACCGGAAAAGCCGCCAAACTTCCACCCGAATAATTTCCGGCAATTACCCACCGGCCGGTTTTGCTTACCGATACGTAAGCTGGATTGTCGCCACCGCTTGACTGCTTGTTGAGTTGTGTAAGTTTTCCCGTTGACCGGTTGAATTTGAAAGCCGTTACACCACCGGCGTTTACGGTGCGTGTTTCGGTGCAGGCGTAAAGCAAAGTATCACCTTTCGCAACGGCGAGGTAAGAAGGATTGACAACGCTGTCTGTATTGCTGATCCATTTTACTTTCCCTGTGCCCGCATCAAATTGGTAAACGTAAATTCCTTTGCTGCCCGTGCCGGTGTAAGTACCGATGAAGAGGTAATATTTTTGACAGTTTGCAGCAAGGCAAAACAAAAGGCAAAGGCTTGCAAAACATGATCGCATAGAAGGGAAATTAATGAACGTGTAAAATAAGCAAATTCATTTGCCAATACTTGCGAACGAATAACGTTTGCACTTTCCTCTTCGAACGTTTAAACCTTGCGAAGTTCCACACCTCGTAAATCGCCGATGCGTTCAGTGAAAACGTTTTCTTCGGCCTTGGGAACGCCCAGTTTCAACAGACAAAAAAGCTGCGTTTCGTTTTGCAGCACCACACCACCGTAGCGTTTTACGTAAATCATTACCTCGTTCATCTGCGTGTAATCAAACTGCAATTCGTATTCAACAAGGATTGGCTTTTCAACAATAGGCGCCAGTTGCAGCGCCAGCGATGCAGCCGTTTTATAAGCGTTGATTAGGCCCGGAACACCAAGCAGGGTTCCGCCAAAATAACGCACTACCACTACCGAAATATTTGTCAATCCCTTGCTGTCTATCTGCCCGAGAATGGGTTTGCCCGCCGAGCCCGAAGGTTCGCCGTCATCGCTTGCGCGAAAATTATTTCCATCAGTGCCGATGCGGTAAGCAAAACATTGGTGCGCCGCTTTTGGATGTTCTTCTTTTAAAGTCTTCAATTGCTTTTTAAAATCATCAACGGTTGCAATTGGAAAAGCATAAGCCAAAAAACGGCTGCCGCGGTCTTTGTACTCGGCCTCCGAAGGCGTTGAAAGGGTTTTGTAATGCGTCATGTGCGGCGGCGAAGGTAAAGGTTTGGAGTTTGGTGGTTGACGTCCAAAACTATTTCGTGTAGCAGTTTTGATAAAAGCGAAGCGTATCAGTCATTATCGTTTCGCTGCTCATCAATCGTTCATTTGAAAGCAGCGGCGCGGGCAAACCATTGCCGATTGTCAGTTGTTCGTTGGTAATTATTCTCGCTTCGTCCCAAGTTTCTTCGTCAATAAAGGAGTGAAGAAGTTGTGCGCCGCCTTCTACCAAAACGCTTTGAATGCCCAAACGATGAAGGCCGTTTAGTAGTTGATGAACAAGGCTTCTGTCTTCCGTAATCCGGTAGTAATGCGTGCCGCTTAATTCTTTTGTGGTTATTTTTTCAAAAGGCAAACTGTGTTGATGTTTGTTGAAAACAATCGTTGGTATTGTTTCATCAAACAAACGCAACGAATGCGGCAAACGCAGGTTCATATCTATCACAATGCGAACCGGGCTTCTCCCTGGCCAAAGTCTTGTGTTTAATTGCGGATCATCTTTCAAGGCCGTATTCGTACCAACAAGAATAGCCGCTTCTTCGCTTCGCCATTTGTGCACAAGGCGATTGCTGTACTCGTTACTGATGAAAACGCGGCCCATTCCCGAGCCTTCCTGGTGAGAAGGGCTATCGGCGCTGCGCTCCTCGTTTTGCGGCGACTCAACTTTCGTATTTGACTCTTCGACAAGCAAGGGCTGTGTGTTGGTGGCCGTCCCGGCGGGAAGGCCGGGATGGGCCGCTATTTTTTGATTACCGCTTTGCGCCCATTTTAAAACAATATAAGGCCTGTGCGCTGTATGAAAGGTGAAGAAGCGCTTGTTTAATTCTTTGCATTCGTCTTCCAAAACACCAAGGTTCACCTTCACTCCCGCTGCTTCTAATTTTTCAATTCCCTTGCCGTTCACTTGCGGGAAAGGATCGCGGCAGCCGACAATAACGTTGGGTATCTTTTTTGAAACAATTAAATCCGCACAAGGCGGCGTTTTCCCCCAATGCGCACAAGGTTCTAATGAAACGTAAAGCGTTGCTTTGGGGATGAGATGCAAATCGGCCTCTTTCACCGAAGCAAGGCAATTCACTTCGGCATGAGCTTGTCCGTATTGTTGATGATACCCTTCGCCGATGATGCGGTCTTTGTAAACCAATACCGAACCGACCATTGGGTTGGGCGCTACGTTTCCGCTTGCAAGTTTTGCAAGCTGAAGACAACGACGCATGTATGTTTCGTGTGCGTGCAAGTAGCAAAAATAAGAATGCTTTAAGTTTGGCTTATGAATCGTCGCGAAGCAAGGAAATGGTTGACAGCACACTTTGGAAGAGACAATGACAAAAGTGAAAGCAAGGCTATGGCGAAATTGATTCTGGAAATATTTTGCGGGCCCGCTAACAGTGTTGCTTCATTCTTTGGCGAAGAAGAGTTAACGGAAGATCAGGTAGCAAAATTGAAAGACTTACTCAAGAATGCAAAAGGTCGGGAACCGGTACAATACCTGGTAAAACAAGCACACTTCTACGGCTTGGATTTGTACGTTGACAAGTCCGTTTTAATTCCGCGGCCGGAAACGGAGGAACTCGTTGACTGGATTGTGAAAGATGTAAAGGCATCAAAAAAAAACGTGTTTGAAGATTACCTGACACAAGCTGACGCAACGAAAGAATTGAAAATTCTTGACATTGGCACGGGCAGCGGCTGCATTGCGCTGGCGCTAAAAAAGGCAATGCCCAAAGCCGAAGTCTGGGGTTGCGACGTGAGCGAAGAAGCCCTGAACGTAGCACGGCGAAACAGTTCTGCGCTTGACATTCGCGTGGATTTTCAGGGCCTTAATTTTTTGGACGAAGCGCAACAAAAACTCTTGCCAACAGTTGACATCATTGTAAGTAATCCACCGTACGTCCCGTTGAAAGATATAGAGACAATGCAGGCAAACGTTGTTGAGCACGAACCGCACACAGCCTTGTTTGTACCCGATAACGACGCCTTAATATTTTACAAAGCCATTGCACGGTTTGCAAAGAAGCGCTTGTACGAAAACGGTGCTATTTATTTAGAGATACACGAAGAATTAGGCAACGAAGTCTTGAACCTTTTTGCGCAGGAAGGTTACGCAGTTGAATTAAAAAAAGACATGCAGGGAAAAGACCGGATGGTGCGGGCCGTGAGACGTGAGAAGTGAAGCCTGAGACAAGGGTGAACTTAATAGTAAAAGACTTTACGGTTCACGTCTTGCGTTTGATGTATCACTTAATATTCACCGCTTTTTTGACCTTCAGTTTTTCGGCGATGTTGAGGACGCGGAAAACTTCACCGTAAGAGGAGGCTGTGTCGGCGTTGACAATCACCGAAGGCGTGTCCACTTTTTTTCTGGCTTCTTCCACGTCGTATTTCAACAGCGAGTCGAGCATGTGACTTTCCACTTTTTTGGTGCCGATGAAAAAGTTGTTGTCTTTGTCAATGGACACGACGATGGTTTGCTTGGCCTTTGTATCCTTGGTGCCGCGTGGGTTGTTTACCTTTTTCAAATTGGGATTGGCAAGCGTAGAGGCAATCAAAAAGAACAGCAGCAGAATGAACAGGATGTCGTTGAGCGGTCCTGTGTGCACTTCGGTATGGGCTCTGAGTTTTCGTCTGATGTTCATGAATAGAATGTCAAGATTTTAAAATCCGAAATCCAAGATTGTTGCGCAGCGAACAGAACGTACAAGAGTGCGACGCAACTGGGCTTAATCGTTATTCTGGCTTCTGGTTCAAAAGGCTAAGAGACAAAGGTTGAAAAGAGCAAAAGAGAAGAGATGTGTTTACGCACATCATGCCAACCACAAACCACAAACCTTACCTCGTTGGCTCTTGCAAAATGTCCAGAAACTCCGCGCTGGCCGCTTCCATTTTGTAAGCGGTTTTGTCCACCTGCGTTGTCAAAAAATTATAGGCCACGTAAGCCAGCATACCAATGATCAAACCTGTGGCCGACGTAATCACTTTTGTGTAAATACCGTTGGCCATGGTTTGGATACTGAACTCGCCACCTGTGGCCAGGCTGTAAAACAATTGAAACATGCCGATGATGGTTCCCAAAAATCCAAGCAGCGGCGCAATGCCCGCGGACAAAGACAAAACAGAAAGATTGCGTTCAAGATTGTAGATCTCCAGCTTGCCTACGTTCTCCATGCTGCGTTCAATGTTTTCAATGGGTTTGCCAATGCGCTGAATGCCTTTGTCAATGATGCGGCCAACGGGATTGGCCGTGTTTTTGGCAAAGCTGCGGGCTGCGGTTACGTTGCCGTTCACAATGTGGTCGCGAATGATGTTCATGAAATTGCCTTCGATGGCCGAGGCTTTGCGGATGGAAAGAAAGCGTTCGAAGAAAACAAAAACGGTCACAAAGAAAAGCGCCGCCAGTGGAATCATTACCCAGCCGCCGAGCGTCAGCAATTCAATTAAGCTAACGCCTTTACTGGCCGCGGCGGTTTGTGAGGCAGCTTGTGCAAGGGAATCGGTTTGCAATAAAAAAAACAAGTTGAACATGCTTTTGTCTTTGATGGTAAAAATAACGCCGTCGGGCAGTTTTTATTTTTGCAATGATAAACACGAGGCGGAAAAATGATTCATCAAAAAGCGACATTTAACGTTTGGTGTGAGGGGCAGGCTCAATCAAATCCCACAAGTTGCCGTACAAATCGGCAAACACAAGTACTTTGCCGTAAGGCTCTTCACTTAATTCGCGAACGATTTTTACATTGCCTGCTTTCAGGTTGGCAAAGTCTCTTTCAATGTTATCTGTGTGCAGGAATAAAAAAACCCGTCCGCCGGTTTGATTACCCACGGTTTTTTGTTGTTCCTCGTTGGCTGCTTTGGCAAGCAGCAAACGGCATCCGTCTTCACCTTTTGGCTTTATCACCACCCAGCGTTTTGTTTCGCTCATTCTTGTGTCTTCTACTAATTCAAAACCTAATTTTTGTGTGTAGAAGGCAACGGCTTCGTCGTAATCTTTTACCACCAAAGACAGTTGCGCAATGCGTTGGTTCATGCCCGTAAAGAAACGAAATAAGCGAGATGCGGTTATCTTTAATTCATGCACTTCAGGGAAGCAACGGCCAGCGACATTGCACAAATACAAAGAGTGCGGCATTCGGTTAAGGAAAATGTTTTGTCCGATCCGGGCCTCGTGCCCGATAGCGATGTTCTTGATTACATCACTCGTCGCGGCAAAGGTTGGGTTTGCGAAATTGATGAACGCATCGTGGGTTTTTCTATTGCCGATGTAAAAAGCAATAACATCTGGGCTTTGTTTGTTGAGCCTGAATTTGAGGGCAAAGGCATCGGTAAAAAATTGCACCGCCTCATGCTCGACTGGTATTTTTCACAGACCGATAAAACCGTTTGGTTGAGTACTGCGCCGCGTTCGCGTGCCGAACGTTTTTATCGGTCTGCGGGATGGACGGAAACAGGCCTTTACGGCAAAGGTGAAGTGAAGTTTGAGATGACGAAAGAACAACGGGAGAAGACTCACTAAACGATCAATCAATTTTCATCATGGCGTTGTTAGAAAAGGATCTCGAAATAAAAGCTTCTGGACTTCCCGGTGCGGGACAAGGATTGTTCACAAAAACAGCCATTGCTAAAGGTACCCGCATCGTTGAATACAAAGGCACGGTCACCACGTGGGAAGAAGCAAAGAAGGACGCCACAAACGGTTACATCTATTTTTTAAAACCCAATTACGTTATTGACGGAAGAGACCATCCAAAATCATTGGCGCGATATGCCAACGATGCCGCGGGTTTGGTTCGCGCAAAAGACAACGGAAACAACGCAAGGTTTGAAGCCGATGGCTTGCGTGTTTTCCTGGTGGCAACAAAAGACATAAAAGCCGGCGAAGAAATTTTTGTGAGCTACGGGAAAAAGTATTGGGATACGGTAAGGAAGAACAATCAAATTAAACAGTAGCAATTAATACTTTTCATCGCTTATCTTCTTTGTCATTTTTAAAAAGCGGGTGATTAAAAAAACGGACGCGAAGGTCAATCCAATCACAAAGCCCGTCCACATGCCCGCTGCGCCCATGCCGGCTTTGAAGGCCAGCAAATAACCCACCGGAATGCCGACAACCCAATACGCAATGCCGATAAGAATCGTCGGCGTCCTCACATCTTTAATGCCGCGTAGTAAGCCTGCGCCAATGGCCTGCGTTGCATCGGAAATTTGAAAGATGGCCGCAAACAAAATCAACAGTGTGGCCATTGCGTACACTTCTTTGTTTGTCGTGAACAAGCCGGGTAATTTGTTTCGGAACAAAACAAACGTGGCGGCGCAAAAAACACCGTAAGCAAAAGCCGTGATCAAAGTGCTTCGGCCAATAACCGAAATCTTTTTCCAATTGCCGGTACCATACGTATTGCTTACGCGAATGGAACCCGCTTGTCCCAACCCCATTGAAACCATGAACGTAAATGAAGCGCAGCTTAACGCAATTTGATGCGCCGCCTGCGACACCGCACCGATGGTACCGATGATAATACCCGATACTGCAAAGGCGCCGGCTTCCATGCCGATTTGCAAGGCGCTTGGTACACCAATGCCTAATAATTCACGCCATGTTTTTTTCTGAAACAACCACTGGCTTTTGTGCACCAGCGTAAAAGGTTTGAAAGTTTTGTGTTGCAATACCACGATCAATAAAATGAGAAAGGCAAGCGAACGGGTAATGAGCGTAGCCCAGCCCGCACCCACTAGTTCAAGCCGTGGAAAACCCCAGTTGCCGTAAATAAGAAGCCAGTTCAAAAAAACGTTCAGTGGCATGGACAGAAGCGAAAGCGCCATAGCCGTTCGTGTGTATTGCAAGCCGTCGGCAAACTGCTTTAAGGTCATGAACAAAAGCATGGGAACGATGGAAAGGCTCATCATCTTCATAAAGGGCAAAGCGTATTGAACCACCTCGGGATCTTGCCCCAGATGATGCAAAAAATTTCGTCCCAACACCAGGGAAAAAGAAATGACGAAAGCCGTTAACGCACACAGGCAAAAACCGTTGAAGAAATAATGCGCCACGGCTTTTTCATCGCCTTTGCCGTGCGCCAATGAAACCATTTGCGAAACCGATATCGTCATGCCGATGCCAAGCACAAAAGGAATGTTGGTAGCCTGAATCACCAACGCAGCCGCTGCCAGTTGTTTGTAACTGATGCCGCCCACCATAGCCGTATCAATGATGTGCAAAGCCATCTGCGCCAGTTCGCCAACGATGATGGGCAAGGCAAGCTTTATCGTTTGCAAAGCTTCTTTTCGCATAAACATTGAAAAAGGGACGAAGGTAAAGCAAGCGGCTTTGCGGTTATCGTAGTTTTCCGATAAACGGTTGCGCAGTAGTACGCAATTTTTAAAAACTGTAATCCTGTGGCTTTGTGTTTGCTAATGCCTTCTTTATTTTGGAAACACAATTCCTTTTAAAGCCAATTACAATGAAAGCCCTTACAAAAAAATTGCTCCTTGCCAAGCCCGCCGAGCTTCTTCGCAATCTTTCCATCTCACTTCTTTGCATCGGGTTTATTGCGCTCATGCTTTACGTATTGATCAACAGCCCGGCTTAAACTCTTTGCCATAAAAAAAGAAACAGCGCGGCAATTGCCGTGTTTAAAAAATTAACGGCATCGTTCCCCATAATACCTCTTCGCTCCAGCGTTGCGCCAAGGTAAGAATCAGCAAGATTGCCGATTGTTCCGGCAACAACAATCCACAAACATTCGCGACGCCATCCGCTGCCGGCTGCATATACCGCAGCAATGATTGCACTGCCGCCAAGACCAAAGAAAATTCCTTCCATACTGATGACACCGTCAGCACCGCGACGGCCTTTTTTAAACGAAAGAATGTCGTAAAATTTTCGTCCGTACACGCTGCCTAATTCCGAAGAAGCGGTGTCGGCCGTTGCTGAAGAAAAAGATGCAGCCATCGACAATAAAAACGTTGGTGCGTATTGCGGAAAGAGAACAGAAAGCAGTCCAAGCAAACCCGCAACGCCACCATTTGCCAACACTTGCCCAACACTTCTTCGTCCTTTATTTTCTTGTGCAATTCCCAGGGTTTGCTTTGTATTTTTTTTCCAGGATGTTGCCAGCGTACCCAGTAAAAAGAAAGTTGCCATCAACGCAATGCCCATCCATCCTACACCAAAAAATATAATTACACCCAAAGCACCGCCGGTTAACGCTGCCGGTAAGGTTAGCTTCTTTGCCAGCACCGATGCAGCAACGCTTAAGAAAATGAAACAGAGGAAAAGAAAAAGGTTCAAGAAGAATGGTTTTGAAAATTACTTTATGAGCAGCTTGTGAAACTTCGCCAGTTCGGTTGTTTCCATTGGAGAAAGCGCTTCGTTGTTCTTGCATTTTGCCTGGAAGAAAAGCACTCTTTTGTGTTGCGGGTACTTGGCCAAAATCTCTTCAATCATCTTGATTGAAGCCTCGTCTTTTTTAAACAAGGGTTCCGAAGCCGGCAAAGTCGATTTGTATTTCTTGGGCCGCTTAAGGATGATGGCTTCGAGCGTAGCCAATTTGTTTGGCGGCAGTCCTTTAATGCGTTCGGCTTTTTTGTACAAGCCTTCCAACTGGCGCTTGCTCAAACTTCCCCGCACGAGGTATTGGTGCGAAAGGCTTTGCACAAAATCGGATTCAGGATAAGCTTTTAAAGCCGCCGATAAAATGTCGCTGATGACGTCAACGTGGGACATGGAAATGGTAATGAATGATCGGTAATGAGCAAAGTATGAAGGTGGCAAACGTTTGCCAAGCGATGCCTAATCCGCAATGAAATTAAGCACAGCCTGCGCTCATGACGCTTGTTTTAACACACAAAGAAAAAATCCCCTCAAAAGGGGACCGTTCGTTAAACGCACCAACTGCTGGATGTTCAGACGGACAAAAGTTGGTCGCCTGCCGGTTTTAAACAGGATCGGAAATACTTTGGCACAATTGGATAATAAAACGGAGCGGGTATGATGGATTTGAAAAAACGAAAGAAAGAAGTTGACTGATATTAGATTTTAGATGGCTTTCACGGAACAGGATTCTAAAAAACTTACTGGACGGTATTTTAGGATTTTGGATAGATTCGGCTTTTCAAGGCATTGGACAGATTGATACTGCTATCAATCAACTTCTGCCACAAAACTACTCCGTTTGGGTTAGGCCGGCAAGGGCAAGATTGCCCATTTTTTTGCATATGGAATTTACACACAGCATCGTAGATGAACGGGAAATGGATAGAGTATTTTTACGATACGGAAGAAGCAATTGGCAATCAGCTATCTGTTTTAGAGGCTGATGGCCGATGGCTGATAGCCCTTACAACACCAACTGTTCAAAAAGCTTCTGCAATGTTTCGTCCGGGTCTTTGCAAAAGCCGGGATGCACTTTGGAGGTTTGCACAACGGTACTGCGTGTGGCCGTAAGCCAGCGAAAGCGGGAAGAAAGATCAAGGCTGCCAATAGAACCGGCTCCCTTGCTGCCTTTGCAAATGTTTTCAAACGAAAGAAGATGATCCTCTACGTCGCCGCATTCAAGCGTTGGACACAAAACGTTCAGCCTTTTTTTGTCGAGCTTGTAAACACAGTTCAAGTATTTTTTTTGCTTGCAATAAAGAATGATGCCCACGTTCAGAAACTCTTCCCGTTCCACTCGCGGCACCACGCGAATCACGGCGTATTCAAACAAGAGTTTGTCGGGCATGTTGCACATCGTTTACAAAATTGAGGGAAAGACGGTTTGTTAAGAATTGAACGTAAACATCCCGGATGTTTTCAACCGGTTCCGGTGCAAGGAGCACCAGCCATTCATCGGGCACAAGCGAAACAATTTCTTTTATTTTCTGTGGCGTGATGACTGCACGTGCCTTGCGGTCTGCGCTTTCCATCTCCGTTGCCCAGGACAACAGCACATGGTCTTTAATCAAGGCAAACGGCCGTCGGCTTTGCTCTTCCCACCGCTCCCAGTTATGATGAAAATAAAGCGAAGCGCCATGGTCAATGAGCCAAAGTTCTTTGTACCAGACAAGCATATTGGTGTTGCGTGCCGTGCGGTCAACGTTGGTGATAAAACTGTCGAGCCATACAATTTGCGAAGCCAGGCCTGCGTCCACCTTTGTCACGTTCGGATCAAAGGTGATGGCTCCGGATAAATAATGCAAGGCCAGATTTAATCCTTCGCTTGCTTTCAACAGGTCTTGTATTTCTTCGTCTGGCTCCGTACGGCCAAACGCGGGATCAACATTGGCAAAAACAATCTCCGGCACTTTTAATCCCATTGCTCTCGCAACCTCGCCGCCAATCAGTTCCGCTATCAACGATTTAATTCCCTGCCCCGCCCCGCGAAATTTCAGCACGTATAAAAAATCATCGTCCGCTTCTACAATTGCCGGCAGCGAGCCGCCTTCGCGCAGCGGCGTTACGTAGCGGATAACGTCAACGGTACGAAGCGACAGCGTTTTTTCTTCCATGTAATTGCAATTGATGAAAGCTTGAAAATTAGGCAGAAATTTT
>Ga0308175_100001744_pt1 | contig 14731 bp, 13 predicted proteins | sample PhyCR1_3_FD_203893 | JGI IMG/M metagenome (GOLD analysis project Ga0308175, IMG submission 203893) | Soil microbial communities from UC Gill Tract Community Farm, Albany, California, United States - DLSLS.C.R1 | ecosystem: Environmental > Terrestrial > Soil > Agricultural land | place: USA...
GGGCTCTGGCCTGCGGCTTCGGGTGGTGGGCAGGGGCGGGGTCGAACCGCCGACCTTCCACTTTTCAGGCGGACGCTCGTACCGACTGAGCTACCTGCCCAACGAGTACCGAACTCTACAACAGCGCCGATCGCGGGCCGCGCGGGCCTCATTCAGTTCCAGCTCGTGGTTCTCAAGGCCTCGGAACCACGACCTGGAACTGATCTGGCCGATAGCTCGGTCACAAACCAATCGCCGAGGAGTACGACGGAGGAGCTCAGGGCTCGAGGACGACCTCGTCCTGCGCGAGCCGGGGCAGCCGGTCGAACCAGGCGTTGGTGGCCGGCCGGCCGATGTTGACGACCAGCAGCGAGCGCAGATTGCGGTTGGCGAAGAACTCCTCGTCGAGCCCGGCCGGGTCGAAGCCGGCCATCGGACCTGCGGCGAGACCGGCGGCCCGCACGCCGAGCAGGAAGTAGCCGATCTGCAAGGTGGCGTTGAACCGCGCCACGTGCTCGCGCTTGGCCTCGTCGGAGAAGCCGTCCTTGGCCTGCGGCGCGTGCGGGAAGACCACGGGCAGGTTCTCGTGGAAGTCGACGTCGGCGGCGAGGATCGCCACCAGCGGGGCGTTCGCGGTCTTGTCGCGGTTGCCGTCGGCCATGTGCTTGAGCAGGCGCTCGCGCGGCTCGCCGTCGCGGACCAGCACCACACGCAGGGGCTGGGCGTTCATTGCGGTCGGGCCGTACTTCACCAGGTCGTAGATCGCCGCGACCTGCTCGTCGCTCACCGGCTCGTCGGTGAACGCGTTGGCGGTGCGGGCCTCGCGGAAGAGCAGATCTTGGGCGTCGGGCGGGAGGATGAGCGGCATACCGACCCGAACACCTGGTTGACCGTTCAACATTCCTGCTGGCGCCGTGGCGAACGCCACAGGAAGCACGAGACGCCCGGACTGTTGTCCGGGCGTCCGGTGGAGGAGCGACCCCGACGGGACTCGAACCCGCGGCCTCCGCCGTGACAGGGCGGCGCGCTAACCAACTGCGCTACGGGGCCTGGTGCGACCGGCCGCTGGCGGCCGAGCGGACCCAAGGTTATCCCATGACCCGCCGCGGCTCCGAATCGAGTGGTCTCGAGCGCCTCGACCACCCGGGCAACAGGCTCGGGCGCCGGCGGCGCACCCCCAACGGGATTCGAACGGTGTTGGTCCCCACGCTCAGTGTCACGGTTTGAGCGTGTTTCAGCGAACTTCGGGACCGGTTTCAGGGTGGTTCAAAGGCGCTCGGGCGTTGACACGTCAACACGACTGTTGGCCGCCGAACACCCCCGTGTGCACTCATCGGCTTTTGGGCAGAAGAAGAGGCTTTGATGTATCCACCAACAAATCGCCCGCTCCTCTCCACCATGACCACCTCGGGGGCCCATGTGACTCGCAAGCCGTCACTGTTCGACCGACTCGTCGCCGTCATCTTGTCGAAGCTCGGCAGACTGCTCGAGCACGACGAGTACGCCGCCGACGACGACGAGCCCGACATCTAGACCTGGCGGATCTGGTCCTGATCGAACCAGCCGAGTCGCGCTGCTCGCCGGCATCGCGCGTCCACCGGACGAACCCCTCCCAGCGGCCGTTGGTGGTCTTGCGCCAGTAGTCGCGGTCGAGCCAGCCGGGCCACCAGCTGCCGTCGACGAGGACCTGGACCTCGGCGTCGGCGAGACGGTTGGTGGTCACGGTCACCGGTTCCGTAGATCGGTGAGCACTGCTGCGATCACCAGGTAGAGGGTGCCGAAGGTGTCCAGCAATTCCACCATGGAGAAATGACTCTGCCTGCCGTAAGCCGCGGGCGACGTCGCAGGTTGTTTGAGTGCTCCAGCGGGCAATGCTGAGCCACTGGCCCGGAGTTTGAGGTGCGCTGTCCCGGCGGATGTGGCGGCGTGAGCGCCTGGACGAAGAGCTGGAGCGAAGAGGACCCTGCGGCGCGTGGAGGGAGCGCGCCGTGAGCTTCGAGCTGCAGCGTGGACCGTGCTCCACGGCTTGGCGCGGAACAGGCGACTGATGATGAACTCGTTCGAGCTCGGCCGTGGGGCTGGCGTCCGGGAGCTGCGTGGCCTCTAGCACGCGGTGGAACCGCCTTGCCGAAGAACGCGCGCGCGATCCGCTAGACCTCGAGCTCGCCGGCGACCATCGCGGCCGCAGCATCGAGGGGCTCGACGACCTCGCCGCGGACGACTGGTGCCACACCGGGCGCGCTGCGCCGGCCGGACATGATCGCCGAGGCCGCGCCGAGAGCGTCGGGGGACCTGTCGCCGATAAGGCCGCCGTAGGTGCCGAACGTGGCGGTGATCGACTCGTGCCCGATGCGCCGCTGGATCTCCTGCGGCTGTACCCGGGCAGCTGCGCAGACGGCGACGTGAATGTGTCGCAGCCAGTGCGGGGTGGGCTTCCGGCTCGGCCCGCGCCCACGGTGACCCACACGTCGGTGCCGTCGTCGTCCTCGACGTCGGCCACCGAGAGGGCCGCGCCCTCCGACCGGCGCCACCCGGTCTCGCCGAGGTAGCACATCAGGTCCGCGGCGTCCGGGTTCCGTTTCGTAGCCGGCGGCCAGGATCGCCCGGAACTCCGCCACGGTGGTGCCCTTCGGGGGCTTCTTCCTCCGCTTGGGCAGGTCCGTCTCGAGGCACGGGTTGTGGTCGACCAGCTGGCGTGACTTCGCGCGGCCGAAGTCGTACATCGAGTGCAGCAGCATGTGCCGGTCGACGACACTCTTGGGCCGGAGCTTGCCGGCCAAGTGGTCGACCCACTTCTGCACGTCGCCCTCGTCGACGCTGTCGGCGGCCCGGTGCCCGAACCACGGCGTGATCCAGTTCGCGACGTCGCGGCGGTACTGCGCGATCGTGCGCTCGGTGACGTCGCGGGCCTTCCACTCGAGGAACCGCTCGGCCAGCTGCTCGACGGTGAGCCGGTCGGCGGCGCCCTGATCGGCGAGCGCCTTCAGCGCGGCATCAGGGCCCAGCGCGTCAATGAGGGCCTTCATCTTCTCGGCGTCCCGGGTGTTGCTGAACGTGAGGCTCGGCTGCTTCCCGCCGTGTCGGTACAGCACCTGTCAGGACCGTTCGCCGGTCCTCGTGGTGCGTTCGCGGATGCTCGCCATTCCTCATCCTTGCCCACGAGTGTTGGCGTGGTGTTGACGTGGGATTCAGGAGCCTTCGCGCCCTTGACATATCCGCAGGTCAGAGCAAGGAGGGTATCTCTCAGCACCCCCAACGGGATTCGAACCCGTGCTACCGCCGTGAAAGGGCGGGGTCCTAGGCCGCTAGACGATGGGGGCCGAGCTCCCGCGAAGTGGCACGGCGGCCGTCGGGGAGCGGCCCAGCATATCGGAGCAGCAGGTCGCCGTGGCCGCCCCAGGCACAATGGGGCGATGGTCGACATGTCGCGCGAGCGGTTCGAGGAGCTGGTCCGCGCGGCCCTCGACGACGTCCCGGCCGAGCTCGCGGCACTGGTCGACAACTGCGTGGTCCTGGTGGAGGACGACTCACCCGCGGGTGCGCCTGACCTGCTCGGCGTGTACCACGGAACGCCGCTGACCGAGCGGGGTCAGGGCTACACGATGGCCCTGCCGGACCGGATCATCCTGTTCCGCAACCCGATCCTCGCGATGTGCACGACCGAGGAGCGGATCGTCGAGGAGGTGCGGATCACGGTCGCCCACGAGATCGCGCACCACTTCGGCATCGACGACGACCGGCTGCACGACCTCGGCTACGCCTGACCGAAGGTACGCCTGACCGGAGGGGCTACGCCTCCTCCAGCCCGGTGTCGTCGATCTCGTAGGACCCCGTCCAGGGCAGCGGCGCCTCGCCTGCGCCCTGCCGCTCGAACTCGGCGTGGTACCAGTTGAACAGGTCGACCTGCTGCGCGCTCGGGGCCAGGGTGAGCAGCCGCTGGTCGCGGCAGAACTGGACCGCCTCGGTCAGCAGCTCGCGCATCCGGCCCATCGTCGCCGGCGTGGTGGGCGGGACGTCGTACTCCAGGTCGACGCGGGTCAGGCCCTCGATCATCGCCTCGTCGAGCCGGTCGACCCCCCGCGCCTGGCGCCGCTCGCGGGCCGACACGATCGTCAGCTCGGACAGCTCGGTGGCCACCGGGGTGTCGGCGCCGTGGGTGAGGGCGAGCAGCCGCAGCTCGCGCCGGAGCTCTTCGTACCAGAACCGGTAGCGCGCGAAGACCTGCACAGGCATCCCGACCAGCCGCACCTTGAGCAGGGACTCCGGCTCGCCGGACTCGGCGACCAGTCGCTCGACCTGCTCGGAGATGTCGAAGACGTGACCGGGGACGTGACCCTCGTTCGCCTCGGGGTCGGCGGCCGGCTCGAACCAGACGACCTTCCCCTCGCCGGTGACCTCGGCGCCCCAGGTGCGGGAGTACGTCGCGACGATCCCGAGCCCCCGGCCGATGGTGGCCATCAGGCCGTCGTCGTCGGTCATGTCCCGCAGCGACGGCGGCGTGGCCGACCCGTCCAGCACCTCCACGCGCGGGTGGGCGTCCGTCCCGCGCACGCGCACGACGATCGGCGGGTCGGCGTGCAGCAGCGCGTTGGTGACCAGCTCCGAGACCCCGAGCTCGGCCGTCTCGCACAGGTCCGCGCGGCCCCGCTGCTCGAGCTCCGCGCTCACCCAGGCGCGCGCCAGCGGCACCGAGCGAGGTTCGGGGTCGAGGTCGATGCCGGCGTTCATGCCGGCTCAGCGCGTCGTGGAGGCGCCGGCCTGTCCTGGGCGGACGGCGTGGAGGAGACGGAAGGTGTGCATCAGGCTGCTGTTTCCCCTGTGACAGGACTTGAAACCAGAATCGGCCCTCACCGGGACAGGTGTCGCGCCCACGCGAAGCAGAACAACCCGTAGCAGGCGAGGCCGAGCGCGATCACCGCCAGCAGCGGCCCGCCGTACGGCTGCTGCAGGATCTTGTGCAGGGCGACGTCCAGACCGCCGGACCGCTTCGGGTCGTGGGTGATGGCGGCGTAGAGGAAGAGCACGCCTACGCCGGCCAGTGCGATGCTCTTGGCCAGGTGACCGGCTCGGCCGAGCAGCACGTAGATGCGCCCGTCGTAGCCGCTGCGACCCCTGGGGTCGAGCTTGGAGGCGAAGTCGCTGCTGCAGCCCCGCCACGCGAGGACACCGGCCACCACCAGCACCCCCACGCCGACGGCGCCCACCAGCACCGGTCCTCCCGGCATCCGCATCAGACGTGCGGAGATCCCGTCGGTGCCACCACCCCCGGAGGATCCGGCCGCCGTCTTGACGGCCGAGGCCGCCAGCGCGGCGTACACCAGTGCCTTGCCCGCCGAGGCGAGCCGCTTGACGACCCGCTTGGCGCCGTCCTCGTCGAGGTGCCCGAGCAGCGCCTCGAGCCCCTGCCAGAGCACCAGTGACAGGAGGCCGAAGGCCACCACGTACAACAGGATCCGGCCGGCCCCGGTGCGGGCCAGCTGGTGGAAGGCCCCCTGGCTGGACGCGTTGCCCGAGCCTTCCCCGAGAGCCAGGCGCAGCGCGAGCCACGCGATCAGCAGGTGCACCACCCCGTAGGCCACCAGACCGACGCGGACCGCGCGGTCGACCCACTCGCTCCGGTCCACCTCGAGGCCGGTTCGCTCGGCCCGTCCCGTGACGCTCATCGTTGCCCCGCTTCCTGCACTGGTTCTACCCCGTGACCGGGCAGTTCACGCCCGCTCGCCGGGCAGGGCGAGCAGCAGGTTCTCGACGACCTCCATCAGCGCCGGGTGGATCCAGTACTGCCCCCGCGCCACCTCGTGCGCGGTCTGGCCGAAGCTCATCGCCTGCACCAGCGGCTGCAGCAGGTTGGACGCCTGCGGGCCGATGATGTGTGCCCCGAGGATCCGCCCGGTGCCCGGCTCGGCGAGCAGCTTGGCGAAGCTGGTGGTGTCCTCCATCGCCCAGCCGTACGCCGTGTCGGCGTATCCCTGGTGGGCGAGCACGTGCGGAATGTCGCGCTCCCGGGCGTCCTGTTCGGTCAGCCCGACGGCGGCCACCTGCGGCGAGGAGAAGACGGCGCTGGGCACGGCGTCGCGCATCGTGCGCTCCCACGCCGACGGGTCGTCGAGGTGCAGCAGGTTGTGCTGGACGACCCGGGCCTCGTGGTTCGCCACGTGCTTGAGCTGGTGGTGGTCAGCGATGTCGCCGAGCGCCCAGACCCCCTCGGCGGTGGTCCGCTGGAACTCGTCGACCACGATGACGCCGTCGTCGTCGACCTCGACGCCGGCTCGGGGCAGGTCGAGGCGGTCGGCGTTCGGCGTCCGTCCCGTCGCGACCAGCACCACGTCGGCGTCCACCACGGTGCCGTCGCTGAGCAGCGCGTGGACGCCTGCGTCCCGCCGCTCGAGCTTGTCGACCACCGCCTGCAGCCGGACGTCCCACTTCTGCCCCGCGAGGTCGGTGAATCGCCGGGCGACGTCGTGGTCGTGCCCGCGGAGCAGGGTCGCCGACCGGTTCACGATCGTCACCTCGCTGCCGAGCGAGCCGAAGACGTGCGCGAACTCGGCCGCGACGTAGCCGCCGCCCAGGATCAGCAGCCGGCGCGGCAGGTCGGGCAGGCGCATCACCGTGTCGCTGGTGTGGAAGTCGACGTCGGCCAGCCCCTCGACGTCGGGTACGACGGGCCGCGACCCGGCTGCGACGACCACCTGGTCGGCGGTGATCGTCTCGCCGGTGTCGGCCTGCAGGGTGCGCTCGCCGACGAACCGGACGTGCGACTCGACGAGCGTGACGTTCGGGTTCTCCAGCCGCCACTCGCGACCGTTCGACGAGATCGGGTCGATCCGGCCGAAGATCCGGTCCCGGACCTCGGCCCAGTGCACCCCGTCGTACCTCGTCTCCACGCCGAGCCGCGGACCGTGCGCCGCCGAGAAGGCCAGGTCGGCGGGGTAGACGAACATCTTCGTCGGGATGCACCCGACGTTCAGGCACGTGCCGCCGAACGTCCCCTGCTCGACCAGCGCCACCTTCCGGTCGGCGAACCGCTCGTCGACGATGGCGTTGCCCGAGCCGGTGCCGATGATCGCGAGATCGACATGGGTGGTCACCAGGCAATGGTGCCCCGAGGACGTCGTGCGAATCACAGCGCACGGGCGCCCGGGCGGGCCCGGTCCAGGCATGGATCCGGCCGGGTGGGCGTTGTCACTACGTGAGTGCTGTGAAGAATGGGTACGACAGCACCGAACGCGTCCGCCGGCGAGAGGTCACCATGTCCCAGGCGCCAATGTCCCCCCGTCACCGCGTGGTCGTGATCGGTTCCGGCTTCGGTGGTCTGTTCACGACCAAGGCACTCAAGCACGCCGACGTCGACGTCACGGTGGTGGCCAAGACGACGCACCACCTGTTCCAGCCGCTGCTCTACCAGGTCGCCACGGGCATCCTGTCCGAGGGCGAGATCGCCCCGCCGACGCGCGAGATCGTGTCCCGGCAGAAGAACGCCCGGGTGATCCTCGGCGAGGTCGACGCGATCGACCTCGAGGCGCGCACCGTCACCTCCCGGGTGCTCAACCGGACGACCGTGACGCCGTACGACTCACTCGTGGTGGCGGCCGGCAGCGGCCAGTCCTACTTCGGCAACGACCAGTTCGCCGAGTTCGCCCCGGGCATGAAGAGCATCGACGACGCCCTCGAGCTGCGCGCGCGGATCTTCGGCGCGTTCGAGCTGGCCGAGATCTCCGAGAGCGACGAGGAGATCGACCGGCTGCTGACCTTCGTCGTGGTCGGTGCCGGGCCGACCGGGGTGGAGATGGCCGGGCAGATCGCCGAGCTGGCGCACCGCACGCTTCCACGTGACTTCCACCGGATCAACACCCGCAAGGCGCGGGTGGTCCTGCTCGACGCGGCCTCCCAGGTGCTGCCGCCGTTCGGGAAGCGGCTCGGCAGGAAGACCAAGAAGGCCCTGGAGCAGCTCGGTGTCGAGGTGCAGCTCGGCGCGATGGTCGTCGACGTCGACGAGCGCGGTCTCGAGGTCAAGGACAAGGACGGCACGCGCCGCCGCATCGACGCCACCACCAAGGTGTGGGCCGCCGGGGTCCAGGCCAGCCCGCTGGGCAAGACCCTCTCCGAGCAGACCGGCGCCCCGCTCGACAAGGCCGGCCGGATCCGGGTCAACCCCGACCTGACGCTGCCCGGGCACCCCGAGGTGTTCGTGATCGGCGACATGATCGACCTCGACCACCTGCCAGGGGTCGCCCAGGTCGCGATCCAGGGCGGGAAGTACGCCGCGGAGGAGATCAGCCGCCGGCTCTCGGGCGACAAGGGGCCGCAGCGGCCGTTCCACTACTTCGACAAGGGCAGCCTCGCCACCATCTCCCGGTTCCGGGCCGTGGCGCTGATCGGCAAGGTCCCGCTGACCGGCTTCGTGGCCTGGATGATCTGGCTGGGCGTGCACCTGGTCTACCTGACCGGCTTCAAGAACCGGCTCGGCGCGCTCGGGCACTGGACCATCAGCTTCCTCGGGAGCGGCCGCTCGGAGCGCACCGCCACCGAGCAGCAGATATTCGCCCGCGCGGCGCTCCAGCGGCTCCAGCACGGGGCGGCCGACCTGGTCGGCCCCCCGGACGACGAGGCCCGCGAGGAGGCCGAGGCGAACCGGCGGGCCGAGCTGGAGGCGCGGGCCGCCGAGGAGGCCAGGCTCACCGACTCCGGGGAGCGCGGGATGCCGGTCGAGGAGCTGCAGACCAGCCGCTGATCAGCGGTCGTCGTCGATGACGTGGACGGCGGCCTCCTCGGCGCTCGAACCGGCTCCGTCGATGCCGACGTCCTCGCCGACCAGGTCCTTCTCCTCGTCGGGGCCGAGGCCCTGGTCCTCGTCGACCAGCCGGCCGGCCCGCTCGTTCCCGACCTCGCCGCCGACGTTCTCGACCTCGGACTCGGCCTCCTCGTAGGGGTCGGGCTCGGGCTCCTCCTGGGCGATGCGCTGGTCGAGGGTCTCGCCGACCTCCTCCTCGTACGGCGTGTTGCCGAACCCCTCGCCGGCCGACCACTTCTCGGGCGGCGAGTAGCCCTCGTCGAGCGGCTCGGTCAGCCCGCGGTCACTGACCAGGCTGTCGCCGTCGCCCTGCGGCTGGTCCTCGTCGTCGACGCTGTAGCTGTTGTACGTCTCGTTCTCCGTCGTGCTGTCGCCGGGGTCCTCGCCGATGTTCTCGCTCATGCCCCAGGCATACCCGGGCCGGCCGAAAGCACGCATCTCGCCCCGCCGGTCGGCAAGGATGGGCGGGTGATCGACCCGGCGACCGGCGCGGACACCGTGGTGCTCGGCGACAACCTGGCGGTGCTGCCCCGGCTGCCCGACGAGACGTTCCAGCTGGTGTACGTCGACCCGCCGTTCAACACCGGGGGCCGACGGGACCGCCGTACCCTCCGCACCACCCGCGCCGGGACCGGCACCGACGGCGACCGCACCGGCTTCGGGGGCCGGCGCTACACGACCGCCGAGACCGGCCGGATGTCCTACCCGGACAGCTTCGCGGACTACGCCGGCTTCCTCGGGCCGCGGCTCGAGCACGCCCGCCGGCTGCTGACCCCCTCGGGCACCCTCTACGTCCACCTGGACTGGCGCGAGTCGCACTACTGCAAGGTGCTCCTCGACGAGATCTTCGGACGGGATGCCTTCCTCAACGAGGTGATCTGGGCCTACGACTACGGCGGCCGGGCCCGGGACCGGTGGCCCGCCAAGCACGACACGGTCCTGGTGTACGTCAAGGAGCCCGGCGCCCACCTGTTCGACCAGGACCAGATCGAGCGGGTGCCGTACCTCGCCCCCGGACTGGTCGGCCCCGAGAAGGCCGCGCGCGGGAAGCTGCCGACCGACGTGTGGTGGCACACGATCGTGCCGACGAACGGCAGGGAGAAGACCGGCTACCCGACGCAGAAGCCGCTCGGCGTCCTCCGGCGGGTCCTGCAGCCGTCGTCGCGCCCCGGCGACTGGGTGCTGGACTTCTTCGCCGGCAGCGGTACGACGGGCGTGGCGGCCGCCGAGCTGGGCCGTCGGTTCGTGCTGGTGGACGAGAACCCCGAGGCGGTCGCGGTGATGCGGCGCCGGCTACCCGCCGGAACCGACTACCGGGCCTCAGACGGCCGACCGCTGACCGAATGGCCCGAATTAACCAGTTGACACCGGTTTTACCTGAACCAGCGACCTGTCCTGCCGACACTGAGGGAGGCCGACTACCTGGGGAGGTGCCAGCTCATGCCCGATGACGTGCGCGAGCATGCCCCGGCGTCCCCGGCCGGCCACTCGCGGCTGCGGGCCCAGGAGCGCCGGCACCGCGTCACGGTCCTGCTCGCGCTCACGGCGTGCGCGCTGTTCGTCGGGTGGCTCACCACGGACGTGGGCAGTGCGGCCACCCGCCGGGGGGTCAGCGAGGTCGTGTTCGTGCTCGCCCCCCTGGTCGCGGCGGCCAGCTGCCGCAAGGCGCACCGCAAGCGCGGCGGCCGGCACGCCGGCTGGCGGTGGCTGGCGATCGGGTGCGTCGTGTGGGCAGCCGCCTCGACGGTCTACGCGATCTACGACTTCGGGCTCGGCCGTCCCGCGCCGTTCCCGTCGCCTGCGGACCTCGGCTACGTCGGGTACGCCGTGCCCGTGGCCATCGGGGTGATGAGCTTCCCCGGCGCCCCCGGCAACCTCTGGTCCCGGTGGCGGCTCGCGCTCGACGGTGCGGTGATCGCCGGCTGCCTGCTGCTGGCCAGCGTGGTGTGGGTCCTCGGCCCGGTCGTCGACCACACCACGATGACCTTCACGAGGCTGGACGCGCTGGCCTACCCGCTGGCCGACGTGGTCGTCGCCGCCGTCGTGCTCTCCCGGTGCATGGTGCTGCCCCAGGTGCGGCTGCACACCTGGGTCCCGATGAGCATCGGCTGGCTGGTGCTCGCGCTCACCGACAGCGTCTACGTCGCCAAGGCCGTGTCGGGCAGCTTCCAGCCGGGCGGGCTCCTCGACGCCGGCTGGGTGGCGAGCTTCGTGGTGCTCGCGCTCGCCGCGCACGCGCCGGACCGCAACGTGCACCGCCCGAGGCGCCCCGGCGCCGTCGACCCACCGACGTTGCTGCAGCAGCTGCTTCCGTACGCGACGATGGGGCTGGCGCTCGGCGCGCTGCTCACCGAGTCGCCCGCAGAGGTCCGCCACCTGTGGTGGCTCACCCTGCCGCTGGCGGTGGCCGTCGCCGTGCGCCAGTTCCTCATCGTCGCCGAGCACAACGTGCTGGCCCGCGACCTGTCCGATGCCGTGGATCGTCGTACCAGCGAGCTGCGGCACCGCGAGCAGTGGTGGCGCGACATCCTGCAGAACCTCACCGACGTCGTCCTGGTGCTCAGCACGCAGGGCGAGGTGCTCTACTGCAGCCCGTCGCTGCGCGCCGCGCTGGGGCACTGGCCCGAGCTGCGGACCACTGCCGAGCTGCGCAGCCAGGTGCATCCCGACGACGACGCGATGGTGCTGGAGACCATCTCGCCGGTCATCGCCGGTGACCGCCGGCACGGCTTCGTCGAGTGCCGGGTGCGGCGCTCGGACGACAGCTGGGGCTGGTTCGAGGTGACGGCGGTGGGCCAGCTGTCGGGGGCGGCCCTCGAGGGCGCCGTGCTCACCCTGCACGACGTGAGCGAGCGGCGCCGGCTCACCGACCGGCTGGCGCACCAGGCATACCACGACATGCTGACCGGGCTGCCGAACCGGGCGCTGCTCATGCAGCGCGTGGAGGAGGCGCTGGTACGACGACCACAGCGCCAGTTCGCCCTGCTGCTGATCGACCTCGACGACTTCAAGATGATCAACGACCGGCACGGCCACGCCTCCGGCGACGTGGTTCTCGAGGTGATCGCCCGCCGGCTCACCGAGACGGTGCGCGCCGAGGACACGGTCGCCCGGCTCGGCGGCGACGAGTTCGCGCTGCTGGTCAGCGGCACGCCCGACCAGGTCCGCTCGATCGCGCAGCGGCTCGCCGACCAGATCGCGCAGCCCGTCGTCACCGGCGGCCGGCAGTTCCTGGTCCGGGCGAGCATCGGCGCGGTGTTCCCCACCGACGACGACTCCGAGAGCCCCGCCGCGCTGCTGTCGCACGCCGACATCGCGCTCTACCAGGCGAAGGAGCAGCACGACAAGGGCGGCATCGTGCTGATCGCCGGCGAGGAGCGTGACGCCGCCGCGCAGCAGGTGTACCTCCGCGAGCAGGTCGCCCAGCCCGACCTCGACCAGTTCTTCGTCGTCTTCCAGCCGATCGTCGACCTCGCCTCCGGAGGGATGCGCGGCGTCGAGACGCTGCTGCGCTGGGACCACCCCGAGCTCGGCCTCATCCCGCCCGACGTGTTCATCCCGATGGCCGAGCACGGCGGCTCGATCCAGCGGCTCGGTTGGTTCGTGCTCTCCGAGGCGTGCCGCCAGCTGGCCCAGTGGCGTCGCGAGGCACCGCACCATCGGCTCGCCATGGGGGTCAACGTGTCGATCCGGCAGCTGGACGAGCCCGCCTTCGCCGCCCAGGTGCTGGCGATGATCGAGGAGTACGGCATCGAGCCGGACGAGATCGTCCTGGAGCTGACCGAGGAGTCGCTCGCCGTCGACTTCGAGATGGCCATCGCCGTCGTGGCGGAGCTGCGTGCCGGCGGCGTGTCCGTGGCGGTCGACGACTACGGCACGGGCTACTCCTCGCTGCAGTACCTCCACCGGTTCGCGGCCGACGTGGTGAAGATCGACCGCAGCTTCATCGCGAACATCCAGGGCAGCGTGCACACCCAGAAGATCGTGGGCGCGGTGATGGACATGGCCGTGGCGCTCGACCTGCAGTCCATCGCCGAGGGGATCGAGACCCCTGAGCAGCTCTCCCTCGTCCGCGACCTGGGTTGCGAGCTGGGCCAGGGGTACCTGTTCTCCCGGCCGGTGCCGGCGCGCGAGATCACCGCGTTGCTGCGGTCCGGCCGTCCGCTCGCCGAGCCCGACGTCGTACGCCTGCCGGCGGTGTCCTGAGGCCCCTTCGGGGTGCTGCCAGACTGGCGGGATGCGAATCCTCGTCGCCGGAGCCACCGGGTACGTCGGCAGCCGGCTGGTCCCCGAGCTGGTCCGCCGCGGCCACGACGTCGTCGCGGGCTCGTCGAGCGAGCCGCACCCGGAAGACTTCGCGTGGGGCTTCGACGTCGAGTCGGTGCAGATGGACGCCACCGATCCCGACCAGGTCCGCGCCGTCTCGACCGGGGTGGACGCGGTCTGCTACCTGGTGCACGGGCTGTCGGACCCGGGCTTCCGCTCCCGGGACCGGGTGGCCGCCGAGAACGTGCGGGGCGCCGTCGAGGCCAACGGTGTCGGGCGGGTGGTGTACCTGTCCGGGCTGGTGCCGGACGCGCCGCGCGACGAGCTCTCGCCGCACATCGCCTCGCGCCTCGAGGTCGAGGAGACCCTGCTCGAGGCGCCGGCGGCCGTGCTGTCGCTGCGCGCCGGCGTGATCATCGGGGCGGGGTCGACGTCGTTCGAGATCCTGCGGCAGACGGCCTCGACGCTGCTCGTGCAGCCGGTCCCGGTGTGGATGCGCTCGCGGGTGCAGCCGATCGCGATCGCCGACGTGGTGCGCGTCCTCGCCGATTCGCTCGAGAACGACGCCACGGGCACCGTCGACATCGCCGGCCCGGACGTGGTGACCTACCCCGAGCTGCTCGAGCTGTACGCGGAGATGGCCGGTCTGCCCCGGCTGCAGGTGCCGGTGCCCACGCCGGTCCCGCTCGTCTCGCTGACCGCCGGGCTGGTCTCCGCGGCGCCGTACTGGACCGCCGCCGCGCTCGTCCGCAGCCTCACCCACGACATGGTGTGCCGGCCCGGTCAGCCCGACCCGGCGAAGGTCGACCTCACCGACGCGCTGCCGCTGGCCGAGGCGATGCGGCAGGCGATCCTGCCCGACGGCAGGGTGGGACGGGTCTCGGGCCGCTGGCCCGGCGACCCCGCCTGGGTCCGGCCGTCCTGGCTGGAGCGCTCGATCGCCTCGACCGGCCTGCCTGGCAGCACCCTGTTCGGCTCGGCGCTGCACGTCGCCGAGCACCGGGTGCGGGGGCTGCTGGGGCTGGTCCGCTGAGCCCTTTCCGGGGAGACGGGAACCGACCCCGAGCCGTGACGGGGGATGCACGGTCCGGGGTCGGTCTGGCCGAACCCTACCGCCCCAACCTGACAGGGAACTGACGGTCGGGCATGACGTTGGCTCGGCGTCAGGCCCAGCCGAACGTCAGGGCGGCTCCGACCAGACCGGGCAGCAGGCCGAGGAGCAGCCAGGGGCTGAGCACCTGCTTGCGGTGGATGGCGCGGCCGGCGGCGACGGCGAGGACACCGGTCACCGCGGCCAGCAGGTTCAGGCCGATGCGGGCGTCGTACCGGTCCTGGTCGACGACCATCGCGGCGACCCCGAGACCACCCGAGAAGTGCAGGATCGTGGTCACCACGAGGATGGACATCACCCAGCGCTGCACCTTGCTGAGCTCCTGTGTTGTGCCCACCGAGCGCGCGTGACTGCCCCGGATGTCGTTCGGGTCCAGCAGGTGACGGGGGCGCCGCGCTTCGGTCACGTCTCAAGTGTGGGCCACGATCTGCCGGCACACCACCGACCGTGACCAGCGCGACACCCGCGACGTGCCCCTGATGCGGAACCGGCCCGTGCACAGGAGAAGGCAGTTCGCGCAGAAAGGCGCCAGAAGGGCCTCTCGAGGGCCCAACTGCCTTCCCCTGTGTACGCCGACCACCGGA
>Ga0308175_100001746_pt1 | contig 14719 bp, 15 predicted proteins | sample PhyCR1_3_FD_203893 | JGI IMG/M metagenome (GOLD analysis project Ga0308175, IMG submission 203893) | Soil microbial communities from UC Gill Tract Community Farm, Albany, California, United States - DLSLS.C.R1 | ecosystem: Environmental > Terrestrial > Soil > Agricultural land | place: USA...
TACGGCGGGGAACGCACGCTCGTGATCGACCTCGAGGAGCCGGCGCCGCCGCTGAAGGTCGAGGGCGCCGTCGTCGAACGCGTCGACGGCCCGCGCCAGTGGCTGCGCTTCCGCGGCTCGGCGTCCGAGCTGACGGCGCGCGTCGCACGGGCCGCCCGCCTCGTCGACCTGCAGGTGGCGGAACCGGACATCGAGGAGATCGTGCGACGAATCTACGCGAGCCCCGAAACGGTGTCAGACACCAAAAGTGTCTGACACCAGTTCGAGGCTCACATGCGGTCCGGAGCTTCGACGCCGACCAGATCGAGGCAGCGCGCGATCACCTGCTGCGTGGCGCGGCACAGTCCGAGCCGGAATGCCTCCTCGGGCGAGCCGATCACACGGCACTCGTGGTAGAAGCGGTGGAAGTCGTCGGCGAGCCTGATCGCGTACGCCGGGATCAGCTGCGGGCCACGCCGGTCGGCGGCCTCCCGGACGGTGACGGGGAAGTCGGTCAGCCGCTTGATCAGCTCCCGCTCCTCGTTCTCGAGCTTGTGTCGACTCGCCGTGAACGCGCCTGAGGCGCCTGCATTCCGCAGGATCGCGGCGATGCGGGCATGTGCGTACTGGACGTAGTAGACCGGGTTCTTGTTCGACTTCTCGGCGGCGAGGTCGAGATCGATGTCGATCGTCTGGTCCGGGCCGCGGTTGACGAGGTACCACCGGGCGGCATCGACGCCGACCTGGTCGAGCAACTCGTCGAGGAACACCACGTTGCCGGCACGCTTCGACAGCTTGGCCGCCCCCTCGCCGCTCGTGAGGTGGACGAACTGATAGAGCAACACCTCGACGCGCGACTCGTCGTAGCCGAGCATGCGCGCGATCGCCGCGTACCAACGCGCGGTCGCGTGATGGTCCGCTCCGAGCACGTACATCGCCTTGTCGAACCCGCGGTCGAGCTTGTCCGTGAGATAGACGACGTCGGCCGCACGGTAGGTCGGTGTGCCGCCTTTGTCGGCGGATCGGATGATCACCCAGTCCTGCTCGTCACCGTAGGCGGACGACCGCGCCCACACTGCTCCGTCCTTCGCATAGGTATCGAGCCGCGGCATGAACTCCGGCAGCCGCTGCTCGAGCTCGCTCTGCAGCGCCCAGCTGTCGAAGTTGATCCGGAACCGCTCGAGGGTCCCCTCGATCGACGCGAGCATCCGAGGCAGCGGGTCGCCCTCCTGCGCCGCGAGGTCGTGGACATAGTCGCCGTGATAGCCGTCTTCGGGAACCGGCTCGCCGCGCCGCAGCGCATCCACCGACGCGCGGAAGCGGTCGACCTGCGCGCCCGCGTCGTTGTAGTAGTACTCGCGCTGAACGGCGTGGCCGCCGAACGCGAGCAGCCGCGCCACGCTGTCGCCGTATGCGCCGTTACGCGCGTGCGACACGAGCAGCGGGCCGGTCGGGTTCGCCGACACCATCTCGACCTGGACCCGCTCGGGCGCGACGGCCGCCCAGCCTCCGCCGTAGCCATCGCCGACCTCCTCGAGCGCGGCGATGAAGAACGAGTCGGCGAGGCGCAGGTTGATGAAGCCGGGACCGGCGACCTCGGTCGAGTCGACGTCGTCGATCTCGCCGATCCGCGCGGCGAGCTCCGCCGCCAGCTCCCGCGGCGGTCTTCCGAGGTTCTTCGCACTCCTCATGGCGACATTCGTCGCGAAGTCGCCGTGCGAGGCATCCTTGGGCCGCTCGAGCTCGACGTCGGTTCCCACCGCCGCCGAGATCTGCGCCTGAAGACGCTCTACCGCTTGAGCCGGCACGCGAGAAACCTAGCGAGGGTATGGTCACCAGGGATGGATGACGACTCCACCGAGCGCCAGCTCAACATTCACATGGATCCTGCGCTGCTCGCGGGGGTGTACGCGAACTTCGCGAACATCACGTTCTCCGACTACGAGTTCACCCTCACCTTCGCCCGCATCGACCACGAGGTCGAGGAGGGCGACGTGCCGGGCGTCGTGGTCTCACGCGTCAACATGTCGCAGCAGTTCATGAAGGAGCTGCTTGCTGCGATGCAGGACGCGTATTCGAAGTACACGACCGTCAAGGGGATCCAGGACCTCCCCGAGACGGAAGACCGCTAGCTAACGGTTTCGTCTCTTCCACGCCTGCGCCATCGCGATCCGCTGCGCGATCGTCGGGTGGTTCTCGAGCCAGAGGTAGTCGAGCAGCGACGGGTTGGCTTCTTCGAGGCTCGACCGGCCGAACTCCTGGAAGAGCGACGTGTCGGCGGCGGGGTCGCGCGTCGCGTTCAGTGCCCGCCAGTCGGCCTCCGCCTCGTAGCGGCGTGAGACGGCATTCTCGAGCGGCGCGGCCAGCAGCGTGAGCACCGTCAATACCAGGAACACGTAGGGAAGGTTGGCGGGGTCGCCCACGCCGCCGCGCCGTCGCGTCGCGATCGCCAACAACCACAGGGTCGGGAGGATGATCAGCGCGGTCCAGCCGATCGCCTTCAGAATGTGCCGGCTGCGCACGTGGCCGAGCTCGTGCGCGATCACAACATTCTGTTCGGCGCGCGAGAAGCGCTCGTCGAGCACGGTGTCCCACAGGACGACGTGCGTCGACGGCCCGAAGCCCACGGTGAACGCGTTCGCCTGGTCGGTCCACGACGACACGTCCTCCACGCGGACCGGCGTGCCCTGCACGCGCTCGATCCGCTCGAGTCGAACGACGTCCGCCTTCAGCGCCGGGTCGTCGAGCGGATGCGACGCGAGGGCCGCGAGCCAGCCCGAAACGAACGCGAAGAACACGGCGAACACGACCACGATCGGCGCCGCAACCAGCCACCAGCGCCGGAAGCGCCCGGCGGTTCCGACGAGGAGCACGATCGTGGCCATCGCGAAGATCGCCTCCGGGCCGAGCGTCGACCACTGCGAAACGAGCCAGGCGACCACGTCGAACGGGCCGAGACCCCAGTGGTGCTGCCACCACAGGCCGACGAGACTGAACGGAAGCCCGACGAACCAGAGCGTGACGAGCAGCACCATCCCGGCGACGATGCCGCTCGCGATTCGGCCGAGACCCATCGAGCGGACGCTCCTCGGCAGCAACCGCACGAGGACGACGAGCGCCGCCACCTGGGCGGCGAGGCTGAGAACGTAGAGCGCCTGCTCGCCGCGGTTGAAACTCCGCGCGCGGGCGAGCTCGTGCGCGGAGAAGTAGCGCCGCGTGTCGAGGCCCGAAAGGTGCAGCGACGGCACGCTCGTTCGCGACAGCAGCCAGGCGCCAACGCACCACGCAGCGGCCGCCCCAGCTAGCGTGGCGGCCTTCGCCATGCGCATCGCAGTCATCTCGGACATCCACGCCAATCTTCACGCACTGGAATCGGTGCTCACCGACGTCGACCGGGAGCCCGTCGACGAGATCTGGTGCCTCGGCGACGTCGTCGGATACGGGCCGCGGCCGAACGAATGCTGCGACCTCATTCGTGAACGTGCCGCGATCTCCCTCTGCGGCAACCACGATCTCGCGTCGCTCGGGCGGCTCGACGTCGCCGAGTTCAGCGGCGATGCGGCCGCCGCGGCGCGGTGGACGTCCACGGTGCTCGGCGACGAGCAGCGTGCGTGGCTCGGAACGCTCTCACCGCTTGGCCGCCGTGATGGTGCCGAGCTGTTCCACGCGAGCCCGCGCGACCCCGTCTGGGAGTACGTCCTGAGTGAAGAGGTCGCGCTACTCTCGCTCGAAGTGACGACGGAGCCGCTGGTGCTCGTCGGCCACACGCACGTGGCGCTTGCGCTTGCCCTGGACGGAGACCAGATCGACGGCGGGCTCGCACCGGGCGGCGTGACGGTCGAGCTCGACGGGCGCCGGTTCCTCGTCAACCCGGGCTCGGTCGGGCAGCCGCGTGACGGCGACTGCCGGGCGGCGTGGCTGCTCGTCGACAGCGACCGGAGGATCGCCGCCTTCCGCCGTGTGGCCTACCCGATCGACGAGACGCAGAAGGAGATGCGGGATGCGGCCCTCCCCGAGACGCTTGCTGGTCGTCTCGCTCACGGTCTCTAGCGTGCTCGCCACGGGGTGCGGCTCGAACGGCGGCGCGAAGCTCGGGCATGCCGACGGCGCGGCGCTGATCGCGCTTGCCCACCGCATCGCGAACGAGGGTGCGAACGGTCGGGCCCGCGACATACCGAGGCTTCGCGACCGGACGATCGCCCTCGTCAACGCGGGGAAGGTGCCCGCGAAGCTGCAAGAGCCTCTTCTCAGCATGGTCAACGCAGTCGGGATCAAGCGTGACGGCGCGCAAGACCTCGAAGCCTGGCTGCGGCGCTCTTCGCGCTAGCTGACTTCTGCGTCGGCGACTTCCGTGCCGAACGTGATGCCCTGCCGGGCGAGCGCGACCTGGACGTCTTCCCGTGCCTTGAAGATCCGCCACTTCACCGTGGCGAGCGTGATCTCGAGCGAGTCGGCGATCTCGTTGTAGGAGAGCCCGACCACGTCGCGGAGGAGCAGCGCCATCTTCAGGTCGACAGGGAGCTGCTCGATCGAGCGCCAGAGGGCGTCGATCGCCTCGATCCGCTCGACGGGCTGGTCGACGACCTCGAGCTGCGGCGCGTCGTCGAGATTGACCGGCGTCGACGGCCGGCGCTCGCGCGCACGCAGCTCGTCGAGGACGCGGTTCTTCGTCACCTGGAAGAGCCACGTCGTGAACTTGCAGCGAAGCGAGAACTTCGGCAGTCCCTGGAAGACGCGGAGGAAGACCTCCTGCGTCAAATCCTCGGCCAGTGCCTTGTCGCCGTTCGTCAGCCGGAGCACGTAGTTGAAGACCGGTGTCTCGTACGTCCGGACGATGATGGCGAACGCACGCTCGTCTCCGCGCTGGGCTTTCCTGAGGATCGCCAGATCGGGCTGGGGGAGCGACAAGGTGCCGGAGTATATCCCCGCTGTCGGCGGAATTCCTCCCTCTTACCGAGGATTTACGAGCGAGCGGCCCGTCATTTCCGCGGGTTGACGGATTCCCAACAAGTCGAGCACCGTCGGCGCCAGATCGGCCAGTTCGCCGCCCTCTCGCAGCTCGGCGCCGGGCGCCGTGACGACGAGCGGCACCGGGTTCGTCGTGTGCGCGGTGTGCGGGCTCACGCCGTCGTCCTCGAGCATCCGCTCGGCGTTGCCGTGATCGGCGGTGATGAGCGCGACGCCGCCGAGCTCGGTCACCCGCTCGACGACACGACCGAGACACCGGTCCGCCGTCTCGCACGCCCGGATGACCGCCGGGATTGAGCCCGTGTGGCCGACCATGTCCGGGTTCGCGAAATTGACGACACAGAATGCGTAACCGTCGCCGACCTCGTCGACGACGCGGTCGGTGACGTCGTCGGCCGACATCTCCGGCTTGTGGTCGTAACTCGGCACGTCGCGGGGGCTCGGCACGAGGATCCGGTCCTCCCCCGGCCAGACCTCCTCGCGTCCACCGTTGAAGAAGTAGGTGACGTGGGCGTACTTCTCGGTCTCGGCGACGTGGAGCTGCTTCAGGCCGTTCTCCGCAAGCACCTCCGCGAGCGTCTCCGGCACGTCTTGCTCCTCGAACGCAATCGGCGTCGGGAGATCGGATGCGTACCGCGTCATCGTCGTCAGGTCGAACCCGTGATCCAGGAGCAGCTTCGTGAGCTGGCGGCCGCGGTCGGGACGGAAGTTGAAGAAGATCGCGGTGTCGCCTGCCTCGAGCGTAGGCGCACCGTCGACGACGATCGGCTCGATGAACTCGTCGGTGACGCCGGCGTCGTAGCTCGCCTGCACGGCTGCAAGCGGGTCGGCAGCCGCAGCCCCGACCCCGTTCACGATCGCGTCGAACGCACGCTGCGTCCGGTCCCAGCGCGCATCGCGGTCCATCGCGTAGTAGCGGCCCGTCACGGTCGCGATGCGGTCCTGCGGCAGCAGCGCGAGGTCGCGGACGGCCGAGGTCGGCGAGACGTCACGACCGTCGGTGAACGCGTGGATCCACGTCTTCTCCGGTGCGAACCGGAGGAGCGCCTGCATATGGTTGATGTGCGAGTGGACCCCGCCGAGCGACACGAGCCCCAGCAGGTGCACGCGGTTGCCGCGTTCGAACGCCGACACGAGCACCTCGTTCTCGAAGAACGAACCGTCCTCGATCGCGCGGTTCACGCGCATCAAGTCCTGGTACAGCCGCCGTCCCGAGCCGATCGTCAGGTGCCCGACCTCGCTGTTGCCCATCTGCCCCTCGGGAAGCCCGGCAGCCGGGCCCGACGCCTCGATCGTGGTATGTGGGAACTCCCGCCACAGCCGGTCGAACACCGGCGTGTCCGCAAGCTCGACCGCGTTGCCGGGACCGGGCGGCGCACAGCCGAACCCGTCGAGGATGATCAGGCTTACGAGGCTGCTCGGCATATCGCGGCGAACGAGTCGACGTCGAGGGATGCTCCGCCGACGAGCGCACCGTCGATCGCCGGCTGCGCGAGCAGCTCGGCGGCGTTCTCGGGCTTGACGGAGCCGCCGTAGAGCATCGGGACATCGATCAGCTCCTTGATCGTCTCGTGTGCCTCCTGCGCCATCGCCGGTGTCGCGGTCTTGCCCGTGCCGATCGCCCATACGGGCTCGTAGGCGATCACGAGGTTCGGATCGGGCTCGAGCGATGCCACCTGGCGGCGGAGCGCCGCATGGGTCGCGCCCTTGTCGCGCTCCTCTTCGGTCTCGCCGATGCACGCGATCACGTGCAGACCCTGCTCGAGGCAGTGGTGCACGCGGCGCGTGACGATCGCGTCGGTCTCGCCGAACCACTGCCGGCGCTCCGAATGCCCGAGGATCGTGCCGTACACGCCGAGCTCCTGGAGCATGGGCGCGGAAACCTCGCCGGTGAACGCGCCCTCTGTCTCCCAGTGGCAGTTCTGTGCGAAGACGCCGATCTCGGTCCCGGCGAGCGCCTGCACCGCCTCGGCCAGCGAGACGAACGGCGGCGCGACGACGACGTCGACCCCGTCAGGGAGATCCGCGGCGCGCAGCGCGCGGCAGAACGCGCCCGCTTCGCCTGGCCCCTTGAACATCTTCCAGTTTCCCGCGATCAACGTCATACGGGTATCGCCTTCACGCCGGGAAGCTCCTTCCCTTCGAGCAGCTCGAGCGACGCTCCACCCCCAGTGGAGATCCACGAGATGCGATCGGCCACGCCGGCCTCGTGCACGGCGCGCACCGAGTCGCCGCCGCCGACGACCGTGAAGCCGTCACATGCTGCGACGGCCTCGGCGACCGCAATGGTGCCCGCAGCGAACGCCGGCCACTCGAACACGCCCATCGGCCCGTTCCAGAAGACGGTCTTCGCAGCCGCGATCGCTTCGGCGAAGACACGGTTGGTCCTCGGACCGATATCCAGCGCATACCAGCCGTCCGGCACGCCGTCGGCGTCGACGATCCGCGTCGCTGCGCCCGGATCGAAAGAATCAGCAGCGACGACGTCGACAGGCAACCCAACCTGAACTCCGACTAGCGGAGATTGCGCAGCAATCTCCGCTGCCATCTTCCCGCCGATCAGGACCGCGTCCGCCTTCCGGCCGAGGTTCTGGAGCACGCCGATCTTGTCGTCGACCTTCGCGCCGCCGGAGACGATCACGAACGGCCGCTCGACATCGCCGAGCAAGCGGCCGAGATTCTCCAACTCCTCGAGCAACAGCAGGCCCGCGTAGGCCGGGAGCAGTTCGGCGACACCGACCGTCGACGAGTGTGCGCGGTGCGCCGAGCCGAACGCGTCGTTGACGTAGAGGTCGCAGCCCGCCGCGAGCTCGCGCGCGAAGCCGGGATCGTTCTTCGTCTCGCCCGGGTTGAAACGCGTGTTCTCGAGCACTTCGACACGCTCGTCGCGAAGGGCGGCGTTGACGGCCTCACGCACCGGCGCCATCGCGTACTTCGCGCGGTCCTCGTCGGACTTCGGGCGACCGAGATGCGAGCAGACGCGGACTTCGCGGGCGCCGCGCTCGAGCAGCAGCTGTAGCGTCGGCAGCGACGCCTGGATCCGCGTGTCGTCGGCGACGCTGCCGTCCTCGAGCGGCACGTTGAGATCCGACCGGACGAGGACGACCTTGCCCTCGACGTCGGCCGTGTCGACGGAGCGCGGCAGCATCTACAGCAGCTTCGAGACGAGATCGACCAACCGACACGAGTAGCCCCACTCGTTGTCGTACCAGCCGAAGACCTTCGCGAAGGACCCATGCGCCATCGTCAGCTCGCTGTCGAAGATGCACGACGCCGGTGAGTGCACGATGTCCCGCGACACGAGCGGCTCTGTCGAGTAGTCGAGGTACGGCGCGAGCGGTCCGGACTCGGCAGCCGCCCGGAACGCGTCGTTCACCGAGTCGGGCGTGGCGTTGCCGCGCAGCGTCACGACGAGGTCGGTGATGGAGCCCGTCGGGACCGGTGCGCGAACGGAGATCCCGTCGACCTTGCCCTGCAGGTGCGGCAGCACGAGGCCGATCGCCTTCGCTGCGCCCGTCGACGTCGGAATCAGGTTGATCGCCGCCGCGCGTGCGCGCCGCAAGTCCTTGTGCGGGAGGTCGAGGATCTGCTGATCGTTCGTGTACGCGTGGATCGTCGTCATGAATCCTTGCTCGATCCCGAACGTGTCGTCGAGCACCTTCGCCATCGGTGCGACGCAGTTCGTCGTGCACGAGGCGTTCGAGATGATCGAGTGCTTCTCGGCGTCGTATGCGTCGTCGTTCACGCCGAGGACGATGGTGATGTCGGGATCGGTTGCCGGCGCCGAGATGACGACCTTCTTCGCACCGGCATCGAGGTGCTTCTGCGCGCCTTCCCGTTTCGTAAAGAAGCCCGTCGATTCGATCGCGATGTCGACCTCGAGGTCGCGCCACGGCAGGTTCGCAGGATCGCGCTCCGCGAGCCCTTTCAGCTCCTTCCCGTTGACCTTCAGCGACCCGCCGGACTCTTCGACCTCGCCGTCGAAGTTGCCGAGCACCGAGTCGTGCTTGAGCAGATGCGCCATCGTCGGAACGTCGCCCAGGTCGTTGAACGCCACGATCTCGAAATCGGGGTTGCGCTCGAGGGCGGCGCGGAAGAAGTTGCGGCCGATGCGGCCGAATCCGTTGATCCCTACGCGTGTCTTCGCCATGGCGCCGAGCTTAGCGAGCGGTGCTAGGCGGCGATGCCGTAGATGCCCGCGAGCTTCTCGCGGAGGTACCGCACGTACGGCTCTGGATCGATCTGCGACGTGCCGACGACGCGCTCGAGCGTCTCGGTGGGCGTGAACTTGCGACCGTGCCGGTGGAGGTTCTCCCGCAGCCAGTCGCGGAGCGGCGCGAAATCGCCGGCCTCGATCGCGCTCGGCAGGTCGGGCAGCTCGGCGGTGATCCGCTCCCAGATCTGCGCGGAGATCAGGTTGCCGAGGGCATACGTCGGGAAGTAGCCGATCGAGCCGCCCGACCAGTGGACGTCCTGCAGGACACCGGTCGTGTCGTTCGGCACCTCGATCCCCAGGTACTCCCACATGCGCCGGTTCCACTCCTCGGGCAGCTGCTCGAGCGGGAACTCGTCCGCGAGCATCGCCTGCTCGAGCTCGAAGCGCAGGATGATGTGGAGGTTGTAGGTCGCTTCGTCCGCTTCGACGCGGATCAACGACGGCTCGACAGCATTCACCTCGCGATACCAGCTGTCCGCGTCGTGGCCGGCCAGCGCGTCGCCGAACAACTCCTGCGCACGCGGGAAGAAGCGGCGCCAGAACGGAAGCGACCGGCCGACGAGGTTCTCCCACATGCGGCTCTGCGACTCGTGCAGCCCGAGGGAGGTGCCGCGGGCGAGGGGCGAGCGCTCCAGCGACGGGTCGACCTGATGCTCGTAGAGCCCATGCCCGAACTCGTGCATGGTGCCGAACAGCCCTTCGAGCCCGTCGGTGAAGTAGCGCGTCGTGATGCGAATGTCGGTCACGCCGGTGCCCGACGCAAACGGGTGCACCGTCGGATCGAGCCGCCATGAGTCGGCGGAGAAGCCGAACTCTCGCACGACCTCGAGCTCGAAGATCTTCTGCGCGTCGATGTCGAACGTCTTCTCGCGCTTCTCGACCTGGGTCTGCTCGGCGACCTCTTTGACGAGCGGCGACTGATGCTCCTTGACGTAGTCGAAGATGCGGCGAACCTCCGCGGTCTTCATCCCGCGTTCGTAGTCGTCGAGGACGATGTCGTAGGGCTCGTCGCCCACCTCGAAGCACTCGATGTAGCGCTTCCGCAGGTCGAGGTTCTTCCTCAGGACCGGCAGGAACGAGGCAAAGTCGTTGTCGCGGCGCGCAGCGACCCACACCGGGTTGGCGAGCGCAGCGGAACGCGACATCTCCGCCCGCAGGTCGGGCGGCACTTTGCTCGCCTTCTCCCAGTCGCGCGTCGCGACGCGGATGAGGCTCGCCTCGAACGAGTCGTAGTCGTGCTGCTCGCCGAAGTCGCGCAGGTCCTCGAGGAGGCGGCCGACATCAGCCGAGATGAACTTCGTGTGCGCGATCCGGCCGACGGTCGCGAGCTGCTCCGCGCGGATCGCGGCGCCGCCGCTCGGCATCATCACCTGCTGGTCCCAGCTGAGGAGCGCTGCGGTCTTCCACAAATCCTGGATCTCCGCCAGACGCTGCCGCAGGTCGTCGAACGCCGCCCGGCTCACTCCCGCTCCGGCGCCGGCGAAGCCGGTGCCTCCGCTCCTTTCTCGCCTCCGTCAAGCCAACGGCTCACTAGAGGAACATATATCAGCGTCCGCTCGATCCGGGCGCAGTCGGCGGCCCGGGGGGAGGCTCCGAGGACGACCCTCCCCCCGGTCGACCGGGACTTGGCGATGACGGTGGACGGGGTCTGTATCCACCGTCGGCCGAGGACCGGCTCCGCCACGATGAGTATGGGCGACGCCTCATTCGTGCCGCCAGAGGATTTGCAACTGCTCCGAAGCTAGGTTGCGACGAGTCTCGTTACTGCTTGCAGCCGACGGTGTGCGGCCGACTTCGTGAGCGGCGGCCGTGCCTTCGCCGCGAGCTCGGCCAGCGACGCCGACGGATGGCGAAGCCGGAGCTCGGCGATCTCGACGAGCTCCGGGGGGAGTGCGTCGAGGCCGATCGCCCGGATCGCCTCGAGCTGGCGGTGCGCTGCACGTGCAGCTCGCTCGAGGTTCGCCTCGTCGGCGTTCGCGAGCCGGTTCGCGTCGGCCCGAAGGGAGGCGAGGATCGCGTGCTCCTCGAGGAGGAGCGCGGTGTCCCCCGCTCCCGCAACCGCGAGCACCGCCCCGATCGCCTCGTGGCCTTTCGCGTAGGCGAGGGCGTGGCCGCGACGCTCGGCCACGGCGAGTCTCGCGTCCGCGCGGCGCGCGACCTCCTGGACAAAGCGCGCGCCGTCGAGTGTCCCGGTGCGGATCTCGAGATGCGGATCGCGCGGGCCGGAGAGCGACCCGGCGCCGAGCAGCGCGCCGCGGAGGTACGCGCCGCGGCAGCATGACCGCCCGACGACCCGCTTCGGCGGCAGTTCGAGCGGGGCGCCCGACGGCGAGAGCACGCCCGCTTCGCGCAGGACGTCGAGGGCAACTGCATCGACCGTGACGTGGAGCTGGTAACGCGTCGCCTGCTCGAACGAGCGGCGCGGGTAGGTGCGGATCTCGGACCGGACGCCGAGGTCGCGCAGGAGCGCAAACGCGCGCCGTGCGATCGCCGACGTGATCAGGTCGAGGTGGACCGCGATCGATCCATCCCGGAGGTGCCACGCGCCCGACGAGTGGAAGAGCGCCGACAGTTCAGCGAGCCGGCAGCAGCGGCGCTCGGGCGCGATCAGCGCGAGCTCGTCACGGAGGTCGTCAGAGAGAGACACCCTCGAGCTCCAAGAGTCGTCGCTTGTACTCGACGCCCTGCGATCCCCAGCTGCCGATGCCCGTCGAGCTCACCACACGGTGCACGGGGAGGAACGGCGCGAGGTCGCACCGCGCGCAGAACGTCCCCGCGGCGCGGGCAGCGCGCGGCCGGCCCGCGAGCGCGGCGAGCTCGCCGTAGGTCACCACCTCACCGCGGGGTACGGCCTGCAGCGCCTTGGCGCAGGCCCCGTGGAACCCGTCCGGAAGGACCAACGGAACGTCACGGAAGTCGTCCGCCTGTCCGTCGAAAAACGCCTGCAAACGATCGGCCAGCGTCTGATCCACGTCTGACGGACGTCTGACACGCGTCAGACGCCGCGGGCGCGGCAGCTCGCTGTGGAAGACGCGTCCCTCCTCGTCGAGCCACACCTCGCCCACGCCGAACCCCGGGGCGTGGTACACGAACAGCGTCGGTTTCACGGAACGAATGATGTAGCTTCGCGCGCGTGACGCGGGAGACGCTACCGGCGCTCGGCTACCTCTACGTGGCGCTCGCGCTTCCGGCGCTAATCGTCGGCCCCGACGACCAGCGGCTCCAGGCGACACTCCTCACCGGCGCGGTCTTCTCGTACGTCTGGTTCATCGCGTGCCTCGGCGGCAAGGTGATGCGGTTCGCGCCGGACGGGTTCTTCGCGAGCGTCGTCGTGGTCGCGGGCGCCGCGTACGTCCCGCTCCAGGTGATCGCCGTCCTCGGCGACCCGCTCCTTGCCGGACCGTCCGCTGCGTGTGCGGCGACGACGATCATCGGTGCCTCGCTCGCTGCCTGGCGCGCGCGGAAGATCCCGCGCTGGTTCGGTCAGGCCGGCGTCGCCGGGGGCATCGCGGTGCTCGTCGTCGGCGCGGTCGAAGCAGGTGCGGACTGGACGCTTGCCGACCGCTCGGTCTTTGCGTCGTCACTCGGGTTCATGGTGTGGGTCGTCGTCACCGCGACGTACCTCCTGCGGCGATAGCCCGCTCGAGCCATTCGTGGTAGAGGCGGATTTGCGTCTGCCTCATCTCTTCCTCGAACGCGCGGACGGCAGCCAAATCGCCGCCGCTCGGCAGGCGATCGACCGCCGGGGCGAAATGCGCGGCCGCGAGTTCGACCATCTCGTCGAGCGACCGGTCGACCTCCATCGCCGTCAACCGCAACTCACGTGCCTCGCGTTCGAACGTCTTCGCGATCAGCAGGTCGCGCGCGATCGCATTCTCGCGCGCGCGGGCGCCGTCCGACGTGCCCTCCATCAGGCCGCGCGCCCGTAATCGCTCCTCCATCTCGGCCGGCAGCGGTAGGAGAAACAGCGCCTGATCAGGCGAACCAAGCACGGCGGAGACCGAGGTCGGGAAGAGCTGCGGCCCCTCGACGATGCACGCCGGAGCGTCTGGAAGCGCACGCAGGTCCTCGAGCACCAGCCGGAAGCGATGCCGTGAGTGATTGACGAACCAGCCGAGCATTCGCTCCACATCGGTGTGGACCCAGCGCTCGTCCATCGTCAGCGACGCGAACTCGGTCGGCGGCATGCGCTCTTCGTGCACCCAGGTGCGCGCGTCGACGTGATAGAGCTGCAGGCCGAAGCGATCGGCGAGCGCAGCGGCGACCGACGACTTGCCACTCGCCTGCGGCCCACCGATCCAGAGCGCGTGTGCAGGGTCCACAGCCCTAAGGTACGCGTATGAGCACCCACGCGATCTTCCGGTCCCCGTCCCCGACGAACGAACCGATCTACGGCTACGCGCCCGGCTCGCCCGAGCGCCGGCGCCTCGAGCGGCGCCTCGACCAGATGAAGAGCGAGCGGATCGAGATCCCGCTCGTGATCGACGGCAAGGACGTCACGACCGGCGACCTCAAGCAGGCCGTGATGCCTCACGACAAGGAGCACGTCCTCGCCGACGTCCATCAGGGGAACGCCGAGCACGTGCAGCAGGCGATCGACGCCGCCGCGCACGCATGGCAGGACTGGTCGCGGTGGCCGTGGGAAGAGCGCGCCGCGGTGCTGCTCCGCGCCGCCGAGCTGCTCTCTGGGCCGTGGCGCGAGACGCTGAACGCAGCGACGATGCTCGGCCAGTCGAAGACCGCCCATCAGGCCGAGATCGACGCGGCGTGCGAGTCGATCGACTTCTTCCGGTGGAACGTCGAGTTCATGACGCGCGTGTACGCCGAGCAGCCGGAGTCCTCGCCGGGGATCTGGAACCGCATGGAGTACCGGCCGCTCGAGGGATTCGTCCTCGCCGTGTCGCCGTTCAACTTCACGGCGATCGCGGCGAACCTCACCACGTCGTGTGCGCTGATGGGCAACGTCGTCGTGTGGAAGCCGGCCGGGACCGCGATGGTCTCCGCGTACTACTTGATGCGCCTGCTGCAGGAAGCAGGCATGCCGGACGGCGTGATCAACCTGGTGTACGGCTCGGGCGCGACGATCGGCGACGCGGCGCTCGCGAGCCCGCACCTCGCCGGCATCCACTTCACCGGCTCGACCGCGGTGTTCAACGGGATGTGGCGGGGCGTCGCCTCGAACATGGAGCGGTACCGCAACTACCCGCGCATCGTCGGCGAGACCGGTGGCAAGGACTTCATCGTCGCCCACCCGTCGGCCGACGTCGACGCGCTCGCGACGGCGATCGTCCGCGGGTCGTTCGAATACCAGGGGCAGAAGTGCAGTGCGTCGTCACGCGTCTACGCACCGTCGAACCTCTGGCCGAAGCTGCGCGACCGGCTGCAGGAGGAGGTGGCGACGATCCGCATGGGCGATGTCTCCGACTTCCGCAACTTCATGGGCGCGGTGATCGACGGCTCGTCCTACGAGACGCAGGCGACGGCCATCGACGAGGCGAAGTCGGACAGCGAGACGAGCATCGTGGTCGGCGGCGGGTATTCCGACGCGCAGGGCTG
>Ga0308175_100001747_pt1 | contig 14719 bp, 10 predicted proteins | sample PhyCR1_3_FD_203893 | JGI IMG/M metagenome (GOLD analysis project Ga0308175, IMG submission 203893) | Soil microbial communities from UC Gill Tract Community Farm, Albany, California, United States - DLSLS.C.R1 | ecosystem: Environmental > Terrestrial > Soil > Agricultural land | place: USA...
GACAACTCCCTGCCCTCCCCCACTTGCGCCATGCAACGGGTCCGTCCCGCGTCGGGTTAGACGCACGACGGACCCGATGGGTTACCTGTGAACCGCGCTGAACTATGAACTGCCTGAACTATGAACGGTTTGAACCACGGACGTCCTGAACTACGAAGCGCACTGCACCTTGTCCGCCGTGGACTTGCCGTCCACCTCCGGCGCCTTCGTCGGAGCGGTCAGTGAGACACCCGCGCCCTTGAAGTCCTTGCCCAGGGTCAGCGTCATCGCCGGCAGCCCCTGCGAGTTGGTCACGCTCTTGCCCGGCTTCAGGGCCGAGCCGGAAAGGCCCATGACGGCGGCCAGCCGGCGTGCCTGGGCCGCCTGGCCGGGCGCGTACTCGAGCGTGGTCCTGCTCAGTTCGGCGGGGGCGTTGCCCCCGTTCTCCGACTTGAGCACGCCCGCGTCGTTCTGCAGCCAGTTGAGCTCGGCCTGCGCGCTGCCCTGCGGGGCACCGCCGTTGAGGATCCGCACCCGCACCTCGGAGGGGTCGGACTTGGTGCCCTTCAGCCGGGCGGCCGCCTCGTCCTTGGCCTTCGCCTTGGCCGCCTTCCGCTTCGCCTTCACGTCGGTGAAGGAGACGTCGTTCTTGATGGCGTCGAAGACAGCGGGTCCCTTGTCCTGGTTGACGATCACCGTCTTGTGGACGAGGCCGTCGGCCGGATTGTCGACGACAGGCACCGTCATGAACGAGATGTTCTTCGGCGGCACCTTCTTCAGCTCCAGTGCCACGTCCTTGAGCGTGCTCACCGAGCCGATGCCCTGGTCGACGGTCAGCGCCTTGGTGGCGGCCTCCGCCAGCTTCACCAGCTTCGTCGGGCTGGTGAGGGTGTCGCTGGAGGACATCTTGCGCATCAGCGAGGCCATGAACTGCTGCTGCACCTTGATGCGGTCCAGGTCGCCCTGGTTGCCCCAGCTGTGCCGGGTGCGGACGAACGCCAGCGCCTGCTCGCCCGCGATCTTCGAGGCGCCGGCGGGCAGGTCGAGATGCGAATCCTTGTCCTTCACGGCGTGCTTGAGGCACACGTCGACTCCGCCGACCGCTGTCGTCAGCGTCTTCACCGCGTTGAAGTCGACCATCATGAAGTGGTCGGGCACGATCCCGGTGACCGCCTTCACGGTGTTCATGGTGCAGCCCGGGTCCCGGCCGTCCTGTCCCAGACTGGTGTTGAACCGGACGCCGCTGGTGCCGGCGATGACCTTCTTGCTGCCGTCGGGCTGGATGGTCTCGCAGTCCGGGACGTCCACGATCAGGTCGCGCGGGATGCTCAGCGCGGTGGCGTTCGTCCGGTCCTTGGCCACGTGCAGCAGGATGTTGGTGTCCGCGTGGCCGACGCTGCCCTTGTCGCCGTAGCCCTCGTTGCCCTTGCCGGTCCGCTTGTCGGTGCCGATGATCAGGATGTTGAACGCGTCGTCCTTGCTGAAGCCGTCCTTGGCCGCGCTGGTGTCCGTCGTGGTGACGTTGCCCTCGAGGTGCTTGAGGTAGAGGTAGCCGGCCGTACCGACGGCGACGAGCACGAACGCCGTGCCGCCCGCGGTCCAGGCCAGCGCCTTCTTGGCCGTCGACTTCTTCTTCACCGGCCGCCGGTTGCGCCGCCCCTGCGGCGGCTCGGGCTCGGGCTCGGCGCCACGGCGCCGGCGCGGGGCCGGCACGTCCGCGCCGCGCGCCTGGCGCATCTCGCGCGTCCCGCCCGCCGCCGAGTCGCCACGCCCACGCGCCGCGCCACCGGAGGCCCGGGAGCCCGGTCTGCGCGGGCCGGGGACCGCCGACTGCGGAGCGGAAGGGCTCAGTCGCAGTTCGTATTCGCCGGTGTTCGGATTGAGTACCCACTGGTCTGCGGGGTCGATGTTGTCCGCCCGCCCACGGCCTTGCGCGTCCACGGTTGTCCGAATCCTCCGTCGGGGCCACGCGGCGCCTTCCCCCTCAAAGGCGCTCGGGTCTCGGTGAAACAGTGCACGACCCCAGGTCGGACCTCGCGGCCGGGTGCACCGGATCGCTCACACTATCCGCCCAGTTCAGCGTCGAGCGACGGCCGTGACAAATTCCACCTTCCTACAACCGGGCAATCCCCCTCATATTTCTGAACAAATGTTTGTAGGCCCGGCCGCGCGCCTTACTCGCAGGTGTGCTCGTCGGCGGTGTTCCCGCGGAAGGTCGGGGTGGGGGAGGCGGCATTCTTACGGTTTTCTTCCCCGCCGCCGCCGGGAACCTGCCGCGAAACGGCCTTCACCGCGACCGGTTGGTCCGCCCGCAGCCGCGCGAACAGCTTCTCGGCCTCCGGCTCCACCAGTTGATCGCGATTGGCGTCGTAGACGTACGACTTCCGCGGCACCGTCAGGAACTGGACACGTTCGGTGGGGATGTCGCGCAGCCCCCGCACCAACTGGTACAAACCGCGCAGACTTGCCAGTTCCGGATCGGTGGTGAGCGAGGAGGTCGCGGCGTCCAACAGCGGGTAGAGCTTCACCGGGTTCAGCAGCACACCGTTGCTCTGCACCTTGTTCACGAGCGCGCCGAGGAACTGCTGCTGCCGGTCGATCCGGTCGGTGTCGCTGCCGTTGCCGAGCGACTTGCGGGCCCGTACGTAACCGAGCGCCTGCTCCCCGTCGAGCGTCACCCTCCCGGCCGGCAGCCTGAGTTTGGCTGCCTTGTCGTCGATGGGCTCCCGCAGACACACCCGCACCCCGTCGACGGCGTCCACCATCTCCTTGAACCCGCTGAAGTCGACCACCATGTGATGGTCGACGCGGATGTCCGTCAGCTTCTCGACGGTGCGGATGGTGCAGGCCGAACCACCCACCTGGAAGGCCCGGTTGAACATCGCGAACACCGGCTCGCTGCGGCTGCCGTCCGCCCTGCGGCAGCCGGGGATGTCCACCATCAGGTCCCGCGGCAGCGAGACGGCGGTGGCGCTGCGCCGGTCGGCGGCCAGGTGCAGCAGGATCGTGGTGTCGGACCGCTCGCTGCCCACATCCCGCCCGTACTCCTGGTTGCCCTGCCCGGCCCGCGTGTCGGAGCCGATCAGCAGGATGTTCTGCGCACCCCGCACCAGCGAGGTGGGCCGCTCCCGCTCGTACCGGGCGAGTTCGGCGGCGGCCGCCTCGTCGGCGGTGATGTTGCCGTTGAGCTTGGCGTAGACGACCCAGCCGATCCCCGACGAGGCCATCAGGAACGCGGTCACCCCCAGCGCCGTACCCCACACCCAGCGCCGCCGGTGCCGCCGCGCCAGTCCCTCCCCGCCGGCCGAGGACCCGAGGCCGGGGCCGAGGGACTTGCCTGCGCTGTCGGGCACGTCCGGTCACACCCCTCCATGGCGTACGAGCGTCACGTGCTGCTCCTACGACGATGGCGGGAAGGGACCGGCAGAGCCGCCCTTTGCTACTCCATTCGGGTGACGGCGATGGGGCCGGGCCTGCGCGGGCGCGCTGCCCGGTGGGGCTCAGTGGCGGGCCGCGGTCCCGGTGTGCCCGTCGGGCTCAGTGGCGGGACGCTGTCACCCGTTCACTCTCGATCCGCTTCGCCAGGCCCTCCCCGTCCAGCCGGTCCAGGTTCCGGCACAGCACCACGGATCCGCCGACGGCCAGCGGCGCGTAGAGCCCCGCGCTGAGCCCGTCCCACGTGTCGTACGGCAGCCCCGACAGCAGCCGCGACCCGGGGCCCGTCAAATCCAGCGACGGCGCCTCGGACAGCGCCCGCTCGACGACCTCGGCCCCGCTGAACTCCGCCCCAGCGACGATCAGCGCGGGCTCCTCGGGGTCCACCGGGGTGAACGGCGCGAACCGGTCTCCCTGGCTCGGCGCCTCCACGGCGTAGTCGACGAACCCGTCCGGCGTCTGCGGGAACCGCCCGCCGAGCGGCCGCAGCGCGAGGGCGACCCGCTCGCCGCGGCAGGCCCGGGCCGCCTCCAGGGTGTTGGGTCCGCTCACGACGACATCGGCGGAGGCCGGGACGCCGGCCATGTCCGCGACCGCTCCCACCGACGAGCAGGCGAGCAGCCACACCGCCGTCTGCCAGTGGGCGGGCAGCAGCAGCGCGACCCGGTCACCGGGGCCGACGGACAGGTCGCCCTGCAGGAGGTTCGCGGTCTTGGCCACCCAATTGGCGAAGGTGGCCACGGACAGTTCCACGCGCTCGCCCGTGGCGTCGTCGTAGAAGGTCACCAGGGGGCGTCCGGCGTCCGCGGCGAGCGCGGAACGCAGCAGGTCGGCAGGGGTGCGATCGGTGGCATTCACCCGCGCAAGACTACGCCGGGGCGGTCCCGCGCACCGAGTGCCGGAGCCACCGGTTCGGCGCAACGCCGCCGACGCACCGTCAGTTCCCCGATGGCGGGCCACGCCGACCGTGTCCAGGATCAAGGGCATGCGTGGATTCCTCAGCTCCCCGGTCGGTGCCACCTCGATCGGCGTCACCTGCGCGGCCGCCCTCGTCCTCCCGGCGGCCCTGCCCGCGACCGCCGCGTCCCCGCGCGCGGGGCGACCGGCCGAGGCCGCGGTCCCGGGCAGCACCCAGTCGCTGCCGCTGGCCCCGCTGGACCAGGAACGCACCCCCGGAACCGCCCCCGAGCAGGGCCTGTACCGCACCGACGTACGGCACTTCTCGCTCGTCGGCGTGATCTGGGACGACCCGGACACCGCCCTGCGCGGCGCGGTGCAGGTACGGACCCGGTCGGCGGTGTCCGGTGCGTGGTCCGGCTGGCAGGACGTCGAGACGCACAACGAGGACCACGGCGCCGACCCGGCCACCGCCGAACGCTCCTCCGGCCGGGTGCGCGGGGCCACCGCGCCGCTGTGGGTGGGCGACTCGGACGGCGTGGACGTACGGGTGCGCGCCGACTCCGTGCCGGGCCGGGCCGCCGCTGACCGGGGCCGGGGCGGCGACCCGCACCCGCCCCTGCCGTCCGGGCTGCGCCTGGAACTCGTCGACCCCGGCGGCGGGACGACGGCCCAGGGGCCACAGGCGGACAGCCCCCGCACCCTCCCCGCACTGAACCGGCGCGACACCGAGCGGGAGATGGACCGCCTGCGGGCCGAGGGCGATCTGGGCGCCGCGGACGACGCAGCGGATGACGGCGTGCCCCGGGCCAAGCCGTACATCGGGCCACGCCCGGGGATCGTGACGCGCCGGGGCTGGGGCGCGGACGAGTCACTGCGCGGGCGCGGGTTCGTGTACACGAAGAAGATCAAGGCCGCCTTCGTGCACCACACGTCCACGGGCAACAACTACTCCTGCTCCCAGGCCCCGTCCGTCATCCGCGGCATCTACCGCTACCACGTCAAGAGCATGGGCTGGCGGGACATCGGCTACAACTTCCTCGTCGACAAGTGCGGGACCATCTACGAGGGCCGGGCCGGGGGAGTGACGAAGGCGGTCCTGGGCGCCCACACCCTCGGGTTCAACAGCAACAGCATGGGCATCGCCGTCATCGGCAGCTACGGCTCGAGCAAGCCGGCCGGCGCCGCGGTGAAGGCCGTCGCCAAGCTCACCGCGTGGAAGCTCGGCCTCTACGGTGTCAATCCGCGCGGAAAGACATATCTGACATCGGGTGGTGGCAATCTCTACCCGAAGGGGAAGAGCGTACGACTGAACGTGATCTCCGGACACAGGGACGGATTCGCCACCGCCTGCCCGGGCAAGCGGCTCTACGCCAAGCTCGGCTCGGCCCGTTCCAGCGCGGCGCGGTACCAGGGCCGCTGAGGCCAAGGACGCGCGCACCGTCGTCGGGAGAAACGCGCAATGGAGGGAATCCGGGCGCCGATCCCGCCGGACACCGCGCGGCCATCGGGGGCGTCGCCGGCCGGTCTGCATACACTGACCGGCCGAAACGAGAAGTTCGGCCGGTTCCGGCAGGAAGCAGAGACGACAGGTGACAGAAGCGATCCTCCTGGTCGGCGGCAAAGGCACCCGGCTGCGTCCGCTCACGGTGCACACGCCCAAGCCCATGGTCCCGGCGGCGGGGGTGCCGTTCCTCACGCACCAGCTGGCGAGAGCGAGAGCGGCGGGTGTGGAGCACATCGTCCTCGCCACGAGCTACCTCGCCGAGGTCTTCGAGCCCTACTTCGGCGACGGCGCCGCGCTGGGCCTGCACATCGAGTACGTCACCGAGGAGGAGCCCCTCGGCACGGGCGGCGCCATCCGCAACGTGGCCTCGCGTCTGCACTCCGGGCCCGACGACCCGGTACTGATCTTCAACGGCGACATCCTGACCGGCCTGGACATCCGGGCCCTGATCGGCACCCACGAGTCGACGGGGGCGGACGTCTCCCTGCACCTGACGAAGGTGACGGACCCGCGCGCCTACGGCCTGGTCCCCACCGACGAGACCGGCCGCGTGCTCGCCTTCCTGGAGAAGCCGCAGACGCCGGAGGAGATCGTCACCGACCAGATCAACGCGGGGGCGTACGTCTTCCGCCGCTCGGTGATCGACACCATCCCGGCGGGCCGTCCGGTCTCCGTGGAACGCGAGACCTTCCCGGACCTGCTGTCCGCCGGGGCCCACCTGCAGGGCATGGTGGACTCGACGTACTGGCTCGACCTCGGCACCCCCGCGGCCTTCGTACGGGGCTCCGCGGACCTGGTCCTCGGCCGGGCCCCCTCCCCGGCCGTCCCCGGCCGCTGCGGCGACCGGCTGGTCCTGCCCACGGCCGTCGTCGCCCCGAACGCCAAGCTGACCGGGGGCACAGTGGTCGGCGAGGGCGCGTTCGTCGCGGAGGGCGCCCGGGTCTCCGGCTCGACGATCCTGCCCGGCGCGGTCATCGAGCCCGGCGCCGTCATCACCGACTCCCTCATCGGCAGCCGCGCCCGGGTGGGCGAGCGCTCCGTCCTCACCGGCACGGTCGTCGGCGACGGCGCGGTGGTCGGCCCGGACAACGAACTCCGCGAAGGCGTCCGCGTCTGGTGCGACGCCCACATCCCCCCAGCCGCCCTCCGCTTCTCCTCGGACCAGTAGCAACCCCGGGCCAGCACGGCCACACCCAGCACCCGCCCGGCGGCGGGTATGCGTGCCGGAGCGGCGGCGCCCACCCAGCATCGGCTGACGTGCCCGCGTGGCTGCGGATGCGTGCCTCCCCCAGTGCCTTAAAAGCCTGGCGGACGCCGGTGCGGCACGGGCGGGCGATGGGGGTCCCCCGCTCGAGCGAAGCCGAGAGCGGGGGAGCACCCCGCAAGCGCGGGCAAGCGAAACACCCCCCGCCCGGCACCAACGCCGAGCACCTGAAAAGACCCCGGCCCTACAGCAACCCGATATCAACGCGAGGCATCTTCGGCGCCCGCCGCCCCGGTACCTGCCCACTCAGCAGAATCAACCGAGCCGCCCGATGCCGCTGCCCCGCGTACGGCTCCAGCAGCCGCAGCATCTCCGCGTCATCCGCATCCCGGTTCCGGGCCAGCGCCCACCCCACGATCCCCGGCAGATGCAGATCCCCGACGGTCACCGCGTCCGCCGCCCCATGACTGCGCTGCACCACCTCCGCCGACGTCCACGGCCCGATCCCCGGCACGACCTCCAGCCGCGCCCGAGCTTCGACCGCAGGCATCCCCACCGCCTGCTCGAGCCGCGCAGCGACCCGCACGGCCCGCAGGATCGTCGAGGCCCGCTTGTCGTCGACCCCGGCCCGGTGCCACTCCCAGGAGGGAATCAGCGCCCACGTCCGCGCCGCAGGCATCACCCACATCGGTCGTTCGAACACCCCCGCGGGGCCGGGCGCCGGCTCCCCGAACCTCCGCACCAGCAACCGCCACGCCCGATACGCCTCGTCGGTCGTGACCTTCTGCTCCAGCACCGACGGAATCAGCGACTCCAGCACCAGCCCGGTCCGCGTCAGCCGCAGCCCCGGCCGACGGTGCCGCGCCAGCGCCACCACCCGGTGCCGGGGCTCGAACGCGTCCGGATCATCGGCGGCACCCAGCAACCGGGGCAACCGCTCCAGCAGCCACTGCGCACCCGGCCCCCAGGCCTCACCGAGCACCTCACCGCCGTACGCGCGCACCCGCAGCGTGCCCGGCCCGAGGGGCGTCAGGGTGGCCCGCCACACGGACCCGTCCGGTGTGGTCCGGAACGTCGGGTCACCGGGCCCGCGCCGCAGCGGACCCAGCACCAGCCCGAGATCCAGCGGCCCCTCCGGCACCCAGCGCCGCACCCGGGCCGGCCCTGCGGCCTGCCGGGGTATCCCGGCAGCGACACCGGCGGGCACACCGACATGGCCGCCGCGCACGGTCGTACGCGTGGGACGCGGAGCGAATCGTCCTGCCACTGGTGGGTTCCTAGGGTGTGCCGGGGCTGTCCTGAGAGACTAGGCGGTCGCGGGGGACGCCGGACGCGACTGCGCCCACAGGACTCACCGCACCTCGATGAACGCCACCGCGTCCCGCTCCGGCCGCGGCCGCGGCTCCTCGGCCGGATGGCCCACCGCCACCGCCCCCATGGGGTCCCAGTCCGCGGGCAGCCCCAGCACCTCGCGCACCGTGTCCCGGCAGAACATCGTCGACGACACCCAGGCCGAGCCCAGCCGCTCCCCGGCCAGCGCGACCAGGAGGTTCTGCACGCCCGCGCCCGTCGCGACCACGAACATCTCCCGCTCGGCACCGTTCCGCCGCGCGTCCCCGTAGGTGTGCGAGCCGTCCATGACGAGGCACGGCACGACCAGGTACGGGGCGTTGCGGAGCACGTCCCCGCGCCGGACCCGCTTGGCGATGGACTCCTCGCTCTTGCCGTCCCGGCGCAGGTCGGCGATCCAGGCGTCCCGCATCGCGTCGAGCAGCCGCACCCGCGACTCCTCGGACTCCAGCAGCACGAACCGCCAGGGCGTGGTGTGGTGCGGGGCGGGCGCGGTGACCGCCGCGGCCACCGCGCGCCGGACCGCGCCGGGGTCCACGGGCTCGTCGGTGAAGGCCCGCACGGTACGGCGCTGGGTCACGGCCTCCCGCACGGCCTCGGACGTGCCGAGCCGGAACATGTCGTCCCGCGCGGTACGCACCAGCGCCCGCGCCCCCTCGCCGTCCTCGCCGTCCACCACGTCGGGCAGCCCGCGCACCACGGCGACCGGGAGTCCGGCGGCCTTGCCCTTGACCAGGTCACCGGCGGCGGCCAGTTCGTCGGCGGTGGCGACGACGGTGGCGCTGAGCGGGTTGCCGTGCGCGTCCGTGCCCCCGCGCAGATCGTCCAGCACGCGCACTCCGGCGGCGCCGATCGCGACGTCCGTGAGTCCCGTGCGCCAGGGCCGGCCGAAGGTGTCGGTGACGACGACACCGACCCGGACGCCGAGGGTGTCGCGCAGCCCGTCGCGGATCGCGCGCGCGGACGCGTCCGGGTCCTCGGGGAGCAACAGCACGGTGCCGGACGGGGTGTTGGAGGCGTCGACCCCGGCGGCCGCCATGACCAGGCCCTGGCGGTTCTCGACGATGCGCAGGGGGCCGCGCCGGGCCACCACCCGCACGGTCTCCGCGTCGATCGCGGACTCGCGGTCGTCCGCCCGGACGACGCGGCCCTCCGCCTTGGACACGATCTTGGACGTGACGAGCAGCACGTCCCCGTCGGCCAGCCCGGGTTCGGCGGCGGCGATCAGCTTGGCCAGGTCGTCGCCCGGCTGCACCTCGGCGATTCCGGACGGGGCCCAGACCCGGTACTCGGGGCGCTGGCCGCTCACGCTCCCCGCACCTCCTCGGCCAGTGCCAGGGCCTCCCGCGCCATCTGCGCGGCCGCTTCCACGTCGGTCATCATCAGCGGCACGGCCCGGCAGCGGATCCCGTCCGCCTCCACCCGCTCCACCAAGCCCGCGTCGACGGTGTCGACCAGCCAGCCGTCCAGCAGCCCCGAGCCGTAGTGCTCGGCGACCGCGGCGGCCGTCGACTCCACACCGACCGCGGCGAGCACCTTGTCGGCCATCCCGCGCACCGGCGCGTCCCCGACGATGGGGGACAGGCCCACCACGGGCACGCCGGCTTCCGCGATCGCCTCACGGATGCCGGGCACGGCCAGGATGGTGCCGATGGACACGACCGGGTTGGACGGCGGGAAGAGGATGACGTCCGCCTCCGCGATGGCCTCCAGGACCCCCGGCGCCGGCCTGGACTGCTCGGCGCCGACCGGCACGACCGCCTCGGCCGCGACCGAGGCGCGCAGCCGCACCCAGTACTCCTGGAAGTGGATCGCCTTGCGTTCGCCGTCGATCTCCACGGCCACGTGGGTCTCCACGCGGTCGTCGGTCATCGGGATCAGCCGCACACCCGGCTTCCATCGGTCGCAGAGCGCCTCGGTGACCGCGCTCAGCGGAAAGCCGGCGCCCAGCATCTGCGTCCGCACGATGTGCGTGGCGAAGTCCCGGTCGCCGAGCCCGAACCACTCCGGGCCGACCCCGTAGGCCGCCAGTTCCTCCTTGAGGTGGAAGGTCTCGTCCGTCCGCCCCCAGCCCTGCTCCTCGTTGATGCCGCCGCCCAGCGTGTACATCACCGTGTCGAGGTCCGGGCAGACCTTCAGACCGAAGAGGTGGATGTCGTCGCCGGTGTTGCCGATCACCGTGACATCCGCGTCCGGCACGGCCCGCTTCAGACCGCGCAGGAACCGGGCACCACCGATGCCGCCTGCCAGAACCACAATGCGCATGGGCCGATTCTCGCAGGCGGATACGACATCGCGTCAGGCAGTCACCGGACGCGGCTCGGTCCGAGCCTCGCAGTGCGGGGAACTGTGCATCGGCATCTCGGTCAGGCCCGGGTGGTAGACGTGCAGGCTCACCGCGGGCTCCAGCGCGTCGTTCACCACCTCGTGCACATAACCCGGCGCGAACACCCGCTGGGCGCCGGCCGCCAGCGCGCGCGTGCCCCGCTCGGTGCGCTCGGTCAGCGTCCCGTCCAGGACGGTGAGGACACCGGAGGAACGGCCGTGGTCGTGCGGCCCGCTGTCCTGCCCGGGCACCCAGGACAGCAGCCAGACCTCGTAGCCGGGGCCGGTGCGGAGCCGGTGGTACCAGCGGGTGGTGGCGTCGTAGCGGACGAGGTGCGCCCACTGGGAGCGGTCGGCGGCGATGGCGCGGGCGAGGCCCACGAACTCGGCGACGGTGGCGGGGTGCTCGCGCGGCGGCTGGAGCAGGTGCGGGACTTCGAGGATGTCGCCGGCGATCTGGAGGTCGTTGTCGCTGTTCATCGGGTGAGGGGGTTCCTCGGCGAAGAGTGGGGGCTGGGTGTCGCTCTGCGTCCGCCCGGGTCACGGGCGAGGAGAGGTGTCCCGGATGAGGGTCAGGGACAGGGAAACGCGGCCGAGCCGGGATGGACTCGGGAGCAGCCGGAGCGCGATGGGCTCAACAGCTGGGACAGCAACAACAGCTACAGCGCGCGCGTGCGGCACCGAGGGACCCGGCGGTGCGGGTCGATACGGGTGCCAAGTTCGCGAGCATGCCCACTAGGACACCGGCTCACACCGGGACTGTCAACTCGGCGCCCGGAAAGTGCGACATGGTTCACCTCATCCGGTTCATCTGTCAGGTGAAAGGTTTGTTCACCCGGATCCCGGGACACATGGCGCACAACCGAGCGCTCGAGCCTCGCCGGAACGAGATCGAACGCGGGGGCGTCCTTCTTCGTACAGGGGACTGTGCGGGGTCCGCGCCCCTCCGGGCCTCTTTCTGTGTGTGAGAGTTTATGACGATTTGAACACTTTCCGCATGGCCTTGGTTCCGCAGAGTGAATAACGGGCTCAATAGCAGATCTCGGCTTGACTCGCCCGGAGCAGCACACTTGTAATTTCACTCGTGTCGTTCAGCCGAAATCGGTAGCGGCTACGCACGGGGACGTGAAGACAGACGAGGGGCGCACATGACCGAGCTGGTGCAGCAACTGCTGGTCGACGACGCGGACGAGGAACTCGGCTGGCAGGAGCGCGCACTGTGCGCCCAGACCGACCCCGAGTCCTTCTTCCCCGAGAAGGGCGGCTCGACCAGAGAGGCGAAGAAGGTCTGCCTCGCCTGCGAGGTGCGCTCCGAATGCCTCGAGTACGCCCTCGCCAACGACGAGCGCTTCGGCATCTGGGGCGGTCTGTCCGAGCGTGAGCGCCGCCGGCTGAAGAAGGCCGCCGTCTGACCGGCGCCCGGTCACCCTCCGGCCACCGCACCGCCGAGCGGTCGGACGGCACCCTCGCACACGTCACGAACGGCCCGTCGCCCGTGGGTTATCCACAGGCGGCGGGCCGTCGTCATGGTCAGCCGATAGTGTGGTTGCTCGTCCGAGACGCCCCGCTGTCCCCTCGGGGCACAGGCGTCCACCGCAGTCCATCGAACCGGGGCCCGTACCTCGATGTCCGTGCACAGCCAAACGGCAGCTCAAGACCCGGCTGCCCACCCTGAGTTCCCGCGTCATGTGGTGACCGCGGTCCTCGTCTCCCACGACGGCGCCCGCTGGCTGCCCGACGCGCTGGCCGGGCTGCTCGGCCAGGAGCGCCCCGTCCAGAACGCGGTGGCGGCCGACACCGGCAGCGCGGACGACTCCGCCCAGCTGGTCACCGAGGCCCTCGGCGACGACCGGGTGCTGCACCTGGCCCGGCGCACCGGCTTCGGCCAGGCGGTGGAGGAGGCGAGCCGCATCGCCCCCCTCCTCACCCCCGACGAGCTGCCGTACCTCAGGCGTCCCAGCGGCTGGGACCCGGTCACGCGTTCGTGGCGCGACGACGCCTACGACCTGCCCGAACTGCCGCACGGCGAGCCCGTCCAGTGGCTCTGGCTGCTGCACGACGACTGCGCCCCCGAACCCGACGCCCTCGCCCAGCTGCTCCGGGTCGTCGACAACGAACTCGAACTCGGCCGCGACGACGTGGCGATCGTCGGCCCCAAGCTGCGCGGCTGGTACGACCGCAGGCAGCTGCTGGAGGTCGGCGTCTCCATCGCCAACTCCGGCCGCCGCTGGACCGGCCTGGACCGCCGGGAGCAGGACCAGGGCCAGCACGACCACGTCCGCACCGTGCTGTCCGTCTCCACCGCCGGCATGCTCATCCGCCGCGACGTCTTCGAACAGCTCGGCGGATTCGACCGCCGGCTGCCCCTGATGCGCGACGACGTCGACCTGTGCTGGCGGGCCCACACGGCCGGCCACCGGGTCCTCGTCGCCCCCGAGGCGGTCGTACGACACGCCGAGGCGGCCTCCCGCGAGCGCCGCACCGTCGACTGCGTGGGCCGCACCGCCGCCTCCCCGCACAAGGTCGACAAGGCCGGCGCCATCCACACCCTGCTCGTCAACACCCCCACGGCCGCGCTGCCCTGGGTGCTGCTGCGGCTCGTCCTCGGCACCCTGCTGCGGACCGTCGCCTACCTCGTCGGAAAGGTCCCCGGGCAGGCCGTCGACGAGATCCGCGGTCTGCTGGGAACCCTGCTGCGGCCCGAGCGGATCCTCGCCGGCCGACGCGACCGCGGGCCCTCCCAGATCGACAAGGCCGAACTGCGCCGGCTCTTCCCGCCCCCCGGCGCGACCATCCGCGCCACCCTGGAACAGGTCGCGGGCAACTTCTCCCGCCGCTCCGACAGCGAGACCCCCTCGGCCGGCCGGCACGGCGGCGCCGTGGAGTCCGGGCCCGGCGGCGATGATGCCGACTTCCTGGAGATCGAGCAGTTCGCCCGGCTGAAGCGGATCGGCCGCAAGCCCGGCCCGGTGCTCTTCCTGGCCCTGCTCCTGGTCTCCCTCGTCGCCTGCCGCGCCCTGCTCGGCGGCGGCGCCCTCGCGGGCGGCGCCCTGCTGCCCGCCCCGGCGAGCGCCGGTGACCTCTGGTCCCGCTACCTGGACGCCTGGCACCCGGTGGGCGCCGGCGGCACCGCCGCCGCACCGCCCTACCTCGCCATCGTCGCGACCCTCGCCTCGATCCTGTTCGGCTCCACCGGGCTCGCCGTCACCGTGCTGCTGGTCTGCTCGGTTCCGCTGGCCGGCCTCACCGCCTACTTCGCCTCCCGGCCCCTCGTCACCTCCCGCCTGCTGCGTGCCTGGGCCGCGATCGCCTACGCCTTCCTGCCCGCGGCCACCGGAGCCCTGGCCGGCGGCCGCATCGGCACCGCAGTCCTCGCCGTGCTGCTGCCGCTCATCGCGCGTGCGGGCATCGCCGCGAGCGGCCTCACCCATGCCTCCGGCGCGCGCGGCAGCTGGCGCGCCACGTGGGCGTACGCGCTGCTGCTGACCATCACCACCGCGTTCACCCCGATCGTCTGGCCCCTCGCGCTGATCCTCGGCATCGGCGTGCTGGTCCTGCGCCGTGGCGACCTCGTCGCCCACGGCCTGCGCTTCCTCGCCCAGCTCGGCACCCCGCTGCTGGTCCTCGCCCCCTGGTCGCTGACCCTGCTCCCGACCGGCTTCTTCACGGAAGCGGGCCTGGAGTACGGCGCCTCCAGTGCCTCCGCGCTCGACCTGCTCGGTGCCGGCCCCGGCGGCCCCGGCACCGTCGACGGCCTGATGCTCATCGGCGTCGTCCTCGCCGCCCTCGCCGCACTGCTGCGCTCCGAGCGTCAGTTGGGCATCCGGACCGCGTGGGCGGTCGCCCTGGTGGGCCTCGTCTTCGCCGTCCTGTCCAACCACTCCACCTGGGCCGGACCGGCCACCCTCGTCTACGGCATCGCCCTGCTGGCCGCCGCCGCGCTCGGCGCCGACGGGGCACGCGCGCGCGTGGCCGAGCAGAGCTTCGGCTGGCGCCAGCCCGTCGCCGCCCTGATCGCCTTC
>Ga0308175_100001748_pt1 | contig 14719 bp, 15 predicted proteins | sample PhyCR1_3_FD_203893 | JGI IMG/M metagenome (GOLD analysis project Ga0308175, IMG submission 203893) | Soil microbial communities from UC Gill Tract Community Farm, Albany, California, United States - DLSLS.C.R1 | ecosystem: Environmental > Terrestrial > Soil > Agricultural land | place: USA...
GCCAATGTTTTGCCGGCGGGACCGGCGCGACTGTGGCCGATCCCCGCGTCGTACGGCGCCTCAGGGCTGCCGGGATCGGCCACGCCTCGGCCGGACCGCAGGGATCGGCCACCGTCGGCCCACGGTCAGCGCTGAGGCCGCACGACGAGCGCCGCGCCGCCGCCGCGGCGGACCGGTTCCGCGGCGGCGCGGAGCCTGCCGTGGCCGAGCAGCTCCACGCCGGTGGCCGCGCCGATCTCCTTGTCGAGCTGGAGCGGTCCGGTGACGACGCTGAACTGCTGCCCGTGCAGGCGGGTCAGCCGCCGCGCCACCGCGGTGTCCAGGAACGCCTGCTCGGCGAAGCTCGTCGGGGTGTTGAAGTTGCCGACCCTCGGCGCCGCGATCGCCTGCTCCAGCGACATCCCGAGGTCGAGCCGGTTCACGAGGATCTGCAGCACCGTCGTGATGATCGTCGCGCCGCCCGGGCTGCCCACCGCGAACACCGGCGTGCCGTGGTGCAGCACGATCGTCGGGTTCATGCTCGAGCGCGGGATCTTGCCGCCCTCGGGCAGGTTCACGTCCGGCACGGTCGGGTCGGCGGCCGCGAAGTCGAAGTCGGTCATCTCGTTGTTGAGCAGGAAGCCGTAGCCGGGCACGGCCATCCCGGTGCCCGCGAACTGCTCGATGGTGTTGGTGTAGGCGACGACGTTGCCCCACCGGTCAGCGGTCACGACGTTGTTCGTGGACTGCTCGTGGTCGGCGGCGGTCGTCGCGGTGCCGGGGGACGAGCAGCCCGTGTACGGCTGGTGCGGGTCGCCGGGCGCGACCGGGCTGGCGGCGGCCTGGTCGGTGATCAGGCAGCGCCTCGTCGCGGCGTACGCCGGGTCCAGCAGCCCCTGCAGCGGTACGTCGACGTAGTCGGGGTCCCCCACGTAGCGGTTGCGGTCGGCGAACGAGTAGCGCAGCGCCTCGATGTAGTGGTGCATGGCGAGCGTGCGGCTCTCGCGGGCCATCGGGTAGCCCGACAGGATGTTGAGGGCCTCGCCGGTCGTGGAGCCGCCGGAGGACGGCGGGGCCATGCCGTAGACGTCGTGGCCGCGGTAGCGGACGTGCGTCGGCGCCGGCTGCTCGGGGTGGTACCCGCGCAGGTCGCGGCGCGTCATGATGCCCGGGCGCACGGTCAGCGAGGTCCCGCGCCAGACCGGCGGGTGCTGCACGGTGTGGGCGATCGCCCGGGCCAGCGGCCCGTCGTACAGGTAGGAGGCGCCGTGCCGGGCGATCATCCGGTAGGTGTGCGCGAGGTCGGGGTTGCGCAGCCGTGAGCCGACCGGGAGCGGCTGCCCGTGCCGCAGGAAGAGCCTGCGGCTCGAGGTGAACGCCTGGAGGTCGGTCAGCGACTCCCTCGTCTCCTGCACGAAGGTGTCGTCGACGCGGAACCCCTGGTCGGCGCGGTGGATCGCGGGACCGAGGTCGTCGGCGAGCCGGCGGTTCCCGTAGCGGTGGACGGCCTGCGCCCACTGCCCGACCATGCCGGGCACGCCGACCGCGAGGCCGGAGTGCCGGGCCTCCTCGAACGCCAGCGGGGAGCCGTTCTCCAGGAACAGGTCGTGGGAGCACGCGGCGGGACAGGTCTCCCGGCCGTCGATCGTGATGACGCGGTGCTGTCGGGCCAGGTACACCACCATGAAGCCGCCGCCGCCGGGCCCGGCGACGTACGGCTCCGTGACGCCGAGCGTGGCGGCGGTGGCGACCGCCGCGTCGACGGCGTTGCCACCGCGCCGCAGGGTCGCGATCCCGGCACGCGAGGCGTCCAGGTCGACCGAGGAGACGGCGCCGCCGTGGCCGGTCGCCACGGCGTGCGTGGCCCTGGGACCCGAGGCGCGCGCCGGGGAGCCGGGGCCGGCGTGCGCCGGGAGGGCCGGGACCAGCAGCGACCCGACGACGGCGAGACCGGCGCCGGCGGCGAGCGTGCGGGGACGGGAGCGCTTCGAGACGGGCATGACGGCCTCTCCTTCGACGGCTCACCCCGGCGAGGGCCCGAGGTTCCCGCCCACCTTGCCGCTCCGGGGCTCGGCCCACAAGAGGCGTCACGACGTCCGTGCCACCCTGTCGAAGCCGCCGAGCGCCGTACGACGCAGGGGTGACCGGACGTGCCAGGACCTGACAGCGAGGTGGACGACGATGCGCTACATGGTGTTCGTGAAGATGGCCGAGGACGTGGGGGACGCGCCCCCGCGGCTGCACGAGGTGATGGGCCGGGAGCTGGGGGAGGCGTTCGCCAGCGGCTCGATCATCGACGCCGGAGGGCTCTACCCCACGGTGCAGAGCGTCGAGATCCGGCTGACCGCGGGGGAGGTGACCACCACGGACGGGCCCTTCGCCGAGGCCAAGGAGGTCGTCGGCGGCTACTCGATCCTGGAGGCCCGCTCGGAGGAGGAGGCGGTCGCCGGGGCGCGCAGGGTGATCGAGATCCATCGCGAGTTCTGGCCCGGCTGGGAGGGGTCGGTGGAGGTCCGTCGGATCGCCACCCCCGAGGAGGGGCCGCCGCCGCGGACGTGAGTCGGGCGGGCGCTGCTCGCCTACGATCGCGGTCGTGACCAGCGACCCGGCGACCCCGTCGACCCCGGCGACCCCGGCGACCCCGGCGACCGCAGCGGCCGCCGTGACCGCCGTGTGGCGGATGGAGTCCGTGCGGCTGGTCGCCGCCCTGACCCGGATGACCCGCGACGTCGCCCTGGCCGAGGACCTCGCCCAGGACTCTCTCGTCGCCGCGTTGGAGCAGTGGCCCACGGAGGGCGTGCCCCGTAGCCCAGGGGCCTGGCTGACCGCCGTCGCGAAGCGGCGTGCCGTCGACCACTTCCGGCGCGCGGAGACGCTGCGCCGGCGCACCGCCGAGCTCGGTCAGGACCTGCAGGAGGCACACGTGCCGGACCTGGACGCGGCGGTCGACAGCATCGAGGACGACGTGCTGCGGCTGGTCTTCCTCACCTGTCACCCCGCCCTGCCTCCGGAGAGCCGTGCCGCGCTGACCCTGCGGCTGGTGGGTGGCCTGTCGACCCGCGAGATCGCGCGCGCGTTCATGGTCAAGGAGGCGACGATCGGCCAGCGGATCTCCCGCGCGAAGCGCACCCTGGTGGGCCAGGACGTCGAGCTGCCGACCGGCCGCGAGCGCGACGAGCGGCTCGGCGACGTCATGACGGTGGTGTACCTGATCTTCAACGAGGGCTACACCGCGACCGCGGGGGAGGGCTGGATGCGCCCCGAGCTCTGCCTGGAGGCGCTGCGCCTGGCCCGCACGCTCGCCTCGCTCGTGCCCGAGGAGCCGGAGGTGCACGGCCTGCAGGCGCTGCTGGAGCTGCAGGCCTCCCGGACCCGGGCCCGCACCGGCCCGGACGGCGAGCCGGTGCTGCTCGAGGCGCAGGACCGCGGCCGCTGGGACCGGCTGCTGGTCCAGCGGGGGCTGGCGGCGCTCGACCGCGCGCTGGCCCTCGGCAGGCCGGTCGGCAGGTACGTGCTGCAGGCCGAGATCGCCGCGTGCCACGCCCGCGCCCGGCGCGCCGAGGACACCGACTGGACCCGCGTCGCCGGCCTGTACGACGTGCTGGCCGCCGCCGCACCGGGCGCGGTCGTCGAGCTCAACCGGGCGGTCGCGCACGGCCGTGCCTTCGGGCCCGACGCCGGGCTCGCCGTGCTCGACCTCCTCGACGCGGAGGCCCTCGGCGGGTCGCACCTGCTGGCCAGCGTGCGCGGCGACCTGCTGGCGAGACGGGGCGACGCCGACGAGGCCGTGGCGGCCCTGCGCGAGGCGGCCGCGCTCACCCGCAACGACGACGAGCGGGCACTGCTGCTGAAAAAGGCCGCCGAGATCTCCTCCGGGCCGGTGTCGAAGCCGGCGCAGGCCGTTCGACGTCTCCACGACACCGAGCCGCCGAGGAGGCAGCCATGACCGGCACCATGACGACCGCAGGCACCGCGACGTCCGCAGACGGCACCACGATCGCCTACGAGGTCTCCGGGAGCGGGCCCGCGCTCGTGCTCGTGGACGGGGCGATGTGCCACCGCGAGCTCGGCCCGTCACGGGGGATGGCCGCCGCCCTGGCCGGGTCGTTCACCGTATGCGCCTACGACCGGCGCGGGCGCGGGGGGAGCGGGCCGGGCTCGACGACGTACACGCCGGAGCGGGAGGTGGAGGACCTGGTCGCGGTCGTCGAGGCCGTCGGCGGCCACGCGCACGTCTTCTCGGCGTCGTCGGGGGCCGCGCTCGCCCTGGAGGCGGCCCGGCAGGGCGCTCCGCTCGACCGGCTCATCGCCTACGAGGCGCCGTTCGTCGTCGACGACACCCGCCCGCCGAACGACCCGCGGCTGCCCGAGCGGGTGCAGGAGATGGTCGACCGTGGTCGGCGTGCGGAGGCGGTCCGCACGTTCCTGCGCACCGTCGGCGTGCCGTCACCGGTCGTGGCGCTGATGCACCTGATGCCGGCCTGGCGGAGGATGACGGCGATCGCCCACACGCTCCCCTACGACCTGTCGATGGTCGTGCCCCACCAGCAGGGCCGGCCGCTCCCGGAGGGGTGCTACGACGCGGTCACGGCGCCGACCCTGGTGCTGGCGGGCGGCAGGAGCCCGGCCTGGATGCGGCACGCCCAGGCGGCCGTGGCAGCGGCGGTGCCGGACTCACGGCTCGAGACGCTGCCCGGCCAGACGCACATGATCAAGCCCGCCGCGGTGGCCCCGGTCGTCACCGAGTTCCTGCTGGGATGACGGCAGGTCCGGGGACGGATCGAACCCCGGACCGGTGGGTACGGCGCGCCGCATGACCGTTGCACACGAGAGACTCGCGATCGTCACCGGCGCCGACTCCGGCATGGGCAAGGCCACGGCCGAGCTGCTGGCCACCGAGGGCTTCGACGTCGGGATCACCTTCCACACCGACGGGGCCGGCGCGGACGACACCCGGGCCGGCGTCGAGCAGCGGGGCCAGCGCTGCTTCGTCGCCCGGCAGGACCTCGGCGCGCCCGACGCCGCGGACGTCGTCGACGAGCTCGCCGAGCAGCTGGGCGGGCTCGGCGTCCTGGTCAACAACGGCGGCACCGGCCACAGCGACCCGTTCCTGGACCTGACCCTGGACCGGTGGCGCCAGGTGCTGGCCACCGACCTGGACGGCCCCTTCCTGTGCGCCCAGCGCGCGGCCCGGCGGATGGTCGAGCAGGGCCGCGGCGGGCGGATCGTCAACGTCACCTCCGTGCACGAGCACGTCCCGCGTCTCGGCGCGGCGGCCTACTGCTCCGCCAAGGCGGGGCTGGGGATGCTGACCAGGGTGCTCTCGCTCGAGCTCGCCGAGCACGGCATCCTGGTGACCTCGGTCGCCCCCGGAGAGATCGCCACCCCGATGACGGGCATGGACGAGTCCGAGGCCTACCACGAGGAGCGGCCCGGCAACCCCCTCGGACGGCCGGGTCACGTCCATGAGGTCGCCTCCGTCATCGCGTTCCTGGCATCGCCCCGCTCGTCGTACATGACGGGGACCTCGATCACCGTCGACGGTGGACTCACCCAGATGGCGGCGCACGGTCACGACACGGCCGACCCCGGTTGGCGCGAGGTCTGAGCAGGTCCGGCCCGCCGGTCCATCATGGTGTCGTGGGTGACGACACGTGGGCCGGTCTGGCGGGCCCGTTCGCTGACGACGCCTACGCCTCGGTGAAGGGCCGCGTGCGCACCTATGTGCTGCACCGGCAGCTGCTGGAGCACCTGCCGGCACCCCCCGCGTCGGTGCTCGACGTCGGCGGCGGCGCGGGTCACCAGTCGTGGCCGCTGGCCGAGGCGGGATACGACGTGACGTTGCTCGACCCGTCCTCGGCGATGCTCGGCAGGGCTCGGCAGCGACTCGATCTGCTGCCCGGCCCCGCCCGGCGACGGGTGACGCTGGTCGAGGCCGGCGGCGAGCGCGCCGACGAGGCGCTGGGGGGTCGACGCTTCGCCGCCGTGCTGTGTCATGGCGTCCTCGGCTACCAGGACGATCCCGAGCCGCTGGTCGACCAGCTGTGCCGGTGCGCGGCCGCAGGCGGTCTCGTCTCGATCATGGCCGGCAACGCCCACGCGATGGCGGTGCGGCCGGCCCTCGAGCGGCGGTGGGACGACGCCCTGGCGTCGTTCGACGCGAGGGAGGAGGTCGGAGTGCTGGGCGTCCCGACCCGGGCGCACACGGTGGACGAGGTCAGCGCGCTGCTGCGCAGCCGCGGCGTGCAGCCACTGCGCTGGTACGGCGTCTGGCTGTTCGTCGACTGGCTCGGCTTCAGCGGGGCCGAGCTCGACCCGAGCGATGCACGGCAGGTGGCGGCCACGGCCGCCGTCGAGCTCGAAGCCGGCCGACGAGACCCCTACCGGCAGCTCAGTCGCGTGTTCCACCTCGTGGGACGCAAGGGTGCGAGCTGACGCACCGAGCGCGGGGTGACGGCGTCGGCGCCGGGCGTCTGGTCAGATGGACCGCATCGGGACAACGTCCAGGAGGATCGTGTGCGCAAGGTCGTGCTGTACACGCTGATGTCGCTCGACGGCGCCGTCGACCAGCCGGGACGGTACTTCGCGCTCGACCGGGAGCCCGGCGACGTACCCGAGTTCGACGCCGCGATGGTCGAGAACGAGGAGAGCGTGATCGGCGCGCAGGACGCGGTGCTGCTGGGACGCCACATGTACGACGAGTGGTCGCGGTACTGGCCGACCGCGGAGGAGCAGCCGTTCGCCGGCTTCATCAACGGCGTCAAGAAGTACGTCGTCACGTCCGCGCCGCTGTCCACCGGCTGGCACAACGCCGAGGCGGTCCACGGGCCGGTGGACGACCTGGTGCGCGACCTCAAGGCACGGCCCGGTGGCGACATCGGGATCCACGGCAGCATCGAGCTCGCGCAGTCGCTGCTCGGGGCCGGCCTCGTCGACGAGGTCCGGCTGGTGGTCGCTCCGGCCGTCGGGTGGCCGGGCCGACGGCTGTTCGAGAGACTGGACGACGCCCGCCGGCTCGAGCTGCTCAGCGCCGTGCCCACGCCCAGTGGCAGCCTGCTGCTCGCCTACCGGGTGCTCTGAGCGGCGGGACGCTGGTCATGTTGCTCGCAGGGCCGAGCCTGCACCATGGCAGGTGTGAACCCGGTCCGTGACCAGCGCCAGGGCGACCCGTCCCGGAGGTCCGCCGCGCCCGCGTGGTGGAAGGGGCCGCAGTGGCAGGCCCAGCGCCTCCGCCAGCCCGGGTGGGTGCTCCTCCCGCTGCGGCTCTTCCTCGGGGTGACCTACACCTACGCAAGCCTCCAGAAGCTGGCGAACCCCGACTTCTTCACCTCGGGCTCACCGGCGTCGGTGCAGCACCAGATGCAGAGCGTCGCGCCCACGAGCCCGATCGGTCCGCTGGTCCAGCTCAGCCTGCACGCGGGCGCGGCCGTCGGCCTGGTGATCGCGCTGGGCGAGCTGGCCGTGGGCCTGGGAGCACTGCTGGGCCTCAAGACCCGGTTGGCGGCCGCCGGTGGCGCCGTCCTCGCGTTGTCGTTCTTCCTCACGGTGAGCTGGAGCACCAGCCCCTACTACTACGGCGCCGACATCGTCTTCCTCTTCGCCTGGACCCCGTTCATCTCCATCGGTGCGGCGGAGGTGATGGCGCTCGACGGGTGGATCGCGGGGCGCCCTCCCGCCTCCGCTCGGGGCCGCGTCCCGGCCCCTCGAGCAGAAGCTCGCCGGCGCAGCCGGCGGGCGGTCCTCACGACCGGGCTGCTCGCGGTGCTGCTCGGCGGCCTCACCGCCGGCCTCGGCCGACTGCTCCGTGGGAGCCGCCCAGCCGGCCAGGGAGCCGACGGGGCAGCCGCCGGGGGACCGACCTCGGGTCCCTCCCGCAGCCGTCCCACCTCAGGCGGCTCCTCCGGTCCGCACGCCACCAGCGGGCCGCACAGCCGGAGCGGGACGCGCGCTCCCGCGGGGATGACCAGGGTGAGCGCGGTCGATGCCCTGCCTGTCGGGCAGGCGAGTCAGTTCCACGACCCCGCGACCGGCAGCCCGGCGTGGGTCGTGCGAACGGGTCAGCGGTCCTTCGCCGGCTTCAGCGCCGTGTGCACGCATGCGGGGTGCACGGTGGGCTTCGACGCGAACAGCCAGGAGTTCGTGTGCCCGTGCCACGGTGGCACCTACAGCGCGACGACCGGCAAGGTGCTGGGTGGCCCGCCGCCTGCTCCCCTCGCGGCGATCCCGGTCCAAATCGCCGACGGGCAGGTCTACGTCCGGTAGCAGCCGGCCAGGGACGCGGCCCGTCGCTCGCCGCACGCGGGCTAGGGTCGGGGCATGGGCTCCGCTGACATCCGCTTCTACTTCGACCCGGTGTGTCCGTTCTGCTGGCTGACCAGCAAGTGGATCCGGATGGTGCGGGCCGAGCGGGACCTCGCCGTGGAGTGGCGGTTCATCTCGCTGCGGCTGATCAACTCCCACATCGACTACGACGCGCACTTTCCGCCGGAGTACGAAGCCGGGCACACGGCCGGCCTGCGCCTCCTGCGCGTGGCCGCTCGAGTCCGCGCCGAGCACGGTGCGCAGGCGCTCGACCCGCTGCAGGCCGCCTTCGGGGCGCAGATCTTCGACACGCCCCCACCCGACGGCGTGGCCGACGAGGAGGAGCACCGTGAGCGGCGCGGCAGCCGAGAGTTCGTCGAGCCGATCCTGCGGGAAGCCGGCCTGCCGACGGACCTCGCCGATGCCCTGGACGACGAGTCCTGGGACGCTGAGATCCGGGCGGACGGCGAGGAGGCGCTCAGCCTGACCGGCAAGGACGTCGGCACGCCCATCATCCACTTCGAGCCGCCGGACGGGGTCGCGTTCTTCGGCCCGGTGATCAGTCGGCTTCCCGAGAAGGAGGCGGCCGGCGAGCTGTGGGACCACGTGGTGGGGTTGGCTCGCTTCCCCGGGTTCGCCGAGCTGAAGCGCAGCCTGCGAGAGCGGCCGCAGCTGGTGGGGTTCGGCGTGCCGGCGGGCGACATCGGCACGCAGGAGGACTGGCACGGTGGCAGTCGGCGACAGAAGAGGTGAGCGCCGATGACCGAGGCACCGGTACGCACGCATGAGCAGTCGATCGTCGTCGACGCGCCGCCGGAGGTGCTCTACGACCTGGTCAGTGACATCACCCGCACCGGTGAGTGGAGTCCCGTCTGCACGGCCTGCTGGTGGGACGACGCCGCCGACGCGGGCCGGGTCGGCGCCTGGTTCACCGGACACAACGAGCTGCCCGAGCGCACCTGGGAGACCCGGTCCCGGGTCGTCGCGGCGGATCGGGGCCGGGAGTTCGCCTGGGTGGTCGGCGGCAGCTTCGCGCGGTGGGGCTTCACGTTCGAGCCCGACGGCGCGGCGACGACGCTGACCGAGACCTGGGAGTTCCTGCCGAGCGGGATGGCGATGTTCGCGGAGAAGTACGGCGACCGCGCGGCCGCGGAGATAGACGAGCGCACCCGGCAGGCCCATGACGGGATCCCCCGGACGCTCGCCGCGATCAAGCGGATCGCCGAGTCTGCCTGAGCCTCACGAGCGCAGGCAGGCGCCGGGCGCTGCACGGGGCACCGAGTGTTTGTCGTCGCGCACGCCCGGGTAGTCGCGACGAGAGGCGACCAGCTGGAGGGCGACGTGGGCGACCACCCGGTGACCGGGCACCCGAGTCCGTGAAGGGCGACAGGGTGGAGATCGTCGTCGACGCCGGCGACTCGATCCGGGTGTACGACGTGACCGCCGACCGGGCCGGGCGACGGGTGGAGGTCACCACGGGCCGCGGCGTCGTCGAGGTGACCGAGGTGACCCGCGGGGGAACGCCGGTGCGCTCGGCCCGGTTCATGACCGGACGTGTCATCGCGCTGGTCGAGCACCCGGCCCAGGCGGCCGGACGGCTGCCCACCGACGCGCCGGAGGACCCGCACCCGCAGCTGCCGCTGAGCTGACCCGCGCGTGGCGCGGCTCCGTCCGGGTACGGGCCGGTCCCCACAGCGAAGGCGGCCGCGACCGCCGGAGGAGCGCAGATGTCCGAGAACAGCACCGAGAGCGGCTACTCCCCCGACGAGGACCCGGACACCGGGCCGGGGTCGAGGCCCACCGGGGCCGCCGCCCACGAGGGGGACGCCGAGACCGAGGACCCCGACGCCGGGCCGGCCTCCGAGCCGCAGGAGTGAGCCGGCTGGCCGACGGCGGGAACCGCGCGGTCAGCGGCGCCGGCGCCGCTCCCGCGCGGGCCGAGCGGTCGCGGACGCCACCCGCCCGGGCCGGGTCCGGGAGACGCGTGACCGCAGCCGGACCTGGCGGCGGAGCCGCTCGCCCAGGCTGAGCTCGGTCAACAGCCGCTTGACCGTTGCGAGGACGGTGACGCTGAGCTCGGCCAGCGGCGGGTCGAGGTCGACCAGCAGCAGGTCGCTGACCCGGGCCCGCGCCTCGTGCAGCCCCTCGAGCGCCGCCTCGACCCGGTGGACCTCCGGCGCCAGGTCGCTCTGCTCGGGGTGCGCCTCGGCCCGGACCAGGTCGCCGAACGCCTCGATGCCCGCGGCCATCTCCCTGAACACCTGCTCGAGGGCCCCGGTCACGGCCTCGGCGACCTCCCCCTCCGGCCACGCCGTGTCGTACGTCGCGTCGTGCACGGCCCGGAACAGGCTCCGGATCGCGACCGCGGTGTGCTCGAGCGCCTCCAGCCCCTGCCGGAGCCCCGGACCGACGTCGGGGGACCCGACGGCGCGGACGTTGAGCCGGCGGCCCTGCTCGGCCCTCAGCAGCGCCGCGCCCACCGGGGGGATGTCGTGGGTGACCCGGCGCGCCTCCTCGAGCCAGCCCTTCGCCCGGGCCGCGACCTCCCGGTCGCGCACGTCCGGCTGGACCAGCTCGTCGGCCGCTCGGGTCAGCAGCCCGCTCAGGGCGTCGGCGAGCTGCTCGATCGCGCGTCCGGCGCCCTCGGTGCCGACCGCCGGCGGGAAGAGCAGGTTCGTGGCGATGCCGACCGCCGCACCCACCAGTGTCTCGGTGATCCGCTGCCAGGCGGCGGCCTCGGCGCCCAGCGCACCCACGCCGAGCACCAGCATCGCGCTGATCGCGACCTCGATGAGGTTCGAGCGCAGCCGGAGCGCCTGACCGATCATGATGGACACGGCGATCAGCACGCCGAGGCTCCACCACGCCAGCGGGACGACCGCCGAGAACGCCACGGCGAGCCCGACGCCGGACACCACGCTGACCACTCTGTCCAGTCCGCTGGCCAGCAGGCTGACGGGCGTCACCTGGACGACCAGCAGGGCCGTCAGTGGCGCCAGCAGGGGCTTCGTGTGCGGGAACAGCCCGGAGGCGACGACGTAGCCGGCCACCGCTGCGACGGTCAGCCGGAGGGCCCAGGCGATGGCCGCGGGCCCCCCGCGGCGGAACCGGTCGCGCTGCTCGGCGAGGAGGCGGGTGGCCCCGTCGTACACGCTCACGCTCCCATGGTGCCGGTCGGGCCGGGAGCGCGCATGGGGCCCCCGGGCGCGTCCGGTGTGTAACCTGCGTCACAGCCGGCGACGACGTACGCCGGACGGAGCCAGCCCGGTGACCCAGGAGCGCGTCCCATGACCCACACCACCGAGCCGGTGCAGCCCGCGGAGTCCACGGAGCTCAAACGCGGTCTCAAGCAGCGGCACCTCACGATGATCGCGATCGGCGGTGTCATCGGCGCCGGACTGTTCGTCGGCTCCGGCGTCGTGATCAACCAGACCGGTCCTGCGGCCTTCCTGAGCTACGCGGTGACCGGCGTGCTGATCATCCTCGTGATGCGGATGCTCGGCGAGATGGCGACGGCCAACCCGTCCACCGGCTCGTTCGCCGACTACTCCCGACGGGCGCTGGGAGGCTGGGCGGGCTTCTCGGTGGCCTGGCTGTACTGGTACTTCTGGGTGATCGTCGTCGGCTTCGAGGCGGTCGCCGGCGCCAAGATCATCACGTTCTGGTTCGACGCGCCGCTGTGGATCCTCTCGTTGGTCCTCATGCTGCTGATGACCGCCACGAACCTCGCGTCGGTCGGCTCGTACGGCGAGTTCGAGTACTGGTTCGCGGGGATCAAGGTCTTCGCGATCATGGTGTTCCTCGTCCTCGGCGCCCTGTACGTCCTCGGCCTGTGGCCGAACCACGGGCTGGACTTCAGCGGGCTCACCGCCCACGGCGGCTTCCTGCCCAAGGGCGTCGGCGCGATCTTCTCCAGCATCGTCGTGGTCATCTTCTCGATGGTCGGCGCGGAGATCGCCACCGTCGCGGCGGCCGAGTCGCACGACCCGGAGAAGGCGATCGCCCGGGCCACCCAGTCGGTGGTGCTGCGCGTCGCGACGTTCTTCGTCGGGTCGATCTTCCTGCTCGTGTGCATCGTGCCCTGGAACAGCACCGAGCTGGGTGCCTCGCCGTACGTCGCGGCCTTCAAGCAGATGGGGATCCCGTACGCCGACGACGTGATGAACGCCGTCGTGCTCACGGCGGTGCTGTCGTGCCTCAACTCCGGCCTCTACACCGCCTCACGGATGCTGTTCGTGCTGGCCGCGCGGCGGGAGGCGCCGATGCGGCTGATCACCGTCAACCGCCGCGGCGTGCCGGTGTGGGCGATCCTGTCCTCGACGGTGGTCGGCTTCCTCAGCGTCATCGCCGCCTACGTCTCACCCGACACCGTGTTCACCTTCCTGCTCAACTCCTCCGGCGCGGTGATCCTCTTCGTCTACCTGCTGATCGCCATCTCGCAGTTCGTCCTGCGCCGGCGCACCCCCGCGGACCGGCTGAAGGTGAAGATGTGGTTCTTCCCGGTGCTCACGATCCTGGCCGCCGTGGGGATCGTCGCGGTGCTGGCGCAGATGGGCTTCACCGACGCGACCCGCTCGCAGCTGATCCTGAGCCTGCTGTCGTGGGGCGTCGTGCTGGTGCTCTACGCCGTCACCCGGTGGCAGGGCGGCTCCGTGGGGCCGGAGGACCTGCCCGCCGAGTCGGGGCCCGCCAGGCGGATCGTGGTGCTGGCCAACCAGACCGTCGAGGCGAAGGTCCTGCACGACGCGCTGCACCGGATCGAAGGCAGCCAGCAGGCGGACTACCTCGTGGTCGTGCCGGCCAACCCGGTCGACACCGGTGAGGCCGAGCGCGAGGGCGCCGCGTTCGTGTGGGAGGCCGCGACCGTGGCCGCCCAGCGACGGCTCGACGCCACGCTGGAGGCGTTGCGCGGCCAGGGTCTCACCGTCGAGGGAGAGCTCGGCGACTACCGCCCGCTCGTGGCGCTCGACAGGGCGATGCGGGAGTTCCGCCCCGACCACGTGGTGGTCTCCACGCATCCCGAGGACCGGTCGACCTGGCTTCGTCACGGTGTCGTCGCCGACGCCCGGGAACGCTACGAGGTGCCGGTCGAGCACGTCGTGGCCGAGGTGCCGTCGACCCTGCCGTGAGGAACGGCCCACCCCTTCTCGTGGGCGGGCCAGCCGGCTTTACCTTCCCGCCGTCGGGGCCAACGACAACCACCCGCTCGCGTCATGCCGCCCGTCGGGGACCTCCCTAGCGTGACGGGAACGCCACAACGACGTGGCGCCTCACGAAAGAGGGATCGGATGAAGGCAGGTTCACGAACGAGGGCCGGCGCGGTCGCGCTCGCCACGGTGGTCGGCGCTCTGGGAGCGGCAGCCATCGCGTCTCCCGCGTCGGCGGGCGCCGCGGACCGGCCGCCCAGGGTCGCCGTACTCGCGCAGCACCTCGAGGGTCCGTTCGGACTCGAGGCGGTGCGCAGCCACGGCTTCGTCGTCGCCGAGAACGTCAGCGGCAGGGTGACCAGGGTCGACAAGCACGGACGCACCCACGCCCTGATCCGGGGCGCCGGCGGCGTCGCCGGCGTGGCGGCCAGCAAGCACCGGGTCTACGCGGTGATCGGAGGTCCCGACGAGACCGGCGCTCCGCCGGCAGGGCGGTTCCGGGTCAGCTCGTTGCTCCGCTCGGACTCACGCGGCCACCACGTCACGGTGATCGCCGACCTCCTGAAGTACGAGATGCGGCACAACCCTGACGGCCAGGTCCAGTTCGTGGACGGCAAGCCCGTCGACGCGCTGTCCAACCCGTTCAGCATGAACCTGTCGAGGTTCGGGCTGCTGGTGGCCGACGGAGGCGCCAACGACGTGCTGCGGGTCGACCCGAGGACCGGTCGCGTGTCGACGTTCTTCGTGCCGCACACGGTCACCGACGTCGCGGCCTGCCTGGACCCCCAGGCCCAGTCCAACCCCGGTACGGTCGGCTGCGACCCGGTGCCGACCGGTGTCGCGGTGTCCCGCGGCAGTGTGTACGTCAGCACGCTGGGAGCCGAGGTCCCGGGCGCCGGCCGGGTCTACAAGCTGAACGGCAGGACCGGACGCGTGCAGCACGTCTGGAAGGGGCTCACCGCCCCGACCGGGGTCGCGGTGGGGCCGCACGGGGCGGTCTACGTCTCCGAGGTCCTGTACGGCGCGCCGCAGGGGGAGCCGCCGGCCGGCTTCGACCCGTCGACCGTCGGGCGGGTCACGAAGATCTGGCACGGCAGGATGACGCATGCGGCGGTCACGATGCCGACCGGTCTCGACTACGAGCGCGGCCACCTCTACGCGTCCGCGTGGAGCATCGCCGGCTTCCTGGGGATCGAGGGGGCCGGACAGGTCGTGCGGGTCAGCCCGCGCGCGTTCCACTGAGTCCGCTCGGGCGATCGACCCCGTGAGAGGGGCGCAGCGGTGCCAGGGTC
>Ga0308175_100001749_pt1 | contig 14709 bp, 7 predicted proteins | sample PhyCR1_3_FD_203893 | JGI IMG/M metagenome (GOLD analysis project Ga0308175, IMG submission 203893) | Soil microbial communities from UC Gill Tract Community Farm, Albany, California, United States - DLSLS.C.R1 | ecosystem: Environmental > Terrestrial > Soil > Agricultural land | place: USA...
AATTTCGCGAAGTCAGCCGAGCCCCGTAGGTCACCCCGTCCGGGCACCCGCGCATATGCGCGGGTGGGTGCGGGGGAGCCGCGTTGGGGCCATTTGTGTTGCGTGGGAGTGAGCCACTGATGCCTCAGACCAACCGATCCGTCATCACGTTCAGCAAGCGGGAAGGCGGCATGCCGATGCCGCACCTGCTGGACATCCAGACCGCGGCATTCCAGACGCTGCTGGTGCCCGACGACGTCCACGGAGCCCGGCAGGACGTGTCGCTCGAGCGCGTCTTCCGGGACCTGTTCCCGATCACGGATGTCAACGAGAAGTACAAGCTCGAGTTCCTGGGCTACTCGCTGGGCGAAGCCAAGTACGCGGTCGAGGAGTGCATCGAGCGCGACATGACCTACGCGGCGCCGCTCAAGGCCAAGCTGCGTCTCGACGTGTACGAAGAGGTCGAGGGGCAGCGCCGGCTGAAGAACGCGATCGAGAAGGAGGTCTATCTGGGCGAGCTGCCCATCATGACCCCGCTCGGCACGTTCGTCATCAACGGCGCCGAGCGCGTGGTGGTGAGCCAGCTCCACCGCTCGCCGGGCGTGGTGTTCGAGGAGGACACCCACCCCAACGGCCAGCGGCTGTTCAGCGCGCGGATCATCCCGTTCCGGGGCTCGTGGGTCGAGTTCACGATCGACATCCACGACGTGATCTACGTGCACATCGACAAGAAGAAGAAGTTCCCCGCCACGGCGCTGCTGCGCGCCTTCGGCCACGGGAACAACGCCGACATCCTGCGGCTGTTCTTCGCGACCAAGGACCTCAACATCACCGGCAAGCTCGAGGGCCGGCAGGAGAAGCGCGAGGTCCTGGGGTCGCTGCTGGCGCAGGACGTGGCCAACCCCGAGGACCCCAAGGGCGAGCCGCTGGGCACCGTGGGCGATGAGCTCACCCAGGAGCGGCTCAACGAGATGCGGCACAAGGGGGTCAAGTCGGTGACGGTGTTCGCCGGCTACTCCACGCTGGACGTGCGCGAGGAGGAGCAGCCGACCACCACCCGGGACCGGTCGAACCACGTGCTGGCGTTCGACGCGGCCGACCCCGAAACGGGCGAGGTGGTGGCCGAGGGCGGGAGCGAGCTGACCGAGACGCTCCGCAAGAAGCTGATCAAGGCGGGCGTTCACAAGGTGGAGGTGTTGCTCCCGGCCGGCCGCTCGGAGTCGCCGCTCATCAAGAACACGCTGGCCAAGGACCCGACCCACAGCGAGGCCGAGGCCCTAGAGCAGATCTACGCCCTGCTCCGGCCGGGCGACGCGCCCAACCTCGAGACCGCGCGGCAGCAGCTCCAGAAGCTGTTCTTCAACCCCAAGCGGTACGACCTGGGGCGGGTGGGCCGATACAAGATCAACCAGCGCCTCAAGCTCAAGACCGATCCGAATCACACGGTTCTGACCGAGGACGATTTCGTCGCGATCATCCGCTACCTGATCGACCTGCACGACGGGCGCGGGTTCACGGATGACATCGACCACCTGGGCAACCGCCGCATCCGGAGCGTGGGCGAGCTGATCGCCAACCAGTTCTCCGTGGGCCTCTCGCGCATGGCGCGGCTGGTCAAGGAGCGGATGAGCATCAACTCGGACCCCGAGAAGATCTCGCTCGACGACCTGGTCAACGCGCGGACCGTGAGCGCCGTGATCCAGGCGTTTTTCGGAAGCTCGCAGCTGTCGCAGTTCATGGACCAGACCAATCCCCTGGCGGAGCTGACCAACAAGCGCCGCCTGTCGGCGCTGGGGCCGGGCGGCCTCACCCGCGAGCGGGCGGGCTTCGAGGTCCGTGACGTGCACTACTCGCAGTACGGCCGGATGTGCCCGATCGAGACGCCGGAAGGCCCGAACATCGGCCTGATCACGAGCCTGTCGACCTATGCCCGGATCAACGATCTGGGCTTCATCGAGACGCCGTATCGCCTGGTCAAGAACGGCAAGGTCACCAGCGAAATCCGCTGGCTCTCGGCGAGCGACGAGGAGGACTACACGGTCGCGCAGGCCAATGCGCTGCTCAACCCCGACGGCTCGTTCACGGAACAGCTGGTCCTGTGCCGGAAGGGCGATGACTATCCGCTCCTGCCGCCCGACCGGATCGACTTCATGGACGTGGCGCCGGAGCAGCTGGTGAGCATCGCGGCGGCGCTGATCCCGTTCCTGGAGCACGACGACGCCAACCGCGCGCTCATGGGCTCGAACATGCAGCGGCAGAGCGTGCCGCTCCTGTTCCCCCAGGCGCCGCTGGTGGGCACCGGGCTGGAAGAGAAGGTGGCGCGGGACTCGGGCGCGGTCATCATCGCGCGCCGGACGGGCACCGTCACCCGGGTGACGGCGGACGAGATCATCGTCGACGCCGGCGCCAATGGTCAGCAGGTGGGTGACGCGCCGCTGGCGCGGCTCCACCAGCACGACCGTTACCGGGTGAAGAAGTTCTGGCGCACCAACCAGGACACCGCCATCAACCAGCGCCCCCTGGTGCAGCTCAACCAGAAGGTCGAGGCCGGCGAGATCATCGCCGACGGGGCGGCCACCGAGGGCGGCGAGCTGGCGCTGGGCAGCAACGTGCTGGTGTCGTTCATGCCCTGGTACGGGCACAACTTCGAGGACGCCATCGTCCTGAGCGAGCGGCTGGTGAAGGACGACGTGTACTCGTCGATCCACATCCAGGAGCTCGAGCTGCACGTGCGCGACACCAAGCGGGGCCAGGAGGAAATCACCCGGGAAATCCCGAACGTCTCCGACGAGAGCGTGGTGGACCTGGACGAGCGCGGTATCGTGCGCATCGGCGCCCACGTCAAGCCGGGCGACATCCTGGTCGGCAAGATCACGCCCAAGGGCGAGACCGAGCTGTCGCCCGAAGAGAAGCTGCTCACGGCCATCTTCGGTGAAAAGGCCAAGGACGTGAAGGACAGCTCGCTCAAGGTGCCGCCGGGCATGGCCGGCGTGGTCATCGACGTCAAGATCTTCAGCCGGATCGAGGACCAGGTCGTCGAGAAGGACCGCGGCGAGCGCATCGGCGAAGTGCGCCGGATCGAGAACGACGAGAAGGCGCGCATCAATACGGTGATGCTGGACGAGCTGGGGCAGCTGCTGCAGGGGCAGGAGGTGGCCCTGATGCTCAAGGCCGGCACGGTGGAGGAGTATCAGCCGAGCGGCACCAAGCTCACCCCGTCGGTGCTCGAGGGCGTGGACCTGGGCGACGTGGACCTCAAGACGCTGCGGGTGGCCAACAAGCCGGCCAACGAGCGGATCCGCCAGACCATCGACATGGCCGCGCGCGAGCGGGCCAAGGTCGAGGAGAAGGCGGAGGACCAGATCGACAAGATCCTCCAGCCGGACGAGCTGCCTCCGGGCGTCATCCAGCTGGTGAAGGTGTACATCGCCGAGAAGCGGAAGATCTCGGTGGGCGACAAGATGGCCGGCCGGCACGGCAACAAGGGCATCGTCGCCCGGATCGTGCCCGAAGAGGACATGCCGTTCCTGCCGGACGGCACCCCGGTGGACATCGTGCTCAACCCGCTGGGCGTGCCGAGCCGGATGAACGTGGGTCAGATCCTCGAGACCCACCTGGGCTGGGCCGCCCGGATCCTGGGCTTCGAGGCCAAGACCCCGGTGTTCCGGGGCGCGGACGAGGCCGAGATCGGCGTGCTGCTCCGGCTGAGCGGCTTCCAGTGGGCGGGCGAAAGCCTGCGCCTGCGGCACGTGCCGCCGGCGCTCACGCCGGCCGAGATCACGCGGCTGGTGCACGACCTCAAGAAGGTCGCGCCCAAGGGCGAGCACACCACCCTGGGCGAGGCGGGCATCGCGATGCTGGGGGCCCGGGGCGCCTCGGCGGAGACCCGGGAGTTCTTCGGCAAGGTGCGGAGCTTCCTCACCGATGCCGCCAAGGAGCTGGCCGAGCGCGAGCTGGAGCAGCGGCGGCAGGAAGTGGAGTTCCACAAGAGCCAGGGCGAGAACGGGAACAAGGGCATCACCAAGGCCCTGAAGGAACTGGAGAAGGCCGCCGCGGTGAGCCCGGCCGAGGCGCTGGAGTCCTCGGGCAAGCCGGCCCTGGCCGGCCTGCTCGGGGCCAAGAGCGAGTCCGACGTGGACGCCGCGGCCGACGAGCTGCTCCGCACCGCGGGGCTCACGCCGGCGGGCAAGGCGCGGCTCCGGGACGGCCGCACCGGCCAGCACTTCGAGGGTGACGTGACGGTCGGCTCGATCTACATGCTCAAGCTGAGCCACCTGGTGGACGACAAGATCCACGCGCGGTCGATCGGGCCCTACTCGCTGGTGACCCAGCAGCCGCTGGCCGGCAAGGCGCAGTTCGGCGGCCAGCGGTTCGGCGAGATGGAAGTATGGGCGCTGGAGGCCTACGGCGCCGCCCACGTGCTGCAGGAGATGCTCACGGTCAAGTCGGACGACGTGAACGGCCGCAGCAAGGTGTACGAGGCCATCGTGAAGGGGCAGAACCTGCCCGAGCCGGGCATTCCGGAATCGTTCAACGTGCTGGTGAAGGAACTGCAGGCGCTGGGGCTCAAGGTCACGCTGGGTACCACCGAATCCGGCGACGAGTAAGAGGGGACACATGATTGATTTTCGCAGCGGTCGCGAGCCCAAGAGCTCGAGTTTCGACTATATCAGCATCCGCATCGCGAGCCCGGAGGAGATCCGGGGCCCCCGCGATCCCAAAGAGCGCGAGCGCCTGGAACTCCAGGGGCAGCGCACCTGGTGGTCATGGGGCGAGGTCACCAAGCCGGAGACGATCAACTATCGATCGTTCAAGCCGGAAAAGGACGGCCTGTTCTGCGAGCGCATCTTCGGTCCGGTCAAGGACTGGGAGTGCCATTGCGGCAAATACAAGCGGATCCGCTACCGCGGGGTCATCTGCGACCGCTGCGGGGTCGAGGTCACGCTCAGCAAGGTGCGGCGGGAGCGCATGGGCCACATCGAGCTCAGCGTGCCCGTGGCCCACATCTGGTTCTTCAAGACGCTGCCGTCGCCGATGGGGAACCTGATCAACATCACGCTGCGGGACCTCGAGCGGGTCATCTACTACTCGAGCTACATCGTCATCGAGCCGGGCAAGCAGGAGGTGGACGCCAACCAGCTCCTGGACGAGGACGAGTACCTCACCCTCCGATCCAAGGCGCGTGAGGAGGGCGACACGGCCTTCCGCGCCGACATCGGCGCGCCGGCGGTGCGGGAGCTCCTCAGTCGGATCGACGTGCGGCAGCTGGCCGACGAGCTTCGCGCGGGCGTGGCCACCGAGACCAGCCAGCATCGCAAGAAGCAGATGCTCAAGCGGCTCAAGATCGTGGATGCGTTCCTGGGCTCGGGCGATTCGGGCGACCTGCCGAACAACCCGACCTGGATGATCCTGGACGTGATCCCGGTGATCCCGCCGGATCTCCGGCCGCTGGTACCGCTGGACGGCGGGCGGTTCGCCACCAGCGACCTGAACGACCTGTATCGCCGGGTGATCAACCGGAACAACCGGCTCACCAAGCTGATTCAGCACAAGGCGCCGGAGGTCATCCTCCGGAACGAGAAGCGCATGCTCCAGGAGGCGGTGGACGCGCTGTTCGACAACGGGCGGCGCAGCAAGGCCATCCGGGGCCGGGGGAAGCGTCCGCTCAAGAGCCTCTCGGACATGCTCAAGGGCAAGCAGGGCCGGTTCCGCCAGAACCTGCTCGGCAAGCGGGTGGACTACTCGGGCCGCTCGGTCATCGTGGTGGGCCCGGAGCTCCGGCTGCACCAGTGCGGCCTGCCCAAGGCGATGGCGGTGGAGCTGTTCAAGCCGTTCATCATCCACAAGCTGGTGGAGAAGGGCATCGCGGAGACGGTGAAGCGCGCCAAGAAGATCGTGGAGCGCGAGAGCCCGGAGGTGTACGAGATCCTGGAAGAGATCATCCAGGACCATCCGGTGCTCCTCAACCGCGCGCCGACGCTGCACCGGCTGGGCATTCAGGCGTTCGAGCCGGTGCTGGTCGAGGGCAAGGCCATCCGGATCCATCCGCTGGTCTGCGCGGCGTTCAACGCCGACTTCGACGGCGACCAGATGGCGGTGCACGTGCCGCTGTCGTTCGAGGCGCAGCTCGAGGCGCGGCTGCTGATGATCAGCTCGAACAACGTGCTCAAGCCGTCGGACGGGCGTCCGGTGGCGGAGCCGTCGCAGGACATGGTGCTGGGCTCCTACTTCCTGACCAAGCTGCCGGCGGGCTTCGAGGAGGAGCTCAGGAAGGCCGGGGCGGGGCGGTCGGAAGAGACCAAGGCGCGGCTCTGGAAGGAGGCCAAGTTCTTCGGCTCGCTGGCCGAGCTCGAGATGGCGCTCCTGAACGGCAGCGTCGGCTACCACTCGGCGATCTGCTTCTGGTACATGCCGCCGCCGGAGACGGTAGACCCCGAGGCCCGGCGGCCGCGCTGGCTCCGGACCACGGTGGGCCGGGTGCTGTTCAACAGCATCCTGCCCCGGAAGCTGGTGACCGATCTGGGCTTCCGCGACCTGCTGATGAAGAAGAAGGAGCTGAGCACGCTGGTGCTGGAGAGCTACCGGCGCGCCGGACTCTCGGACACGGTCACGTTCCTCGACCGGCTCAAGGATTTCGGCTTCCGCTTCGCCACCATGGGCGGCGTGAGCATCGGCATCGAGGATCTCGAGATCCCGACCGAGAAGAGCGAGCTCTTGAGCGAGGCGGACGCCCGGGTCAAGCGGTTCCAGCGGGCGTACAACACCGGTCAGATCACGTTCGGCGAGCGGTACAACAAGGTGATCGACGCCTGGACCCACGCCAACAACGACGTGGCCGAGGCGATGGTCAACGGCATGCGCGTGAGCAAGGGCGGGTTCAACCCCGTCTTCATGATGTTCGATTCCGGCTCGCGCGGCAGCCGCGACCAGATCCGCCAGCTGGCGGGCATGCGCGGCCTGATGGCCAAGCCGCAGAAGAAGCTCACCGGCGGGATCGGCGAGATCATCGAGAGCCCGATCAAGTCGAACTTCCGCGAAGGCCTCACCGTGCTCGAGTACTTCATCTCGACCCACGGCGCGCGCAAGGGCCTGGCCGACACGGCGCTCAAGACGGCCGACGCCGGCTACCTGACCCGCCGCCTGGTGGACGTGGCGCAGGACGTCACGATCACCGAGGAGGACTGCGGCACGGTGCTGGGCCTCGAGATCGCCGCGCTCAAGGAGGGCGAGGACGTGATCGAGCCGCTGCGCGAGCGCATCGTCGGGAGCGTGGCGGCCGAGGACGTGTTCGATCCGCATGAGCTCGACGACGACGGCGATCAGAAGCTGCTGGTCGAGGCCGGCAAGCTGATCGACGAGGACGTGTCCAATGCCATCGACGACGCGGGCATCGAGAAGGTGAAGATCCGCTCGGTGCTGACCTGCGAGGCGCGCCGGGGCGTGTGCCGGATGTGCTACGGCCGGAACCTGGCCACCATGGACATGGTGGACATGGGCGAGGCGGTGGGCATTCTGGCGGCCCAGAGCATCGGCGAGCCGGGCACGCAGCTCACGCTGCGAACCTTCCACATCGGCGGTACGTCCTCCCGCATCGCGGAAGAGGCGGAGCGCCGGGCCCGGTCGGACGGCAAGGTGAAGTACACCGATGGACTCGAGTGGGCCGACGTGCCGGTGGAGTTCGAGGACGGCACCCGGACCACCCAGCGCATCGTGCTCACGCGCGAGGACGAGTCGGCCTCGGACGAGAGCAAGGAAGGCATCCTGGTGGTGGATCCGAAGGATCCCAAGCGGATTCTCAACCGCTACCCGGTGCCCGAGGGCGCGCAGCTCATGGTGAAGGAGGGCGACCTCGTCTCCAAGGGCGACAACGACCGGCGGGCCACGATCCTGTACACCTGGGACCCGTACAACGACCCGAGCATCATCAAGGCCGACGGCGAGCTGCGCTGGAAGGACCTGGTGCCGGGTGTCACGCTCCGCGAGGAGCTGGACGAAGGCACCGGCCTCCGGTCCATCGTCGTCATGGCCGACCCGGACCGCGAGCTTCATCCGTCGGTGCTGGTCTACATGCCGAACCGGAAGGACCCGCAGGAATACACGCTGGCCGAGGGGAGCCGCGTCATTCTGGGCTCGCCGACGGACCAGGTCAGCCGGGCGATCGAGATTCCCGACGCCGCCAACCCGTGGAGCACCAAGTTCCACGTGGACGAGCGCCCGATCAATGAGGCCTGGCCCAGCAAGACCAAGAAGGAGGCGAAGGACAAGACGGTGTTCCTGAGCCCGCCGGTCAAGGTGATGAAGGGCATCACGGTCACCAAGATCCCGCGGCAAGCCTACAAGACGCGCGACATCACGGGCGGCCTCCCGCGCATTGCGGAGCTGTTCGAGGCGCGGCGACCCAAGGATCCGGCGACGATCTCCGAGGTCGACGGCATCGTCAAGTTCGGCGAGATCAAGCGCGGCAAACGCGAGATCTACGTCTACCCCGAGACCCAGCCGGGTGTCGCGGAGGAGGGGGTCGAGCCTCAACTGTACGAGGTCCCGGCCGGCAAGCACCTCCGGGTGCACGAGGGCGACCGGGTGCGGGCGGGCGACCGCCTCACCGAGGGGCCGGTGAACCCACACGACATCCTGCTCATCAAGGGGCCGCGGGCGGTGCAGGAGTACCTGCTCAACGAGGTGCAGGAGGTCTATCGGCTGCAGGGCGTGCGCATCAGCGACAAGCACATCGGCGTGATCGTGCGCCAGATGCTGCAGAAGGTGCGCGTGACCGAGCCGGGCGACACCGACTTCCTCGAGGGCGAGACGGTGGATCGTCTGACCTTCCGCGACGACAACGAGCGGGTGGTCAAGCGGAAGGGCGAGCCGGCCGAAGCCGAGCCGGTGCTCCTGGGCAACACCAAGGCGAGTCTCACGACGCAGTCGTTCATCTCGGCGGCGTCGTTCCAGGAGACCACGCGGGTGCTGACCGACGCGGCGATCCGCGGGGCCAAGGACGACCTCCTGGGCCTCAAGGAGAACATCATCATCGGGCACCTGATCCCGGCGGGCAGCGGCATCTACCGCTACGCGGAGATCGACATCCAGCCGCCGGCGGGCTTCGAGGCGCCGCCGCCGCGGGTGGAGGAGCCGGTGCCGCAGCCGGCCTTGACGGCGGCGGCGATGATGGCGGACGACGAGCTGTAGGCGCCGGCCGCGGGGCAGGAACGCGAAGCGCCCGGGAGCCTGGCTCCCGGGCGCTTCGTGTTCAGCCCGTGCTATCGTTCGGCCGCGACTGCCGACTTCTCGGCGGCGGTTTCTTTCGGGGCGCCCGAGCGACTGCTCGGCACCTTACCCACTCCAGCGAGAGGACCCGACGACGTGCCGGCACGACCCTGCTACCTCGAGGATCTCGCGGTCGGCGATCGATACGCCGGCGGGACGGCAACGGTGGACCTCGCAGCCATCAAGGCCTTCGCCGCCGCCTTCGACCCCCAGCCGTTCCACCTGGACGAGGAGGCGGCCAAGGCCAGCATCTTCGGCCGGCTGGTGGCGTCGGGCTGGCACACCATGGCCGTGACGATGCGCCTGCTGGTTGAGGGTCAGCTTCGCTCGCTCTGGGGCCTCGTCGGGCTCGGCGCCGACGAGCTGCGGTGGCCACGGCCAGTGGTTCCGGGCGACGTGCTCAGCGTAGAGTGGGAGGTGCTCGAGGTTCGCCCATCTGCCTCCAAGCCCGATCGCGGCACGGCTCGGCTCGGGGTCACGACCCGGAACCAGCGTAGCGAGACCGTGCTCACGCTGGTTACGACCATCCTGCTGCCGCGGCGTCCGCGCAGCTGACGCGGATCCTGGGCGAGCGTGTTTACCGGTGTAGGTGCCTCGGGTTACGGTCGGCGAAACTTGACCGTCAGTGTCGGCGGGTCGGTATCGGGCCTGCGGAAGTAGATCGAGCCGTACGCTGGTGCCTCGCCTCCTTCCTTGACGGCATGACAGTGGCTCGGTGTCCCGGTGGCCGTTGTCGCCACCTGGCTACTCTCTGCCCAAGCTCCTGAGACCACGCCCTCCGATGTCGAGCAGCGCCTCAAGGCGCTCGAGAGGCTGGTGCGACGCGGCCCAGGGAACAGCACGCAGGTCACCGGGCCGTTCGACGTCATGGGTACCGGCGGCAAGACAGTGCTTCGGGTCGGAGGGCCCGGGCAGCCCGCGCACAGGTGAATATCTACGAGGAGCCCGGCTTCCCGAGTGCCATCTTCATGGTCAACGGCCCTGCCGGAAACGAGCTCGTTTCACTGGGCTCGAACAGCGAAGGCGTCGGCGCCTTGGCCGTCAAGGACGCCGCCGGGAATGTGCGCGCGCTGATGAATGGCCGTGGTGCCGTGGTGGGATGGACGAGGCCAAGAAGTATCAGGTCGGCATGGCTAAGAAGGGCGGGATCCCCAGCCTCGCGGTGTGGTATGGCGACCAACGGGTGGCGGAGCTGATGGCGGATGAGACGAGCGGCGGGGCGGGGCAGCTCAAGATCACCAGCGCCCAGGGCCAGGCCCTCGCGCAGGTATCGGGCGGCAGCGATGGAGCAGCACTGTAAAGGTCATGAGCGCCGCCGGCAAGCCCACGGCTTCGTTACTCGGTGGCGTTCGAAGTGCCGGCTCGGTCGTGATCGCCAACGGGTCGTCCAAGCCGGTCGCCGAGTTGAGTGTCTCGGGGGATGGACGCGGCCTAGTTCAGGTGTTCGGCGCGAGCAGCGAACCAGTAGCGGTGCTGACGCGTGCCCCCGACGCTCCGGGTGGGCTGCTGCAGATCTCCAGTCGTGGCGGTGCGGTCGCGAACTTCACGGTGTCCGGGCCGCGACGATTGCTTCGGCTGCCCGTGCGACCATGGGCGTAAGCAGGTCCTCTCCGTCCGAGGTCGCCTTGCGCTTCTCCTTCTTCTCGACCAATACCTTTCCATCGGCCGTCTCCAGCCGGTAGCCGAGGGTCATCTCATCCTTGTTGTGGACAGATACCGCATAGTTGTACGCTGACTGACCTGCCGCCCCGTACGCAGCGGTTCCGGCGACCCGTCCAGCGCTGATCCGCTCGCCACGCCGGCTTCCCAGGCGCCTTGCTGAGCGGCGCCGGCAGCCATGCGGCCAAGCAAGCTGCCGCCGCTGCGCTGAGGTTCGTCGGGCCGGCCGCGCGAAGCAGCGCGAGCACTCCAAAGGTTCACGGTTGCATCCTCATGTCCACTCCTCCTGATGTTGCCCGAATCCGTGCTGGTTGCACGACAGCGCTCCGCCGCCCCGCCTCCTCGGCGCAGCCAGGCGCCGGCATTGAGGAACGCACCGCTCGGGCGTACAATCCCTCATCCGCTCCAGCCGTCCGGTTACCCTCGATGCTCCCGGTATGACCGACGATCCTGTTACCTCCGGTGCCGTCACCCAGTGGCTCCTCGACTGGGGGAACAACGACAAGCAGGCCCTCGATCAGATGCTCCCCGTGGTCTACGGGGAGCTGCACCGGCTTGCCGCCCACTACCTGAGCCGCGAGGGCACCGGCCACACCCTGCAGCCCACCGCTCTGGTGCATGAGGCTTACCTCCGCCTGGTCGATCAGCGCCGGGTGGATTGGCGCAACCGTGCGCAGTTCCTGGGTGTCGCCGCCAGCATGATGCGGCGCATCCTCGTCAACCACGCCCGTGACCGGTCCGCACAGAAACGGGGCGGCCGCCGCGAGGAGGTGACGCTGAGCCTGGTCGAGTCGCCGTCCGGACGGCCGGACGTGGAGCTGATCGCGCTGGAAGACGCGCTTCAGCGCCTGGCTGAGCTCGACCCCCGCAAGGGGCGGGTGGTCGAACTCAAGTTCTTCGGCGGACTCACCATCGAAGAGATCGCGGAGCTGCTGGAGGTCTCCGGCGCGACGGTCGAGCGGGAGTGGGCATTCGCTCGAGCTTGGCTGTACGACGCCATCGAGGGTGCGGAGGACGTGTCCTGACGGCCGGGCGGTGGGAACGGATCGAGGCCCTGTTCCACGCTGCCAAGGGGCTCGGGCCGTCCGAGCGGCGGGCGCTGCTGGCGGGGGAGGCTGACGAACCCGGGCTCGTCGCCGAGGTCGAACGCCTGCTGGTCGCCCACGACCGGCTGGGCGACTTCATCCAGACGCCGGCTATCGCGCTCACCGCGGCGCCGGCGCCCGCCGACGAGCTCGCGCCGTCGGGGCGGCGGATCGGTGCCTATCGCATCGTCCGGGAAATTGGACGGGGCGGAATGGGCACGGTCTATCTCGCCGAGCGAGCCGACGAAGCCTTCCGACAGCAGGTGGCCATCAAGCTGATCAAGCGCGGGATGGACACCGACCTGGTCCTGTCCCGGTTCCGCGCCGAACGCCAGATCCTCGCCACACTCGACCACCCCAACATCGCCCGGCTGCTGGACGGCGGCACCACGGAGGACGGCCTTCCGTACTTCGCCATGGAGTACATCGAGGGACAACCGATCGACGCCTTTGGGGATGAACATCGGCTCTCGATCGCCCAGCGCCTCGACCTGTTTTTGGAGGTGTGCGGGGCGGTTAGCTACGCGCACCAGCACCTGATCGTCCACCGCGACATCAAGCCCGTGAACATCCTGGTCACGGCGGACGGCGCTCCCAAGCTCCTCGACTTCGGGATCGCCAAGGTGCTCCAGGCGGACGACGATGTGACCGCGACCGCCACCGGCCTGCGGATGCTCACGCCCGAATATGCCAGTCCGGAGCAGGTTGAGGGGCAGCATGCTACCACCGTGAGCGACGTCTACTCGCTTGGCGTGGTGCTCTACGAGCTGCTGACGGGTCGGTCGCCATACCGGACCCGAAGCCGCTCGCCGCTCGAGATCGCCGAAGCCGTGTGCACCACGGAGCCGGTACGGCCCAGCGCGGCGGTCGTCGAACCGGAGCCGTCACCGGCCGGCCGCCGCCGGAGCGGCCTGGCCGACGACCGCGCCGCGGCGACGGGACTCAGCAGCACCGATCGTCTCCGGCGGCGCTTGCGGGGAGATCTGGACACCATCGTCCTGACCGCGCTCCGGAAGGAGCCGGCGCGGCGGTATCAATCGGTCGAGCGGCTCTCGGGCGATATTCGCCGTCATCTGGACGGCCTGCCGGTTCGCGCACGTCCGGACACGTTCGGCTACCGGGCGGGCAAGTTCGTGCGGCGGCACCGCGGGATGGTGGCGGCCGGGGCGCTCATCGGTATCACGCTGGTCGGCGGGACGATCGCGACGGCCTGGCAGGCGCGGGAGGCTCGCGACGCCCAGGCCCGCGCCGAGCGGCGCTTCGACGACGTGCGTAAGCTGGCGAACGCGGTGATCTTCGACTATCACGACGCCATCAAGGACCTGCCCGGGTCGACACCGGTGCGGGAGCGGCTTGTGCGCGACGCCCTGGGCTACCTCGATACGCTGGCCCACGAGGCCCACGGCGATGCCGCCCTCCAACGCGAGCTGGCGCGCGCGTACCGGCGCGTCGCAGACGTGCAGGGTGGCAGCCTGGTCGCCAATCTGGGCGATACCGAGGGGGCGCTGGCCAGTTATCGGAAGGCGATGAAGATTCTGGAAGACGTCTTGGCCGCTGACTCGTCCGACGTTCGCACCCGCCGTGAGCTTGCCGCCGTCACCTCCGACCTCGGCTCCTTGCTGTTCGATACCGGCGACATCGTCGGCAGCCTCGATCTCGCCCGGCGCGCCTGGGCGCTCATAGAGCCCCTGGACGGCGACTCGGTCGATGCCGGCCTCCGCCTGGACCTGCGAAAGGTCGGGGATCTGCTCGGCGTGCTCCTGCTGGAAAGTGGCGACGCGGAGGGCGCCGCGCGGCAGCATCGCGACGACCTTCGCCGGCTCGAGTCGGCGCCGGCGGCGGAACGACGACAGGCTGCCCTGCGCCGCTCCATGGCCGTCGCGCACCATCACCTTGCCGATGCTCAGGCGCAGCTGGGCGATCTCGAGGGAGCGCTCGACAGCTATCGGCAGAGCCGGGCGCTGGCGATCGGGCTGGCCGAAGAGTTTCCCGACAATCAGGATTACCGGGGCCTGGCCCGCACCGCCAACTTCTGGATCGCCGGTACGCTCGCCGACCTTGGCCGGTATGCGGAAGCGCTGGCGATCTACCGCGAGGGGCTGGCGGCCGACAGCAGCGTCGCACGGGCGGATCCCAAGAACGCCATCGCCAGAAACGGCCTCGCGATCAACCTCGTGCGCGTGGCCGACATGCAGACCCGGCTCGGGCGCCCGAGGCAGGCACTCTCCGCTTATCGCCAGGCGCTGGCCATCGGTGTCGAGGCCTTCCGGGCCGACTCGGGGAGTCTCTACAAGCGGTTTCAGCGGATGGAGTCGCAGAACAAGATCTGCGGCGTGCTGGGGATAATTGCCCCGAACGACGCGGTCGCCGAGTGCGCCAAGGCCGCTCGGTTCATGAACGCGACGGTCCTGGAGCCCTCGAACGCCGGGTATCGCGGCTACCTCGCTGGGCAGTACTCCGAGATGGCGCAGGCGTACGATTCGCTGGTTGCGCGATCGACATCGAGCTCCAATGCCAGGCAGTTCCGCCTGGCCGCGCTCGACATGTACCGCCGGAGCTCCGAGATCTGGACGGACCTCCGCAATCGCGACTTGGTGAACCCAACCGACACGGCCCGGGTAAGCGCGGCGGCGGCGGCGGTGGCTCGGGCTCAGGCAGAGCTGGGCTTGGGCGCACCGAGTGAGTAAGGCGCTGGGGCCGGCTCGAAGTGAGCTTCCCCGGC
>Ga0308175_100001751_pt1 | contig 14702 bp, 14 predicted proteins | sample PhyCR1_3_FD_203893 | JGI IMG/M metagenome (GOLD analysis project Ga0308175, IMG submission 203893) | Soil microbial communities from UC Gill Tract Community Farm, Albany, California, United States - DLSLS.C.R1 | ecosystem: Environmental > Terrestrial > Soil > Agricultural land | place: USA...
ATGCGCAGCACGAGCGCCTCGAGGTTGCGGTCGGGGTTGCCGTTCTGGGTGTACATCGGGAAGACGACCAGGTGCTGCAGGCCGTCCGCCCGGCCCGCCGCGGGCTGGAACGCCAGCAGGGAGTCCAGGAAGTCCGGTACCGGGAAGCCCTCCTCCGCCCAACGGCGCAGGTCCTTGACGAGCGCCTCGTGGTAGGCCGCGTCGTGCGGGAGCAGCGGGGAGAGCTGCTCGACCGACTCGACGACACGGCGCACGGCGGCCTCGGCGCCGGCACGCTCCGGGGCGCCCTCGGCCTCGAAGTCGATCGATCCGTCCTTGGACTGCCATGGCCGGATCTGCTCCACGGCATCCTTGAGCACGGGCCAGGCCGGGTGCTCAACCACCCTGGTCAGCGAAGGAACCTGCTCCTTCGTAGCCGCCTGCACAAGAATTTCCGTCATGTCCCATCCTCCACGGGAGAACCTCGCGTCTGCACACCGTACGCATACCCGGTTTCTCCCAGCAAGAGGCAGCTCGGGAAATTATTCTGCGCAACCCCATGGTCACCGTTGTTTTTCCTGCCCGAAACCGTGATGACGGTCACTTTCGTTGAGCACCGGAATCTTGTAACGAGCCGCGGACACCGCTCGGATCCGGCCGGTCAACCCCCGGGGGGACGCGCCCACGCCCGGGTGACGGCACCGGCGGATACGAGCCAGTCGCCGCACGCCCCGCACGCCGATCCCCCGCGCAGGTGCGGGTTCATCCCGGGACCCGGCCGTTAGGCTGCGACTCTGCCGCGTGGACAGCGACGCCCTTCCGGGTCCACGGGCGCCGAGCCGCCGTCGACGGAAGCGAGTTGAACCTTGAACTTCCTTACCATCGGTCACCGCGGGGTCATGGGTGTGGAGCCCGAGAACACCCTTCGTTCCTTCGTCGCCGCGCAACAGGCCGGCCTCGACCTGATCGAACTCGATCTGCACCTGAGCAAGGACGGCGCCCTGGTCGTCATGCACGACGCGGAGGTCGACCGCACAACCGACGGCACGGGGCCCATCGCCGAGATGACCCTCGCGGAGCTGCGCGCCCTGGACGCGGGCCGCGGGGAGCACGTGCCGGTCTTCGAAGAGGTCCTGGACGCGGTACGGACGCCCTTGCAGGCCGAGATCAAGGACGTGGCGGCGGCCCGGGCGCTGGCTGAGGTCATGCACCGGCGGGACCTTGTCTCCCGGGTGGAGGTGTCCTCGTTCCACGACGAGGCCATCGCCGAGATCGCCCGGCTGGTGCCGGGCGTGCGCACCGCGCTCATCGCCAGCCGCTACGGCACCGACGTGGTGGACCGCGCCAGGACGGCTGGGGCCGCGACCGTCTGCCTCAACATCCGGCGGCTGAGCCTGGAGGTCGTCGAGCAGGCGCGGGCGGCCGATCTGAACATCATCGGCTGGGTGGTCAACACGCAGGACCAGCTGCGGCTCGTCCGGGCGCTCGGGCTGGACGGAGCGACCACCGACTACCCGGAGATCAAGCGCACCGGCCGCTTCACCGCGTGATCCGGCGCGCCGACTCCCGTGTGAACCTCACACCAGCGGCTTGACCAGCAGCTCGAACCGGAGGTCGTCGCGCTGCGGGATGCCGAAGCGCTCGTCGCCGTACGGGAACGGGGTCGTCCGACCCGTGCGGCGGTAGCCGCGGCGCTCGTACCAGGCGATCAGATCCTCGCGGGCCGAGATCACCGTCATGTGCATCTCGGTGACACCCCAGGTCGCGTGCGCCTGGCGCTCCGCCTCCGCGATGACGGACTTGCCGAGGCCCGCGCCCTGGAGGGTGGGGCTGACCGCGAACATGCCGAAGTAGGCGGCGTCGCCGCGGTGCTCGAGTTGGCAGCAGGCGACGATCCGGCCGCCCTGCTCGACGGTCAGCAGCCGGCTGTCCGGCGCCTTGATGACCTCCAGCACGCCCTCGGGGTCGGTCCGCTGCCCCTGGAGGATGTCCGCCTCGGTGGTCCACCCGGCCCGGCTGGCGTCGCCCCGGTACGCCGACTCGATCAGCGCGACCAGTGCGTCGACGTCGGCGTCACCGGCGTCACGGAACGTCAGTGCGGTGGCGGCGGTTTCCATGGGGCGGGCTCCGATCTCGGGCGCTGCTGAAGCAGGACGAGGGTAACCCTGCCACTAAGCTCCGGATGCATGGTGCATGTACTCAGCAGCCGGACACTTCTGCGCCCCACCGACCCCGAACGCTCCCGCGCCTTCTACGGGGAGCGGCTCGGTCTGGCCGTCTACCGCGAGTTCGGCACGGGCCCCGAGCGCGGGACCGTGTACTTCCTCGGCGGCGGTTTTCTGGAGGTCTCGGGGCGCTCCGAGACCCCGGCGCCGCCGGAGGTTCGGCTGTGGCTGCAGGTGGCGGACGTGGCCGCGGCGCACGAGGAACTGCTGGCCAAGGGCGTCGAGATCGCGCGGCCCCCGGTGAAGGAGCCGTGGGGCCTGGTCGAGATGTGGATCGCCGACCCGGACGGCACCCCGATCGCGCTGGTGGAGGTCCCCGCGGACCATCCGCTGCGCCACCGGCCCGGAATCTAACCCTTCCCGGCCGCTGTGAGCAGATGGCCGCTGACGCCGAGCAGCGAGGGTACGCACTCGGTCCGCCGCAGCGCGCGCAGGACCAGCTCACGGTCCCCGGGGTCGTCGAGCCGCCCGGAGATGTCGCCCATCAGCCAGGCGGCGCCCTCCACGCCGTACTGCCCGTGCGCGGTGAGGCCCGCCGCGGCGAACTCGGCGGGCACGTCCGCGGGCTCGTGGAAGTAGGCCGTGGTGAACAGCGACTTCGCCCCGGCGACGGGCCGCATCCGGCCGTCCCGGGCCGAGTCGTCGATCTGCGGCCGCCGGTCGGGGTCGAAGTACAGACCGGTGGCGAGGTTGTCGTGCACTCCCGCGTACCGGTTGATGGTGGCGGCCACCACCAGTCCGCCAGGGCGCAGCACGCGGTGGGCCTCGGCGAGGGCCCGGATCCGGTCCTCGCGTTCGGGCAGGTGGTAGAGGGGGCCGAGGAGCATGACCACGTCCACGGACGTGTCCGGCGCGTCCAGGGCACGGGCGTCGCCGAGGCGGGCGGTCACTCCGGGCAGCCGGGCCGCCCGTTCGACGTGCAGGGGCACCGGATCGACCAGGTCCACCGCGTACCCGTCGGCGGCGAGCCACTGCGCGTGCACGCCGCTGCCGCCTCCGACGTCCAGGACGCGCGCCGGAGCGGGCGGCAGCAGCCGGCGCAGCACGTCCTGGGTGCGCCACAGCTCCAGGCGTCCGGCGCCGGAGCGCAACCTGCCGTCCTCGCCGTCCCGGCCGTAGTACTCCGCGATCTCCTCGGCCAGTACGGGAGACCCGGCCACTGTCGTCTCGTCCGCGTCCATGCCCGCACCCTGACCGACCGCCGTCGGGGGCGGCAAGCGAATTGCGCGCGCCGTGAGACTTCAGCGAGCGGTTCGCGCGCCGTGGGAATTTTGCGGGGGGCCGCTCCGATGGCCGCTGTCAGTGGTGGGGGCTAGCTTCGAGAGGAGATCCCGCTGTGCCGCGTGGCGTGCTCCGCGGGCGGGTCGTGAGCGGGTACGGGGAAGGAACCGCCATGAAATTCGACAAGCCGGTGATCGGCGGCCCCTGCTGGACCGAGCTGGGGACCAGCGATCTGGAGGGCGCCAAGCGGTTCTACACGGAGCTGTTCGGCTGGCGGCCGGAGACGGACCCGCGGCAGGAGGCGGGCGGGTACACGGTGGCGCACCTGGGGGACGCCGCGGTGGCCGCGCTCAGCCCGCTGTACCAGGAAACCCAGCCGGTCGCCTGGAACGTGTCGTTCGCGGTGGCGGACGCGGACGACGCCGCACGGCGCGTGGCGGAGGCGGGCGGGACGGTGATCCTCGGCCCGATGGACGTCTTCGACGCGGGCCGCTTCGCGGTGGCCCTGGATCCGGCGGGTGCGGCGTTCCAGCTCTGGCAGGCGCGGGGCTTCCAGGGCGCCGGTCTGTTCAACGCGCCCGGCACGCTCGGCTGGGTGGAACTGGCGACCCGCGAGCCCGACCGGGCGCGGGACTTCTACACCACGGTCTTCGGCTGGAGCGCCAACGCCTCGCAGTGGTACACCCAGTGGGGCGTGGGCGGGGAGGACTTCGGCGGGATGGCCGACATGGGCGACCGGTTCCCGCCCGAGGTGCCGGCCCACTGGATGCCGTACTTCGCGGTGGCCGACGTGGACGCGACGGCCGAGGTCGCGGGGGAGGCCGGCGGTGACGTCGTCGTGGCGCCCTCGTCGGTGCCGGACGGCCCGCGCATCGCGGTGCTGCGGGACCCGCAGGGCGCGGCGTTCGGTGTGCACCGGGCCGGTGACGAGGGCTGAGCGGCGGGTTCCGCGCGCTCAGGCGCGCAGGGGGCCCATGCGGCCCTCCAGACGGCTGAGCAGGGCGCCCAGGAGCGCGGCCAGTTCGTCCTGGCCCTCGGGGGCGAGGACGGACAGCACGGCCGTCTCGTAGGCGAGCTGCTCGGGGAGGATGCCGTCCACGAGGTCGCGGCCGGCGTCGGTCAGGCGGAGGTGGGCGACACGGCGGTCGCGGGTGTCGCCGCGCCGCTCGACCAGTCCGCGCTCGGTGAGCTGCTTGAGCCGCTTGGTGACGGCGGCTCCCGAGGAGAAGGTCTCCCGGGCCAGCTCACCCGGGGTCAGCTCGTGGCCGGTGCGGCGCAGCGCGCCGAGCAGGTCGAACTCGGGGCGGCTGAGTCCCGCACGGCGCAGCGGGGCGTCCTCGGCCTGCTGGAGGAGGGCGGCACAGCGGTTGATCCGGCCGATGACCTCCATGGGCCCGGTGTTCAGCTCGGGGTGCACGGCCCGCCACTGCCGGACGACGGAGGCGACGGTGTCACCCTCACCGCTTCCGGCGTCCCGCCGTCCCCGCTCGGCGTCGCCCTCCCCCGTGTTCCCGGCAGCCTGCCCGGCCTCGCTCGCGGCGGTCAAAGGCTGCTGTTCGCCTTCGCCCACGGCAGCCCGACGCTGCTGTCGCTGTCCTGCCTCGCTCGCGGCGGCCCGGCGCTCGCGCCCGGTCCCGTCCGCGGCGGCCCGAAGTTCCCGACCGGCCTCGCCCCCGGTCCCCGGGCGGCCGCCCGCCCGGGCGGCCGGGGCCGTCGTGTGCTCCTCGGCCGCGTCCCGCCCGGCGTCGGGCGCTCCGCCCGTCCCGGCGCCGCCCGCGGCCGACCGGGCCCGTGCCTGCGGAGCCCCGGCTGCCGACAGCGCCTCGGTCGCGCCGCCTCCAGGACCAGGCCGATCGGCCTCCCCGGCGGCACTGGCGCCCATCGGGCCCGGCCCGGTCCTACCGGCGCCGCCCGACTCCCTCCGGCCGCCCGCCGCAGGGGCCCCGGTCCCCGTCGGTGCGCCGGCCCGGGTGTGCGCGGCCGGCGGTCGTCCGTTCGTCGGGGTCATGGCCGTGCGTCCTCCGTCGTGGTGCCCGTATCCTGCGCCAGGGGGGCGATCCCCCGGCGTCGTACCGTCGCGGCGAGCGTACGGTGTCCGGACTGCTCGACGAGCACGACCCGCTCCTCGGGCAGGGCGCGCTGCCACCACTCGCCGGAGGCCGCGTCGGCCGTGGCGCGCAGGTCGACCAGGGCGGCGGCCAGGGCACGCCGGGCACTCTCCAGGGCGCGGGGCGCCGGGTGCGGCCCGGCGAGCAGCCGCGCGGCGTTCTCGCGGGCGCGTTCCGCCGCGGTCAGCGCGTGTTCCAGACGGTCGCCCGCGCGCCGGTTGGTGACGGCGACGGCCGCGACGAAGCCGACCAGCGCGCCGACGAGGGTGTCGGCGACACGCTCGCCGATGAGCTGACCGGGGTCCTGGATACGGGCGAACTCGGTGATGAGCAGCGCCATCGGCGTGACGCAGACGGTACCGAGCCAGTAGTTGCGGCTGATCAGCGCCTCGGCGCCGAAGTTGAAGGCGAGGCAGGTCAGCACCAGGGCCGCCGGGTGGAGGTGCGCCAGTGGCGCCACCGCGGCGAAGACGAGGACGCCGAGGAGGTTGCCGACGACGCGCTGGACGCTCCGGTTCCAGGTGAGGGTGACGTTGGTCTGGTAGAGGGAGGCCGCGGTGACCAGCGCCCAGTAGGGGCGGCCGACGCCGAGTGCCAGGGAGGCGTACCCGGCGAGGGCGCAGCCGATCGCGGTGCGCGCGGCGATGGGTGCGAGCGGGGCGAGCCGGTGCCGCAGCGGGCGGCGCGGGGCGGCGAGTTCGGCGTCCACACCGAGCAGTTCGTCGGCCGACTCGCGCGGGAACTCCACCCGCGGGATCCGGCCGGTGCCCCGCAGCTCGCGGGCCCAGAGGCGCAGTCGCCCGGGGTCGGTGTCCGCAGGGGCGGCGAGGGCGACCTCGGCCCGGACGAGGAGCCGTTCGAGGGCGCGCCGGGTGCGGTCGGGCCGGGGGCCGCCGGCCAGCAGGGCCTGCCAGGCGGCGTGCACGGCCGCGGCGGTGGCGGCGCGGGCCCTGGCGTGGCCCTCGGCGGTGCCGCCGGTCTCGGCGTACGCGGCGGCCGCGGTCAGGGCCTGCGCGGTGGCCCGGCGTTCGGGGCCGTGCGGGCGCAGCAGCCCGGGTGCCATGCCGACCAGCCAGGCCCAGACGCCCGCGAGCAGGGCCAGTGCGACGTGGCCGGGCACCTGGCCGAGGCTCTGCGGCACGAAGAGGGAGGCGGAGCTGATGAAGGCGAGGATCACGTTTCCCGGCGGCCCGATGCGGGTGACGTCGCAGACCGCCTTCTGCACGGCTGCCATGAGCGCGCCCACGGTGACCAGGATGACCGCGCTGGTGGTGAGCGAGGCCGCGACCAGGGCGAGGGCCAGGCCGCCGACCATGCCGAGCACCACCCAGGCGAGGACGCGGGCCCGGGCGGCGTAGGGCCGGTTGTGGCCGTAGAGCGCGCAGAGCGAGCCGGCCATCGAGTACACCGCCAGATCGAGGCGGCCGAGGGCCAGCAGGATCAGATTGGGCGGAGCGGTGGCCACGACCACGCTCAGCGCGGGCTTGAACCAGATGTCGGAGGGCCGCCCCAGGCGGAGCACGCCGGCGAGGGGGAGACGGAGTCGGGTCGCACTGCTCATACCTATTAATTTAGCATGTGTTTTACCAGTAAATCATCTGGATCTCCCCTCGCTCACCTGCTGTGCTCCGATGAACGCTCCCCGCGTACACCCTTGCGCTTGCGTGCGCGCCGCATGCCGTGGGCATCGCATCCCTCGACCGACCGTCGAGCGGGGGGGTGCGCGTGCACGGACCGGGTTCGCCGGCCTGGCTGCTGGTCGCGCTGTGCGCGGCCACCGGCGCCTACTGCCTGCTGCGGATGCGCAGCGGTGTCGAGGAGCAGCGCCGGGCCGCGGGCGGCGAGGCGCTGATGGGGTTCGGCATGGCCGCGATGGCCGTGCCCGCGACGGTGTTCAGCCCGCCGGGGTGGGCATGGCCGCTGTACGCGGCCGTGTTCGCGGCGGCCGCGCTACGCGCCCTGTGGGCCGCGCGCACCGGACCGCACCATCTGCACCATCTGGTGGGGACGGCGGCGATGGTCTACATGTCCCTCGCCATGGCGGCCTCCCCCGCCTCGCACCACCACGCGCACACCGGTGCCGGAGTGCCGCTGGTGACGGGCTTGCTCCTGCTCTACTTCACGGGTTATGTGCTGCTGGCGGGCGCCCGTCTGGTGCCCTCGGCCGTCCCGGCGGGAGGCGCGGCGGGGGTGCGCTGGGGCGACCGTCCGGAGCTGGCACGGGCGTGCCGGCTGTCGATGGGGATCGGCATGGTCGCCATGCTGCTGACGATGTGAGCCGCCCGGGGGCACGGAGGACATGACGGCCCTGGCCGCCCGGTGGCCCGAAGGGCACGAGCGTTGCCTGCGTCACTTCGGCCCCGAGGACCGACCCGTGGGCCGCGGTGCGCTCATAGGGTGCTGACCATGATGGTCCCCGCGGCCCTGCTGCTGCTCGGCGCCCTGACCGCCGTCGTCGCCCCGCGGCTGCTCGCCCGGGCGGACTGGCCCGACCGGGAGCCGGTGGTCGCCCTGTGGGCGTGGCAGTGCGTGGTGGCGGCCGTGCTGCTGTGCTGCGCGCTGTCGATGACGCTCAGCGCGGCCGCTGCCTGGCAGGCGGTACGCGGCCATGTGTTCGGTACGGCTCCGCGCGCGGTGGTGGACGCGTACGCCCTCGGCACGGCCGGCCCGTGGGCGGCGCCGATCGCGGTGACGCTGGCCTGCGGCGGGCTGTGGAGCCTGGCGATGCTGGTGCGCCAGGTCGTACGGGCCCGCTCGCGACGGCGGGTGCGCCGGGCCGAACTTCTGGTGCGGGCCCCGCTGTTGCCCGGCGAGGAGCCGGCGGGCGGCCGGCTGGTGGTGCTCGAGGGCGAGCGGCCCGACGCCTGGTGGCTGCCCGGCACGGCGCCCCGGCTCGTCGTCACCACGGCCGCCCTCACCCGGCTGAAGGGGCGTCAACTGGACGCTCTCCTCGCCCATGAGCAGGGGCACGCCCAGGCCCGGCACGACTGGCTGCTGCACTGCTCGACGGCGCTGGCGGACGGTTTCCCGCAGGTACCGGTCTTCGCCGCGTTCCGCGCCGAGATGCACCGCCTGGTCGAGCTGGCCGCCGACGACATGGCCTCCCGGCGCTTCGGCCGGCTGACGACCGCGCTCGCGCTGGTCGGACTCAACGAGGACCGGGGCGTGTTCGGGCCCTGCCCGACTCCGCAGGCGCACGTACCGCAGCGGGTGCACCGGCTGCTCACTCCCCCGGACCGCCTCCCGGCCCTGCACCGGCTGCGCCTCACCGCGACGGCGGCCCTGGTGCCGGTGGTCCCGGTCCTGGTGGCCTTCGTACCGGGCCTGCGAGCACTGGGCTGACGGCCGGCCCGGACATCCCGGCACCCCAGCACCCCAGCACCCCAGCACCTCAGTACCCCAGTACCCCGCGGCATCCGCCGTTCCCTGATGAGCGACCCGGTGCCCGGGACGGTGGCCGTTGGGCCGTCCCGTCGACGAAGATCGCAGCATGCGCCGCCAGCCGACCCAGTCCCCGCCCCGCACACCGCCCCACCGCACCGCGGCTCGCCTGGCCGCCGCCCTCGCCGTCTGCTGCGCGCTGCTGCTGGCGGTCGTCGTGCTGCGGTGGCGTCCGCTGCTCGTCCTGGACGGCGACATCTCCATCACCACCCACCGCTGGGCGGTGAGCGATCACGGTGTCACGCACGCCTTCCGCGTTCTCACGGACTGGGTCTGGGATCCGCTGACCATGCGCCTGGTGTGCGCCGCCGCGGCGGTGTGGCTCGGGTGGCGCCGCGCGGCCTGGTGGACGGCGCTGTGGCTGGCGGTCGCCGTGGCGCTGGCGACGATCCTGCAGCAGGGAGTGAAGACCGCCGTCGGGCGGCCCCGGCCGGCCTGGCCGGACCCCGTCGACAGCGCGCACTACGCGGCCTTCCCCTCCGGCCACGCCATGACGGCCACCGTCGTCTGCGGACTCCTGCTGTGGCTGCTGCACCGCCGCGGCGCCGGCCGGGCCCTGTGGCGTACGGCCGTCGCCGTGGCCGCCGTCTCGGTGGCCGGTGTGGGCCTGACCCGGGTGTGGCTGGGCGTTCACTGGCCCTCGGACGTGCTGGGCGGCTGGCTGCTAGGGGCGCTGGTGGTGGCCGTCGCCGTGGCGGTCTACGAGTGGCCGAGGGACGGCCGGACGGGCCCGACGCCCGGGTAGAGTCCGGCGCATGGCTGCCGTGCTCTTCGATTTCTCCGGGACCCTGTTCCGTGTCGAGGCCACCGAGTCCTGGCTGAGTGCCGTGCTGGACGAGGCCGGACTCGCGCTCACCGGTCCCGAACTCACGGAGGCCGCCGCCGCGTTGGAGGCGGCGGGCGCGCTGCCGGGCGGGGCGGACCCGGTCGAGGTGCCGCAGGAACTGGCCGGGCTGTGGGCCGTCCGGGACAAGAGCGCCGAGCAGCACCGGGCCGCGTACACCGGACTGTCCCGGCGTGTACCGCTGCCCGGCCCCGCGCTGCACGACGCGCTGTACGAGCGGCACATGTCCCCTGCCGCCTGGTCGCCGTACCAGGACGCCGCCGACGTGCTGAGCACGCTGCGCGAGCGCGGGATCGGCGTGGGCGTGGTCAGCAACATCGGCTGGGATCTGCGCCCGGTCTTCCGCGAGCACGGCCTCGACGCGTACGTGGACGCCTATGTGCTGTCGTACGAACACGGCGTGCAGAAGCCCGACCCGCGGCTCTTCTCGGCCGCCTGCGAGGAACTGGGCGCCGACCCGCGTCAGGTCCTGATGGTCGGGGACGACAGAACGGCGGACGGCGGAGCGGCCGCGCTGGGCTGCCGCGTGCACTTCGTGGACCATCTGCCGGTGGCACAGCGGCCGGACGCGCTGCTGCCGGTCCTGGATCTGGTCGGCTGACCGGACCTCCGGGCTCCGGCGCTGCCCCGGCCGACCGGGACCCCGGTTCCCGGCGCCGCCCGAGCCGGCATGTTCACGCCGCCCGCCTGAGACGATCCCCCGCGTCGCCCCAGACGGACGGCAGCTCTGAACAGACTCCGCGCACGGCGGAGCCCCTGCGTCCGAGTATAGTTGGCTGGCAGCCAGTCAACGCAGGAGTTACAGGATGTCCCCGCGCAGCGCCTCGGTCAATGAAGAGTTGCGGCGGCGTTCCCGGGAGCGGCTGCTGCAGGCCGCGGTCGAACTGGTCGACGAGCACGGGTTTGAAGCCACCACGCTGGCCGACATCGCGGATCGAGCGGGTTCGGCGCGCGGCCTGGTGTCGTACTACTTCCCCGGCAAGCGGCAGCTCGTGCAGTCGGCCGTGCACCGGCTGATGCACCGCACGCTGGAGGAGGCGCTGGAGCGGGAGCCGCGGACCGAGGACGGCCGCGAGCGCCTCGCCCGGGCCATCGACGCGATCCTGGGCCTCGCCCACGACCGCCCGGTGCTCATGCGCCAGCACATGGCCGGACTGCTCCAGGCCGAGGGCTTCGTACAGTGCCCCGAGCAGCGGCGGCTGTCCGAGCTGCTGAGCGACACGGTCGCCCGGTACGGCTCGGCGGACGTGACGGCTGACTACCCGATGCTGCGGGCCACGCTGATGGGGGCGGTGTTCGCGGCCCTGGTGCCCGGGGTGCCGATGCCGGTCCCGGCGCTGCGGGCCGAGCTGTTCAAGCGGTACCGGCTCGACTGGGAGCTGGGCACGCCGCCGGGCAGCGGCGCGGACGCCGCGGCGGCCCGGTGCCAGGACCTGTCGCGCTTCTTCGCGACCGAGGAGCGGGCCGAGCAGGCATCATCCCGGGAGGCGACCGAGTAGGCGGCGTCCGGGCAGCCAGCCGAGTAGGCGATGTCCGGGCAGCCGGCCGAGCGGGCGGCACCAGGAGCCAGTGCGGTCGTGCGGGCGGCCCCCGGAGCCGGGCCGCCGTGCGGACCCGCGTCCTGGTCACCCTCCCGGCCCCTGCCGCCCCGGGCCGGGCGGTGCCATGCTGGAACCGTCCGCACACTCTTCTCCTTCGGGGCAAGGAGTACCGCCGTGCTGCGTGTCGCCGTCGTCGGTTCCGGGCCGAGCGGGTGCTACACCGCCCAGAACCTGGTCCAGCTCGATCCCGAGGTCCACGTGGACGTGCTGGACCGGCTGCCGTGCCCCTACGGCCTGGTGCGGTACGGCGTCGCCCCGGACCACGAGAAGATCAAGTCCCTGCAGGGCAGCCTGCGCGCGGTGCTGGAGCACGACCGGGTGCGGTTCCTCGGCGGGGTCCGGGTGGGCGGCCCGGGCGGGCTGCCCGTGGAACGGCTGCGGGAGCTGTACGACGCGGTCGTGTACTGCGTGGGCGCCGCGACCGACCGCCGGCTGGGCATCCCCGGCGAGGAGCTGCCGGGGAGCTGGTCGGCGACCGAGTTCGTCTCCTGGTACAGCGCCCATCCGGACGCGGCGGACGCCGGGTTCGTGCGCGGGGTGCGGTCGGCCGTGGTCATCGGGGTGGGCAACGTGGCCGTGGACGTCACGCGGATGCTGGCGCGGGGCCCCGGCGAGCTGCGTCCGACGGACATGCCGCAGGCGGCGCTGGACGCGCTGGCGGCGAGCGAGGTCGCCGAGGTCCACATGGTCGGCCGGCGCGGTCCCTCGCAGGCCCGTTTCACCACCAAGGAGCTGCGCGAGCTGGGCGGCCTGCCCGGCACCGAGGTGTCGGTGGACGCGGGCGAGCTGGCACTCGATCCCGGGTGCGCCGACCCGGCGGCGCTGCCGGCCGTGCAGCGCCGCAACGTGGAGGCGCTGCGCGGGTGGACGGCGGATCAGCCCGGCCGGGCCGTCCGCCGGATCCGGCTGCGGTTCTTCCTGCGGCCGGTGGAACTGCTCGCGCGGGACGGCCGGGTGGGTGCCGTGCGCTTCGAACGGACCGCGCCGGACGGCCACGGGGGTGTGACGGGCACGGGCCGCTTCGAGACCGTGGCGGCCCAATTGGTGCTGCGGTCGGTCGGCTACCGCGGAGTGCCGCTGGACGGGCTGCCGTTCGACGCCGCGAGCGGCACCGTGCCGCACCGGCAGGGCCGCGTGCTGCGCGAGGGCACCACCTCACCGGGCGAGTACGTCGCCGGATGGATCAAGCGCGGTCCTACGGGGGTCATCGGCACCAACCGGCCGTGCGCCAAGGAGACGGTCACCTCCCTGCTCATGGACGCGCCCGCGCTCGTGGGCGACCGGATGCCCGACGACCCGCTCCCGGCGATGCGGGCGGCCGGGATCGAGCCGGTGCCGTGGACGGGCTGGCTGGCCATCGAGCGCGCCGAGGCGGAGCTGGGCGCGCGGCTGGGGCGGGGCGTGGTCAAACTGCCCGACTGGGGCGCCCTGCTGGCGGCGGCCCGCACCGCGTAGCGGAGTCGACGGCGCCCAGGTGGGCATGACACACACCGGCAACACCGCAGAAATCAACAAACTGTTCAAGGCCCTTACGGTCTCGTGCTGTCCGGATGCCACTCCCCCACCCGCCGCTCTGGAGTCCCCATGTCCACGACCGCAGACACACACCCCGTCGACGAGATACCACCGGCACGACAGCTCGCCGCCTTCGGCCTGCAGCATGTGCTCGCGATGTACGCGGGTGCCGTCGCGGTGCCGCTGATCGTGGGCGGCGCGATGAAGCTGTCACCCGCCGACCTGGCCTATCTGATCACCGCCGACCTGTTGGTGTGCGGCATCGCCACGCTGATCCAGTGCGTCGGCTTCTGGCGGTTCGGTGTGCGGCTGCCGATCATGCAGGGCTGTACGTTCGCGGCCGTGTCGCCGATGGTGCTCATCGGGACGACGGGCGGCGGGCTGCCCGCCATCTACGGCTCGGTGATCGTCGCGGGTCTTGCGATCATGTTGCTCGCGCCGGTCTTCGGGCGGCTGCTGCGCTTCTTTCCGCCGCTGGTCACCGGCACGGTGATCCTGATCATCGGCCTCTCGCTGCTCCCGGTCGCGGGTAACTGGGCCGCGGGCGGCGCCGGCGCGAAGGACTTCGGCGAGCCGAGGAACCTGGCGCTGGCGGCCTTCGTGCTCGCGGTGGTGCTGGGCGTGCAGCGGTTCGCACCCGCGTTCCTGAGCCGGATCGCCGTCCTCACCGGCATCGTCGTGGGCCTGGCGGTGGCCGTGCCCCTCGGGTTCACCGACTTCGGCGGCGTCGGCGACGCGGACTGGGTGGGCATCAGTACCCCGTTCCACTTCGGGGCGCCGGAGTTCAGGGCGTCGGCGATCGTGTCCATGCTGGTGGTGGCGCTGGTGACGATGACGGAGACGACCGGTGACCTGATCGCGGTCGGTGAGATGACGGAGCGGCGGGTCGAGCCGCGCTCCCTGGCCGACGGGCTGCGCGCGGACGGCCTGTCGACCGTCCTCGGCGGCGTGTTCAACACCTTTCCGTACACGGCGTACGCGCAGAACGTGGGGCTGGTCGGGATGACCCGGGTGCGCAGCCGGTGGGTGGTCGCGGCGGCCGGCGGCATCCTCGTGCTGCTCGGTCTGCTGCCCAAGCTGGGAGCGGTGGTCGCGGCGATTCCCGCGCCGGTGCTCGGCGGGGCGGGCCTGGTGATGTTCGGCAGCGTCGCGGCGAGCGGGCTGCGGACGCTGGCCCGGGTCGACTTCAGGGGCAATGACAACCTGACGGTGGTGGCCGTCTCGGTAGCGGTCGGCATGCTGCCGGTGGGGGTGCCCACGGTCTACGCGAAGTTCCCGGACTGGTTCCAGACGGTGATGAACAGCGGCATCAGCGCGGGCTGCCTGACCGCGATCGTGCTGAACCTGCTGTTCAACCACTTCCCGAATCGGGCCGGTTCGGCGGCGGCCAAGGCCGACGCGGGGACCGGGGCCGAGGCCGGGGCGCTGCCGGCCGGAGGCGGCGAGGAGGGGACCGGGGCAACGGCCCCCGGTACGGCGTGAGCCGGTGACCGGGCGGCGGCGTGTGCCGCCCGGTCACTTCCCGCGGAACAGCCCCGTGGGCACCGCGTCCGCCAGCACCCCGTACCCCTTCGGGTCGAGATGCAGCCAGTCTCCGTCGTGGAGGCCGGGGAGCAGCCGGGCCGGGTGGGCCGGGTCCCTTACCGCGCGGTCGAAGTCGATCACCGAGTCGAAGTGGCCGGGGGTGCGGATCCAGGCGTTGACACGCTGCCGGGACGCCTCCCGCTCCCCCGCCGCGTCGTCGTAGAGGGTGTTGCCGCCGAACGGT
>Ga0308175_100001753_pt1 | contig 14688 bp, 15 predicted proteins | sample PhyCR1_3_FD_203893 | JGI IMG/M metagenome (GOLD analysis project Ga0308175, IMG submission 203893) | Soil microbial communities from UC Gill Tract Community Farm, Albany, California, United States - DLSLS.C.R1 | ecosystem: Environmental > Terrestrial > Soil > Agricultural land | place: USA...
CAGCGTTCCCGGCGGCGGCTGGCGGGTGAAGTACGAGGTGACGCCGTCGAGGATCGCGCGCGCCAGCTGGCTCTGGTGCGCGGGATCGTTGAGGCGGCGTTCCTCGCCCGGATTGGAGATGAAGGCAGTTTCGACCAGCATCGACGGCACGTCCGGCGAACGCAGGACGACGAAATTCGCCCGTTCCACTTCACCCTTGTGGGTCGGCCCGAGCCGCTTGAGGCCACCGAGTACCTGGCTCGCCATGTCCTCCGATGCCTTCAGCGTCGCGCTCTGCGACAGGTCCAGGAGGACCGATGCGAGCGTGTCGTCCTTGTCCTGCAGCTTGACGCCGCCGACGAGATCGGCCGCGTTTTCCTGGTTCGCGAGCCAGCGCGCCGCCTGCGAAGACGCTCCGCGCTGCGACAACACGAACACCGAAGAACCCGATGCATCGGGGCTGGTGAACGAATCTGCGTGGATCGACACGAACAGGTCCGCCTTGGCCGCGCGCGCCTTCTGGTAGCGCTGCACGAGCGGGATGAAGACGTCAGTGTCGCGTGTGAGATAGGCCTTGAGGCCAGGCGTCGCGTTGACCTGCCGCGCGAGCTCGCGCGCGATCGCCAGCGTCACCATCTTCTCGCGGGTGCCGCCCGGTCCTTTGGCGCCAGGATCCTGTCCACCATGACCCGCGTCGATCGCGATCACCAGCGGCCGCAGGCCATTGCGGCGCGCGACGTCCTGCATGGTCTTGACCGGGGCAGGAACGCGCGGGTCCAGCGCTGGGAGGGTCGCAGGCTGGACGGACGCGGTCGCGGCCGAGCGTGTCGCGCCCGAAGTCTCGGCGACGGCCGTCGGACCCGGCGGCAGGGAGGCTACGAGTCGCGAGGTCGCCTCGGCCGAGGCGGCGGCCGGCGAAACGACCCCGGTGTCGGCCAGGGCAGCCTTCGGGTCGCCATCGCCCGGCCACTCCAGCACCAGGCGCGGACCATCCACGCCCGGCTCGTAGTGCGGCTTGAGCGGGGACACGGCGCCGGCGAGATCAAAAACGATGCGGGTGGTGCCCGGCTCCGGTTGGCCCGAACGGACCGCACGGACGACCCCGGCAGCGGCCGGGAGCTGCAGGCGGGTGCGCAGATGCGAGCCCGGAAGGTCGACCACCAGGCGATCGGGGTTGGACAGCGCGATCAGCTGGTAACCCGCCTCGGTATCCATGCGCAGTTCGGCGCGGGTACCGGTCGGGCCGGTGCTGAGCTGGATGCCACGCAATTCGCCGGCGTGCGCGAGGTTCCAGCAGACGGCGCCGAGCAGCGCCATGCCGAGCAGGAATTGCTGGAAACTGGCCCCCTTCACGCGCATGGCCGGATTCAAGCACCATCGCCGCGGCTTTGCAACCACTTTTCCCTTAGATATCCGTAGGCTGGGACGACTTCCTGCCTCAGCGAATCAGCAAGGCCTCGCAAGCCCCGGTTTTCGACACGCGCTCCAGCCACTCCCGCCCGACCGGAGTCCTCGCGAAGAGGCCAGCGGCCCGGCCGTTCCCGTCGACCGCCAGTTCGATCCTCAGGTCGGCCTCCGGCAACGCCCCGGCCGCCCGTTCCGGCCATTCCACCAGCCACAGCGTCGCCCCGGCATCGTCCAACGCCAGAAATTCGAGTTCACCTGCCCCGGCGATCCGGTAGAGGTCCAGGTGCAGGGCCTTGCCGCCCTCGGCCAGCGGGTAGTGCTCGACCAGCGTGTAGGTCGGACTGCGAATCGCGCCGCTCACGCCGAGCGCGCGCAACCACGCGCGCGCAAGCGTCGATTTGCCCGCGCCAAGATCCCCATGCAGGTGCACGATCGCATCGGCTGGCTGTGTCTCTGCGAGCAACCGGCCGAGTGCGTCGGTTGCCGTTGTGTCGGGAAGGAAAAAATTCATCACGCGGCGATTTCCGGGTTTGCGCGCATGCGCAGATGCGCAAGCAGATCAGACGGAAGCAGTCCGCGCTCGCCGCCATCGGCGGCGGCGTCGTCGCCGGCGACGGCATGCAGAAGTGCGCCGCATGCAGCCGCGTCGAACGCCGGCAGTTTCTGCGCGCGCAGCGCTGCGATGACGCCGGTCAGCAGATCGCCCATCCCGCCGACGGCCATGCCGGGATTGCCGGCAGTGATGACCCAAGGCTTGCGTTCGGGCGCTGTCACGATCGTGCCCGCGCCTTTCAACACGATGACGCATCCGAAGCACGCGACAAGTTTCTGCGCAGCGGCGTAACGATCTGCCTGCACCTCGGCGATGGAGCACTCGAGCAGTCGTGCGGCTTCTCCCGGATGCGGTGTCAACACGGTATCCGGCGGCAGCGATCGCGGCTCGCGCGCGAGCAGGTTCAACGCATCGGCATCGATCACCAGCGGTTTGTCCGAGTCCAGCACCGCCTTCCACAACGCCGTGCCCCAAGCCTGCTGCCCGAGCCCCGGACCGATCGCAATCACGTCGGCACGCTCGATCAATCCTTCGAGCCCGGACGCGTTTTCGACGCTTGCCGCCATGATCTCGGGGCGGATGCCGATCAGCGCGCCGATGTGTTCTGCCCGCGTCGCAACGCTGACGAGTCCCGCGCCGCTGCGCAGTGCGGCCTGCGCGCACAGCGCAATGGCGCCACCGCTGCCATGATCGCCGCCAACGCACAACACATGGCCGTAGGTGCCCTTGTGGCTGTCGCGCGCGCGCGGTCGCAGCCATTCGACCAGGCCATCGGCGCTGAGCGCGAATGCCTTCGCGTCCCGTCGATCCATCGCAATGCCGAGCGCATCAACCGCGCTTTCGCCACGGAAGTCGATCGCCGCACCTGTCTCCAGGCCTGGATGGGCGGACAGGAACTGCAGTGTCACCGTCGCACGCACCGCCGCGCCCGGCACGTTGCCACTGTCCGCGTCGACGCCGCTTGGCACGTCAAGCGCGAGTACCGGCCGTTCCGACGTGTTGATCGCGTCGATCAATCCGGCGACAGCGCCTTCAGGTGCACGCGACAGGCCGATCCCGAACACCGCATCGACGACGACATCCGCGCTTGCGATCGCAGTGATGTCGTTCGTGCAGACGCCACCGGCGGATTCGAATGCAGCACACGCCCGCTTCGCAAGCGCGCTCGCCGGAGCCGCAACGCGCACGACGCGGATGCCACGTCCGGACTCCAGCGCATGGGCGGCCAGCACATAGCCGTCGCCACCATTGTTCCCTGATCCACATGCGACGACGACCTGTTGAGCATCAGGCCAGTGTCCCAGCAGCTGGCGCCAGCCGGCTTGTCCGGCTCGTTGCATCAACGCGAATGGATCGCCGGACGCAGCCGATTCCGCTTCGACCTGCCGCAAGGTCGCGGCGTCGTGGAGCGCAACGGCGCGCGTAAGGGCTTGTTCCATCGCGCGATTCTATACTTGGCACATGCAGCCGATCACCTTCGAACCCGCGTCTTCCGATGCGGCCTCCGCGCCCGATCACGCCGCGCTGGCAAGACGGATCAAGGCGCTGGCGCATGCGGCGGGTTTCCAGCGCTGCGGCATCAGCGACATCGCGCTGGACGACGACGAATCGCACCTGCGCGACTGGCTGGCGCAGGGTCTGTACGGGTCGATGGAATGGATGGCGCGCCATGGCGACAAGCGTTCGCGCCCGGGCGAACTGTTGCCGGGAACCGTTCGCGTCATATCGGTGGGGCTGGATTACGGACGCGACGTCGAAGAAGCCTGGAACACCCTCGCGCAGGGCGAACGCGCGTACGTCGCGCGTTACGCGCTCGGTCGCGACTACCACAAGCTCATGCGGCAACGCTTGCAGGCGCTCGCGGATCGGATCGCCGCTGAGGTCGGACCGTTCGGCCATCGCGTCTTCGTGGATTCGGCGCCGGTGCTCGAACGCGCGCTCGCGCGCAACGCCGGGCTCGGATGGATCGGCAAGCACACCTGCCTGATCGACAAGGACGGCGGCTCGTGGTTCTTCCTAGGCGAAATCTACGTCGACCTGCCGCTGCCGGTCGACCAGCCGGCAAGTGCGCATTGCGGCACATGCATGCGCTGCATCGACGTCTGCCCGACGCAGGCGATCACCGCGCCCTACCGCCTGGATGCGCGCCGCTGCATCAGCTACCTCACCATCGAGCACGAGGGCTCGATCGACGAGGCGCTGCGGCCGATGATCGGCAACCGCATTTTCGGTTGCGACGACTGCCAGCTCGTGTGTCCATGGAACAAGTTCGCGCGCAGGACCGACGAGCCGGACTTCCGCACCCGCAACGATCTCGACAAGGCGACGCTTGCGCAGTTGTTCGCGTGGACGGAATCCGAATTCCTGCAACGCACCGAGGGATCGGCGATCCGGCGCAGTGGTTACGAGCGCTGGTTGCGCAACATCGCGATAGCTCTTGGAAACGCGCCGACCACCGAAGATGTCATCGCCGCACTGGAGTCACGTCGCAACGACGGCAACGCGGTCGTGCGGGAACACGTCGAATGGGCGCTGGCGTGTCATCGCCCTGGATGACGTCGCGCGGTTTCAAGCGGCTTGCGCGGGGATCGAATCGTTGGTGTGCGTGAGCAGGTTGTGGCGATCGACGTACACTAGCGTCGGCTTATAGGCCGCTGCCTCGGCTTCATCGCAGACGCCGTAGGCACAGATGATGACCAGGTCGCCTGGTTGCGCACGGTGCGCCGCCGCGCCGTTGACCGAGATCACGCCACTGCCTTCCTCGCCACGGATCGCATAGGTCACGAAGCGCTGGCCGTTGTTGACGTTGAAGATGTGCACCTGCTCGTACTCGCGGATGCCAGAGATATCCAGCAGGCGGCCGTCGATGGCGCAGGAGCCTTCGTAATGCAGCTCGGCGTGGGTCACCGTGGCGCGGTGGATCTTGGCCTTGAGGATGTTCAGTTGCATGGTCGTTCTCCGGCCGAAGCCGAAAGCAGGAAGGACGGCAGTGTAGGCAGCGTTTTGCCGCACTGCAACATCGCACCGGATGGGCTAGACAGGCGGGATTTTGCCGGTTTCGAACACCAGGTTGTCGATCAGCCGCGTGCGTCCCAATCGCGCGGCGACGAGGGCGACCCGTGGCCCGACTTCCCCCTCCGGCGGCTCGGCCAAGTCCTGACGGCGCACCGCCGCGTAGTCGACCACGAAACCCGCGGTTTCCAGCCGCTTCCAGGCGTCTCGCTCGACGTCGGCGCGGCTTGCGCCGGCCAGCAGGCTCGAACGCATCTCCAGGAGCGTCTGACGGATTGTCGCCGCCACCGGGCGCTCGTCCGCCGACAGGTACTGGTTGCGCGAACTCATCGCCAGGCCGTCGCTCTCCCGCTGCGTTTCGCCCGCCAGCAGTGCGACCGGAAACGCCAGGTCGCGAACCATGTAGCGGATTACCGCCAGCTGCTGGTAATCCTTCTGCCCGAACACGGCGACATCCGGCTGCACCTGGTTGAACAGGCGTGCGACCACGGTAGCGACGCCGTCGAAATGGCCGGGGCGGTGCGCACCCTCGAGCACCTCGGTCACGCCTGGCACCGAAACACGGACCGTGGCCTGCGGGCCATAGGGATACATCGTCGCCACCGACGGCAACCACAGCAGGTCGCACCCGGCGGCGGACAAACCATCGGCGTCGGCCTCGGGCGTACGCGGATACCGGTCGAAATCCTCGCCCGGTCCGAACTGCGTCGGGTTGACGAAGACGCTGGCCACGACCTTGTCGGCATGCATGCGTGCCAACCGGACGAGCGAGAAATGTCCCGCATGCAGGTTGCCCATCGTCGGCACGAAACCAACGCGCAGGCCTTCACGCTTCCATCCGCGAACGCGTTCGCGCAGGTCCGCAAGGTCGGCGATGGTTTTGATCATCGCAGGCCGCCGCGACAAGGAGTGCTTCGACCCTTTCCGGCTTTCATGCGTAGCTGTGGCCCGCATCGGGGAAGCTGCCATCGCGCACGGCTGCCGCATACGCGCGCACCGCGCCGGCAACGGAGCCTCCATCGGCGAGGAAATCCTTGACGAACTTCGGACGTCGATGCCCGCTGTCGATGCCGAGCAGGTCGTGCAGCACGAGGACCTGTCCATTGCAGTGCGGGCCGGCGCCGATGCCGATGGTCGGGATGTCGATCGCCGCGGTGATGTCGGCGGCGAGCTGCGAAGGAACGCATTCGAGCACCAGCAGCGATGCGCCCGCGGCCGCGACGGCGAGCGCATCCTCGCGCAGCTTCGCGGCTGCACGTTCGTCGCGTCCCTGCACCTTGTATCCGCCCAGGCGCAGTACCGACTGCGGCGTCAGGCCCAGGTGGGCGCAGACGGGAATTTCGCGTTCGACCAGGAAACGGATCACCTCGAGCTTGCAGCCGGCGCCTTCAAGCTTGACCATCCCTGCGCCGGCCTGCAGGCAGCGTGCCGATGCGTCGAGTGCGCGCATCGTGGTCGCATCGGACTGGAACGGCAGGTCGGTGACCAGCATGGCGGTGGACACGCCGCGCGCGACGCAGGCGGTGTGGTAGGCGACGTCGTCGACGCTGACCGGCAGCGTGCTGGCATGTCCCTGCACGACCATGCCGAGCGAATCGCCTACCAGGACGATGTCGACGCCGTTGTCGTCGAGCGCGCGCGCGAAGCTGGCGTCGTAGGCCGTCAGCATCACCAGCCGGCGGCCGTCGCGCTTGGCTTCGGCGAGCATCGGCACCGTCCATGGCTTGCGGTCGGAGCGGTCGGCGGCGTACATGCGGGGCCTCAGCCGGGCGGCGGGTGATCGGGGCCCGCTAGCCTACGGCTTGGATGCCCTCGCAGGCCAGCGCCGCCAGCGCATCGCGCGCCGGTCCCCTGAGCGGAATCACCGCATCGGGCGTGACGTCCAGCAATGGCACCAAGGCGAAAGCGCGTTCGTGCAGGTGCGGATGCGGCACATGCAGTCCGGGTTCGTCGATGACGGTGTCGCCAAGCAGCAGCAGGTCCAGGTCGAGGATCCGCGGGCCCCAGCGCTCGCGCCGCTCGCGTCCGAAGGATCGTTCGATGTCGAGCATGCGTTCGAGCAACGCGCGTGGATCGAGCGATGTTTCGAGCAGTGCGACGGCATTGACGAAATCCGCCTGCGCCTCGAATCCCCAAGCCGGAGTGCGATACATCCGTGAGCGTGCCAGCAGTCGCGTGTCCGGGAGCTGGTCGAGCGCATCGAACGCCGCGCGGATCGTGGCGACCGCATCCGCGACATTTCCGCCCAGTCCGACCCAGGCGCGCTGCGTCGTGCTCACTCCGACGCGACGGACCGCCGTCGCCGGCGGCGGCGCTTGCGCGGAGCGCCGGTGGCATCGCCGTCGACGTCCACCGCATCGGCCGACGCGGCCTCGAGCTGCTCATCGAGCGCCTCGCGCGGCAGCGTCTGTGCCTCGCGCCAGAACTGGACCTCTTCCGCATGCTCGTTGGACGCGAACTGGCGCAGGACCAGGAAATCGAATGCGGCACGAAAGCGCGGATGCGCCAGCAGTCGCATGACGCGCTTGCGCTGGCGCTGGCCGAAACGCGCCTGCAGCAGCCAGATCTCCTGCATCGGCAACGAGAACCGGCGCGGCAACGCGATCGTCGCCAGCTGGTGCACGGTGACGCGATCGGCGGCGCGGCGCTGCGCCTCCGCCGCATGCATGCCCTGCGCCTGCAGCGCCATCAGCGCGCGGCAATACGCGGGCCACAGCAGCAGCCCGAACAGGAATGCGGGCGATACCGGCTCGTCCGCCGCGACCCGCGCATCGGTGCCACGCAGTCCTTCGAGCAGCATCCTGCGCAGCGCGCCGCTGCGGTTGGATTTCAGCGCGGCGGCGGTTTCTGGCAACAGCGCCGGCAACAGTCCGTGTCGTTCCAGCCCGAGGAAACTTTCGACCGCATGGCCGGACAGGAACAGCTTCAGGCACTCTTCGAACAGCCGCGCCGGCGCCGATTCGCGCAGCAGGCCAGCCAGGCGCGGGATCGGTTCTGCCGTCGCCTCGTCGATGCTGAAACGGAGTTTCGCCGCCAGCCGGATCGCGCGCAGCATGCGCACCGGATCTTCGCGATAGCGCTGCTCGGGATCTCCGATCAGCTTGAGCACGCGGTTGATCACGTCCTCGAAGCCGCCGGTGTAGTCGCGCACCGAGAAATCCTCGACCGCGTAGTACAGCGCGTTCGCAGTGAAGTCGCGGCGCACCGCGTCGTCCTCGATGGTGCCGAAGACGTTGTCGCGCAGCAGGCGGCCCCCTTCGTGCAGCTCGCGATCGCCGCTGCCATCGTCGACGTTTGCGCGGAACGTGGCGACTTCGATGATCTCGCGGCCGAACACGACGTGCGCCAGGCGGAAGCGGCGGCCGATCAGGCGCGAGTTGCGGAACAACTGGCGCACTTCCTCGGGCGTCGCGCTGGTGGCGATGTCGAAATCCTTCGGATGCCCACCCACCAGCAGGTCGCGCACGGCACCGCCGACCAGGTAGGCGCCGTAGCCGGAATCGCGCAGCCGGTACAGCACCCGCAGCGCGTTGGGGCTGATGTCCTTGCGCGAGATGCAATGCGCGTCACGGGGAATCGTCCGCAATTGCACGTCGCTCGATTCGGCGGATGCGGTGCCGGGCCAGGTTTCGTCGTTGTCGTTGGGCATGAAGGCGGCAGGGCCGCTGAACGTGGGCCGGAAGGCGGGAGAGTCGCGTTGCCTGTGGCAAACGCGACCCATATAATAGCAAGCCTCGTGCGCCGGGCTTCCGACCCGGGACCGGCCGTCCGGCCTGTCATCCCCCATCTCGAGCCACAACGCTCCCATCGTCTAGAGGCCTAGGACACCACCCTCTCAAGGTGGACACACGGGTTCGAATCCCGTTGGGAGTACCATTCATCGGCCCACGTGGAACACGCGGCCGACTTCAAAAAGCCCGGCGTTCGCCGGGCTTTTTTGCTGGCGTCGCGCGAATCGCTAGACTATGCGCGCCAGTCGCAGCCGGAATCGCCATGCCCTTCGTCGTCACCGAGAACTGCATCAAGTGCAAGTACACCGACTGCGTCGAGGTGTGCCCGGTGGACTGTTTCCATGAAGGCCCGAATTTCCTGGTGATCGACCCGGATGAATGCATCGATTGCACCTTGTGCGAACCCGAGTGCCCGATCAATGCGATCTATCCGGAAGACGACGTACCCGCGGGCCAGGAAGCATTCGTCGCGCTGAACGCCGAACTCGCCAAGGCCTGGCCTGTGCTCACCACCCGCAAGGATGGCCTGCCCGATGCCAAGGATTGGGAAGGCAAGCCGGACAAGCTGCCGTTGCTCGAGCGTTGAACGCAAGACGGGCGCACCAGGCGCCCGTCGTGTCGACCCGTCCTGGAGCGATCAACCGCCGATGGCGGTCTTCAGCGCAGCGATGAGCTTGGTGGCTGCGTCGCCCGTATCGGGCATGCCGCGCGGATCGACTGCCGAAACATACACGCCGGCATCCACCTTGGTGATGCGCACCAGGAAATTCGCACCCTGGTAACTGACGTCGTAGGAGCCCAGCACTTGTGCTTTGCTAGCGATCGTGACGCCTTCCGTCGCCGCCAGCGCGCTGCCCACCTTGTTGAAGACATCATCGCGGTCGCCCGCAACGGTGAAGCCACTCGCGGAGACCTGCGATGCGGGCGTGCCGACCGAGGAACGCGTCACCGACTGTGCCGGCGCCTGCATCGCTCCTTCGGTACTGGGCTTGTCGAGATCCGGCGGCACTTCCAGCGGTCGCATCTCCGCGCTCTTCTGGTAGGGATTGCCACGCTTGAACCAGTGGCAGCCCGACATCGTCATAACCGACAGGACGACGACGGCGACGACCAGCGGGCGTGCATTGCGGAAACCATCCTTGTGGAACTGGCGCATCGATCTCTCCTGCGTAAGGTCAGGCCGCGACGGCGTCGCGGCAGGTCTGTTCAAGCTGTTGGATCTGGTCGGTGATGCGCGCCGCACGATCGGCATGCACGGAAGACAGCGAAGTCAACGGCAGGCGCAGGCCGTGCCCAATGCCCATGCGCGCCAGGATGGCCTTCACCGGGATTGGATTGGGTTCGACACCGAGGAAATCATAGGCATCCTGCAGGCGCGCGTCCCAGCGCGCGGCATCGTCGTGCCTGCCGCCGAGCGCCAGCTCGCACAACCTGCGGAATGCACCGGGCAATACGTTCGAGGCAACCGAGACTACGCCATCGGCACCCGCCAGCATCGCGCGCGTCGCCGTCGGATCGTCGCCGCTCAGCACCGCGAAACCAGCCGCGCGCAATGGCAACAAGGCCGCCATGCGTTCGGCCTCGTTGCGCGCTTCCTTGATGCCGACAATGCGTGGGTGCGATGCCAGTTCCGACACGGTGTCCGGAAGCAGGTCGCAACCGGTGCGGCCGGGCACGTTGTAAAGCACCACCGGCAACGCGCCGTCATCGGCCACGGCTCGGTAATGCGCGATCAAGCCCTGTTGCGTCGGGCGTACGTAAGGCGGCGTGACGACAAGCGCGGCATCGGCGCCAGCCGCTGCGACCCGACGCGTGAGTTCGATGGTCCTGGCGGTGTTGGACAGGCCGGTACCGGCCAGCACCGGAATCCTGTCTGCGACGAACTCCACCGCGGCGCGCAACAGGACGTCGTATTCGGCGTCACGCAGCGCCGCCGCTTCACCGGTCGATCCGGCGACGACGATCGCCTGCGTGCCGCCGTCGAGCTGCAGTTGCAGTAATCGGTGCCACGCGTCGAGGTCGAGTTCGCCGGCGGCCGTGAAGGGCGTGGCCAGGGCGGTGATGCTGCCGTAAATCCGCACGGTCACGCTCTCTGCGGGAGTGCCTGTCGAGGCGGGTCTGCACGGCGTGCAGGACGATGGGATGCGGCGGACATGTTACTTGCGGCGTCAAAGCAGGGGCAAGTATGCTGGCCGCGGCTCCGGACGCCCTGCGCGCATGCGTTCCGGCCGCCTTGGCCCCCATCGCCGCGGACGCTTCCTTTGACCGATCCTGATCCCGCTTCCCGGCCAGCGCCGAACGAGAACCACCTGCTGATCAACGCGTATACGACGCATCCGCGCTCGCCGCTGCTCTCGGTCACGCGCCGCATTTCCGACAGCGGCTGCAATCTCGTCGACACGCGCCTGAGCACGGTCGGCCGCGATGTCTCGGTCACTGCGCTCGCGACGGGTTCCTGGGATGCCGTCGCCAAGCTCGAGGCGATGCTGACGCGGCTGGAACGCGAGGAAGGATTGAAGCTCGTGTGGTACCGCACCGGCCCCAAGCCGGTGCAGTCCAACCTGCTTCCCTATGTCATCGAGGTCGTCGCGGCCGACAAGCCCGGCATCCTGTTCCAGCTCGCCGACTTCTTCGATCGCCAGTCGATCACGATCGAGAGCCTGCACTGCTCGCGTTATCGCGCGATGCAGACCGGCGCGGAGATGTTCACGGCGCAGGTAACGATCGGCATTCCCGCCGACATGCACATCGCTGCGCTGCGTGACGATTTCCTGGAGTTCTGCGACCACCTCAACCTCGACGCGATCATGGATCCGATGAAGTTCTGATGCTCGACACCGGCGACAAGGTTCCCGATCTCCCGCTGCATCTTTCAGGCGGCGGCGAAACCACACTCTCCGGCTACGCCGGTCGTTGGCTGGTGCTGTATTTCTATCCCAAGGACAGCACTCCCGGCTGCACGACCGAAGGCATCGACTTCAATGGGTTGCTGCCGAAGTTCCGCAGGCTTGGTGCGGACGTGATCGGCGTGTCCCGCGACTCGCTGAAATCGCACCAGAACTTCTGCACGAAACAGGGCTTCCGGTTCGAGCTCGCCAGCGACAACGACGAATCCCTGTGCAACACCTTCGGCGTGATCAAGGAAAAGAACATGTACGGGCGCAAGGTGCTCGGCATCGAACGCAGCACCTTCCTCATCGACCCGGACGGCGTGATCCGCCAGTCGTGGCGTCCGGTCAAGGTCGCCGGGCACGCGCAGGCCGTCCTCGACGCACTCAAGGCTGCGCGAACGCAGTGACCGCACTCCGATCTCCATCCCTCCACTGCCCCGCCCGCGCGGGTCGCGGTGGTCCATCGCTGTCCGACGCCAGGAAATCGAACGCATGACGCGTAGCAAGCGCATCTATGTCCTCGACACCAACGTGCTGATGCACGATCCGACCGCGCTGTTCAAGTTCGAGGAGCACGACGTGTTCCTGCCGATGCAGGTCATGGAGGAACTCGACAACGCCAAGAAAGGCACGTCGGAAGCCAGCCGCAACGCGCGCCAGGTCAGCCGCTTCCTCAACGACCTGATCGAATCGCAGGGCAGCAGCGACGTCACCTCAGGCATTCCACTGGTGCTGCCGCACGGGCTGCAGCTGCGCGGCGCGGGCGCTGCGGGAAAGCTTTATTTTCAGACCGGTAACTTCGATGCGGGCAAGCGCTTCGGCGCCGTCATCCCGGACAACCATATCCTCGGCGCGATCCTCGCGCTGAAGGAAGGCGAGCCCGACACGCCGGTGGTGTTCGTCTCCAAGGACATCAACCTGCGGATCAAGGCGTCGATCGCCGGGATCACCAACGAGGATTACGAGAACGATCGCGCACTCGATGATTTCAGCCTGCTGTTCACCGGCGCGACCGAACTTCCCGAGGATTTCTGGCAGCGCCACGGCAAGGACCTGCGGTCCTGGACCGACAAGGGCCGCACGTTCTACGAACTCGGCCGTGCGAAGGACGACGGGGAAAGCTGGTATCCGAACCAGTTTCTCTACCTGCCGGGCGACGACGAAGCCGAGTTGAAGGTCGCACGCGTCACCGACGACAAGGTGACGCTGCAGATCGTCGATGACTACCGCCACAGCCAGCACGCCGTGTGGGGCATCCTCGCGCGCAACCGCGAGCAGAACTTCGCGCTCAATGCGCTGATGGATCCGGAGATCGATTTCGTCACCCTGCTCGGCACCGCCGGTACGGGCAAGACGCTGCTCGCGCTTGCCGCGGGGCTTGCGCAGACGATGGACCAGCAGCGCTATCGCGAGATCATCATGACCCGCGCAACGGTGAGCGTCGGCGAGGACATCGGCTTCCTGCCCGGCACCGAAGAGGAAAAGATGACGCCATGGATGGGCGCGCTGACCGACAACCTCGAGGTGCTCACGCACAACCAGGAAGGCGGCAGCTGGGGCCGCGCGGCGACCAACGACCTGCTGGCGTCGCGGATCAAGATCCGTTCGATGAACTTCATGCGCGGCCGCACTTTCCTCAGCCGCTGGCTGATCCTGGATGAGGCGCAGAACCTCACGCCCAAGCAGATGAAGACGCTGATCACGCGCGCAGGTCCCGGCACCAAGATCGTGTGCCTGGGCAACGTCGAACAGATCGATACGCCGTACCTGACGGAAACGACATCGGGACTCACCTACGCCGTCGATCGGTTCAAGGGATGGAGCCACAGCGCGCACATCACGCTGCGCCGCGGCGAACGTTCGCGGCTGGCGGATTACGCCTCCGAAGTCCTGTAGCGATGGCCGAGCGGCTGGCGGCATGGGTGTGGGTCGGTGCCGGGGCACTCGCCGGCGTTGCCGGCATCGTCAACGTCGTCGGCTTCCTCGGCTTCCAGCACCAGGCCATCACCCACCTCACCGGCAACACCAGCCTGCTCGGCGCAGCGCTGGTGTCCGGCAATGCGGGCGCCTCGCTGCACCTGGGCGGCGCCATCGCGGCATTCGTGGCCGGAGCCATGCTCAGCGGCCTGCTGATCCAGGACAGCGTCCTGCGGCTCGGCCGGCGCTATGGAGTCGTGCTGACGATCGAATCGGCGCTGCTGCTGGCCGCGGTTCCGTTGTTCCGGCACCAGCAATGGCTGGGTCCGTTGTGTGCCGCGATGGCCTGCGGGTTGCAGAACGCCATGGCCACGACCTACAGCGGCGCGGTGGTGCGCACGTCGCACCTGAGTGGCATGTTCACCGACCTCGGCATCATGCTCGGGCATGCGCTGCGCGGGATGCCGGTCGCGCGCAAGCGCCTGGGACTGTGCATCGTCGTGATCACGCTGTTCTTCGCCGGCGGCATCGCCGGTGCATGGCTGTTCGCCGCGGCAGGTTACGCGGCGCTGTACGTGCCGGCCGCGTTGACCGGCATCACCGGGATCGCCTACGTCTTGTACCGGCAGCAGCAACGAATCATGGGGCGGGCCCAGTGACCTCCGGTCGCGTCGTGTCGGCGCTGACGATTGCCGGTTCCGATTCCGGTGGTGGCGCCGGCATCCAGGCCGATCTCAAGACGTTCGCCGCGCTTGGCGTGCATGGGCTGAGCGCCATCACGGCGCTCACCGCGCAGAACACCCGCGGGGTAACCGCCGTGCATGTTCCGCCGGTGGAATTCCTGCGCGCGCAAATCGACGCGTGTTTCGGGGATTTCGACATACGCGCGGTGAAGATCGGCATGCTGGCGACCGTCGACGTCATCGCAACCGTCGTCGACGCACTCGAGCGTCATCGCCCCGGCGCGGTGGTGCTGGATCCCGTGATGGTCGCCACGTCCGGTAGCCGCCTGCTGGCCGACGATGCGATCGATGCAGTGCGCCGCCGCCTGCTGCCGCTGGCCACGCTCGTGACGCCGAACATCCCCGAAGCCGAAGCGCTGCTCGGACATGCCATCGCCGATGCGGATACCGCGCAACGGGCAGTCACGGAACTGAAGAAGCTCGGCGCGCGCGCGGTGCTGCTCAAGGGCGGCCAC
>Ga0308175_100001754_pt1 | contig 14688 bp, 15 predicted proteins | sample PhyCR1_3_FD_203893 | JGI IMG/M metagenome (GOLD analysis project Ga0308175, IMG submission 203893) | Soil microbial communities from UC Gill Tract Community Farm, Albany, California, United States - DLSLS.C.R1 | ecosystem: Environmental > Terrestrial > Soil > Agricultural land | place: USA...
ATGAGCTCCGTCCCCGAGGGCAAGCGCGGCCTGCCCGCCGGCAACATCCCCTTCGTCCGCGAGAACGAATTCAAGAGCGACTTCACCATCGTCGTCGGCGGCAAAAACTTCGGCTCCGGCTCCAGCCGCGAGCACGCGCCCCTCGCCCTGGCCGAGGCCGGCGTCAAGTGCGTCATCGCCGAGTTCTACGCCCGCATCTTCTACCGCAACAGCGTTAACGGCGGCTACCTCGTCCCCTTCGAATCCGCCGAGCGCCTCGTCGAAAAAGTCCGCACCGGCGACGACCTCGAAGTCCACCTCGACGGCCCCTACGTCATCAACAAAACCAAAAACGAGCGCTACGCCCTCAAACCCCTCGGCGACGTCCTCCCCATCATCGAAGCCGGCGGCGTCTTCAACTACGCCCGCGAAGCCGGCATGCTCAAATAATACGCATCCCGCCCCAATCAATCGCTCGATCCCTGCGCGGCGTGGTCACCTTTGCTGACCACGTGGGGCGCACGATTCATCCACAGTACAACCCCGCTCCCAAGCCGGGGCAAAGTGAAGCGCCGCCCCGACCCATCCCCCGCTCACCAAATAGCCGAAGCACGCGCTACGCTCAACCAACCGCCCGTTACCCGCCCCCTCCCTCCCCCAACCACCGCAACAGCGCGTTCACGTCCAGCGGCTTCCGGAAGAACCCGTCCGGCCGCAGCCGCTGCACCTCCGCCAGCACCAGCGGCTCCGCCAGTGCCGTGATCACCGCCACGCGCGCCTTCAGCCGCTCCGCCCGCACGCATTTGAGCACGCTCACGCCGTTGCCGTCCGGCAGCATCAGGTCCAGCAGGACCACCCCCGGTTCCGACGCCAGGTCATCGACCGCCTGCCCCACGGTCTGCACCGCCGAAATCTGATACCCGCTCGCCTCAAGCAGCCGGCCCAGCGCCGCGCGGCTGAGGTGGTCATCCTCCACCAGCAACACGCGCCGCTTAACCGGCGCTCCCGCCGCCTGCGTCTTGGTCGAAGCGACAATCGATGTGCCCACCGGGTCCATGACCTAACCCTCCGCCCGGAGACGCCCGCCTCGAATGTTAGGCAGTTCACCTTCGAGGCGCGTTCGTGCCGATGTGCCGGTCTAATGCCGGTCGATGAATTTGGGCAATGACGTAAATTCTGGCCGCATCAGGGTCGGGGCAAGCTCGACCGCAGCAAAGATGCAATGGAAATTCGGCCCGACGGAGGCAGGTAGGCGCAAAAAAGAAGGCGGAAGTTGTCGCCGGCACGGGGGGGGATGCCGAACGACGGGGGTCTTCCGCCCTTTGATTCGTTCCGCTGTAGTGTAGTATGCCCCGCCTCCCGCTGTCAAGCTATTTCGCGGCCAAATGCTAAAATTTTTGTGTGATCCAACCTACTGATCGCCAAAGACTTGCATGCTCCTTCACGTTTCCCCGCGCAACCCCTAAAATGGCCGCCTCATTGCCGAGCACGCGCGGGGCACGTCTAGCGAATCTAACGAGGAACGCCCATGTCCCTGACACCCACGCCGCACACCTTGGCGGCCCTGAACCCACTTACCCCCGAAAGCTGGAACTTCATCTTCTTCGCCACCCGGCAGACCTGGTACGACATGTTCCACCTCGGCCTGCCCATCCTCGAAAAAATCCTCCGCACCATCGTCGTCTACCTCCTCCTGATGATCGGCCTCCGCACCGCCGGCAAGCGCGAGCTCGCCCAGCTCAACCCCTTCGACCTCATCGTCCTGCTCATGCTCAGCAACACCGTCCAGAACGCCATCATCGGCGACGACAACAGCGTCACCGGCGGCGCCATCGGCGCCCTCACCCTGCTGCTGGTCAACTACTCCATCGTCCGCCTCACCTACCGCTCGCGAAAGCTCCAGCGCCTCCTCGGCGGCAAGCCCGACGTCCTCGTCAAAGACGGCCACGTCCTCCGCGAGCACTGCGAGGAAGAGCTCATCACCACCGCCGAGCTCAAGGCCGCCGCCCACAAGCAGGGTATCGCCACCCTCAAGGACGTCGAGCGCGCCGTCCTCGAGCCCACCGGCACCATCTCCTTCATCACCAGAAAACCCACCCCCGAGACCCAGCGCCACGACGAGCTGATCGACCTGCTCAGCCGCATCGCCAGGGACCTCAACGACCTGAAATCGCCCCCCAAGCCCAACGAACCCGCTGCCGCCTCGTAAAAGTGAATCACCGATGAAACTCGACGTACTCCACCCCCCGTCCGGCGAAAAAAACCCCTGGTACGCCGACGGCCTCAATTTCACCTGCACCCAGTGCGGCAACTGCTGCACCGGCGGCCCCGGCTTCGTCTGGGTCTCCAAAGAAGAGATCATCCGCCTCGCCGAATTCCTACACATCACGCCACAGGAAACGGTCGAGAGGTACTGCCGTAAAATCGACGGCCGCTTCAGCTTCAAGGAAGCCCGCAACAACGGCAGCTACGACTGCATCTTCCTCCGCGAGGAAAAACTCCCCCGCCCCGCCAAATCCAGGGACGACCACGACGCCGCCGTCCTCCACACCCGCCGCTCCTGCGCCATCTACCCGGTCCGACCCCTCCAGTGCCGGACCTGGCCGTTCTGGGATTCCAACCTCGCCTCCCCCGAAAACTGGGACCGCGCCTCACGCCGCTGCCCCGGCATGGGAAGTGGCCACCGCCACTTCACCCTCCGCCAGATCGAATCCCTCCGCGACGCCACCGACTGGCCGAAGAATCCCCCCACCTCCGCCGCCAAGCCGTGACGGCCGCACCACCCGCCCGCATTGCTTGACACCCCCCGCCCGCCACGGTGCACTACAGGAGTCCAGCTTCAGCACGATGACGCCGCCGATGGCCACCACCCCCGCCACGTCCCCCGACGCCGCACCCTCCATCCCGGCTTCGCCCACCCCCCCACGCCGCATCTTCATCACCGTCGCCGAGGTCAGCGGCGACCAGCACGCCGCCCAGCTCGTCCGTTCCCTCCGCGAGCTCGACCCCGACCTGGTCATCGAAGGCCACGGCGGCCCCGCCATGCGCTCCGCCGGCACCCGCATCATCTACGAAACCACCACCCACGCCGCCATGAACCTCCAGGCCGTCGCCCGCGCCTTCGAAATGCTCGGCCTGCTCAAGCGCACCCGCTCCTACTTCCAGCAAAACCCGCCCGACCTCCAGATCTGCGTCGACTCCCCCGCACTCAACTTCCACTTCGCCAAGCTCGCCCACCGCCTCGGCATCCCCGTCCTCTACTACATCGCCCCCCAGCTCTGGGCCTGGCGCGAGGGACGCATGAAAAAGCTCCGCCGCTGGGTGGACCGCGTCGCCTGCATCCTCCCCTTCGAGGAGGAATACTTCCGCCGCCACGGCGTGGACGCCACCTTCGTCGGCCACCCCCTCTTCGACCACCTCCCCCACGCCCGCGACGGCTCCGAAGCCGCCGGCCATTTCCCCAACCGCCCCCCGATCGTCGGCCTGCTGCCCGGCTCGCGCAAGAGCGAAGCCGTCCACAACTTCCCCCACCAGCTCGAAGTCGCCACCCGCATCCGCGAAGCATTCCCCGGCGCCACCTTCCTCGTCCCCACCACCCCAGCCACCGACCCCGTCGTCGCCCGCCTGGCAAAGGACTTCCCCAACCTCGAGCGCGGCGAAGGCGCCTTCGACCGCATGGTCCCCCGCTGCGACCTGTGCATCACCGTCTCCGGCACCGCCACCCTCCACGTCGCCGGCCACGGCGTCCCCATGATCGTCGTCTACCGCGGCAGCCCGCTCCTCTGGCACTTCATTGGCCGCTGGATCATCCGCACCCGCACCTTTTCGCTGGTCAACCTGCTGGCCGACACGCGCCAGCACATCGTCCCCGAGTTCGTCCCCTGGCACGGCTCCAACGAGCCCGTCGCCGCCGTCGCCATCGACTACCTCCAACACCCCGAAAAGCTCGACGAGCAGCGCGAAAAACTCAAACACCTCATCCGCTCCCTCGACCGCCCCGGCGCCTCGATGAACGCCGCCAAACTCGCCCTGCAGATGATGAACGGCCGCGCCGCCCAGACACAAAGATAAATAGCCTCAGATGAACACAGATGCACACAGATAGAGACAAATGAACTAATCTGCCTTCATCTGTGTGCATCTGTGCCCCATCTGTGGCTATTAACTCTTCCTCCCATGAAACAATTCGCACTAGCCCTGTCGCTCGCCGCGTACATCTGTGGCCCCGCCCTAGCCGACAAGCCTGACGGCCCGCGCCTCTACCGCTCCATCCGCGACTTTGACGTCCTCCCCACCAACACCCCCGCGGCAAACAAAGAGAACCTCCAGAAAGCCATCGACTGGGCCACGACCAGCGGCGCCGCCCTCTTCGTCGCCCCCTCCGAAGACCCCTACCCCATCGACGGCGGCATCGTCCTCCGCATGAACGTCACCCTCCTCGGCGTCCACGGCCCCACCGGCCGCGGCACGCGACACCCCGACAAGTCCAAGAAACAACCCGTCGGCTCCGTCTTCGCCATCCGCGACCGCGAGCACCCCTTCATCACCGTCGAATCCGCCACCCAGCTCAAAGGCCTCCAATTCTGGTACCCCGACCAGACCAACTCCGACCCCGCCAAAATCATCCCCTACCCCGCGACGATCCGCGCCTCCCAGGACAAGCCCGCCCAGGGCGTCACCCTCTCCTGCCTCACCTTCTACGGCGAATACCTCGCCATGGACTTCAACGCACCCCAAAACGCCCACTGCGAACAAATCCTCTTCGAGCACTGCTACGGCTACCCCCTCTCCGGCCAATTCATCCGCATCGACCACTGCTACGACGTCCCCCGCATCCTCCACTGCCACGTCAACCCCGCCAACCGCCGCTTCATCGACGGCCAGTACCGCAAGGCCGTCGTCGATTCCGTCGTCGCCAAAGACACCTTCGCATACACCATCGACCACACCGACAACGCCCAGGTGATCGACGTCTTCACCTTCGGCACCCACGGCGGCATCTACCTCGGCCCCGCCTCCTACGGCCAGCTCACCAACTTCAACTTCGACTGCGTCACCGTCGGCATCCACAAGCTCGGCGACAACGCCTTCAACCGAAACTGGCAGATCGCCCAGGGCTCCATCATCGCCAACTGCGGCGCGAAGCTCGAAGACGTCCACCCCATCCTCATCGAAGGCCAGGGCCACACCAGCATCACCAACGTCGAAGCGTTCTCCGGCCCAAACGGCGCCATCACCACCCTCGCCCAATCCCAGGACTTCCTCCTCATCCGCGGCGACCGACGGGTGACGGTCTCCCTCTTCGGCTGCCGCATGCGCAACTACGCCGCCGACGCCCCCTTCAACATCACCAACCCCAACGCCATCCTCCAGGCCTTCGCCTGCATCGATAAGCACGAACTCCCCCTGAACCGCGCCATCGGCGTCGCGCCGTGAGTGGAGGACCATCATGGGCTTCGGACGAACCTGCCTGCTGACCCTCACCGCGGCGATAGCCGCATCCGCCTTTGCCGAACCGCTCGTGCTCGTCAAAGAGGGCAAACCAGCCGCCGTAATCGTCATCGCATCCAAGCCGACACAGCAGGCCGCATCGGCCGCCGCGGAACTGCGCCAATACCTCAAGCGAATCTCGGGAGCCGACGTCGCCGTGAAACGTGAGGACCAACTCGCTGCCCCCGAACTTGCCAGCACCCTGGTCCTGATCGGAGCAACCGAGGCGGGTAAACAACACGGCATGAAGCTCGACGCCCTCCCCGCCGAGGGCTTCGTCATCCGCACCGCCGGCCCCCTGCTCCTCCTCGCCGGCCGCGTGGACGGCACCGGCAAGGCCCGCCAGCAGGGCACGCAGTTCGCCGTCGACACCTTCATCGAAGACTACCTCCGCGTCGGCTGGCTCTGGCCCGGCGACCTCGGCGAAGCCCTCCCCCATTCCCCCACCATCTCCCTCGATCCCATCGACCGCACCGAATCCCCCGCCTTCCCCGTCCGCAAAATCCGCGACGCCCTCGGCAACCTCAACCCGCGCAAATGGGGCAAGGGCAAGCAGGCGATACACATGGAGGAGGCGAAAATCGAGGCGATGCAGCAGGCCTCCGCCGCCTGGCGATCCCACATGAAGCTCGGCAGCAGCCTCGAGCTCAACTACGGCCACGCCTTCACCCAATGGTGGGACACGTATCACCTGCAGCACCCCGACTGGTTCGCAATGCAGCTCAACGGCTCCCGCCAGTGGCCGACGGGCATGGGCGGCAACGAACGCGCCAAGATGTGCGTCAGCAACCCCGCCATGCTCGACCAGTGGGTCGCCAACGCCAAGCAGGCCTTCGCCAACGACCCGCGCCTCGGCTCGTTCTCCGCCACCCCAAACGACAACGCCTACAACGGCCACTGCATGTGCGACCTGTGCAAGGCATGGGACCCGCCCATTGACACGCCCGGCCTGACCAAAGTCCAGCTCACCAGCGTCGGCAAGGACGGCAAGCGCGTCACCTTCAACTACCCCGCCCTCACCGACCGCTACGTCCACTTCTACAACCTCGCCGCCGACCGCCTGGCGAAGGAAGCCCCCGGCAAACTCGTCGGCGGGTACGCCTACGGCGCCTGGAAAACCCCGCCCGTCCGCGAAAAGGTCCGCGAGAACGTCCTCATCGGCTTCGTCGGCTTTAGCGCCCCCAGCGCCGAATCCTGGGACCGCGACCGCCAGTCGTGGGACGCATGGAGCAAAGCCGCCCACCACCTGTTCCTCCGCCCCAACCTCCTCCACGCCGGCTACGGCCTGCCCCTGCTCATGCCACACCGCCTCGGCACGACCCTGCGCCACTGCGCCGACACCGGCATGATGGCCGCCGACTTCGACTCCCTCATCCATCACTGGGCCGGCGAAGGGCTCAACTACTACGTCCTGGCCAAGCTCCTCTGGAACCCCAAGGCCGACGTGGACGCGCTGGTCCGCGACTACTGCGACAAAGGCTTCGGCCCCGCCGCGCCGCAGGTGCGCGACTACTTCGCCGCCGTCGAACGCCTGACCGAAGACAAGGTCTTCACCACGCCGCAGGCGCGCAAGGGCGACTGGGTGCTCGAAGTGCTCCCCGCCTATTCCGAACCCGCTCTCGCCGATTTGCAGACGAAGCTCGACGCCGCCAAACAATCCGCCGCCGGCGACCCCACAGTCCTCGCCCGCATCGAGTTCCTCGAAAAAGGCCTCGAATACGCCCGCCTCCAAACCGCCGCCGTCCACGCCATTGCCGACCACAAAGACCGAAGCACGATCGACGCCGCCGTCGCCGCCCGCCAGAACTTCTACCGCGGCAACCTCTACTCCTTCGCCGTCAACATCCCCGACATCACCTACCGCGAAATGGGCTCGCCCAAAGTCTTCGGCGTCAAGCGATGACGCCACACCTTAAGCGTGGCACGGGCGAACCGCCCGTATCTTCTTTCTTTCCAAATCATTTCGCCGGATTCTCATACCAAATCACCCCCAGCCCTCCATTCCCCCCCTTCGCATTGTCATGCTCCTCGGTCGTGATGACATCAAGGTCCCCGTCCCCGTCAATATCCATCAGCGGCGCCAGGTCATACTTCGTCCCCCAAGGCCCCGAAATTTCGTGCCGCGCCCACGTCGCTTCAAATGGCGACTTGTCATACGACAACCACACCACCCCCGATTTCCCCTTCGCATCCTCCCCCGCGTGCTCGCACGTCAGCACCAGGTCCGGCTTCCCGTCCAGGTTAATGTCCCCAATCGTCACCGCCTTCCCCGTCCCAATGTCCTTCGGATACGCAATCGGATGCGATTCCCACCGCAGCCCGGAATTATCCAGCCGTCGCAGATACAGCATTTGATCGCCTTTCACGGCAACGACCACGTCTTTCAACCCGTCCCGATCCAGATCCCCCACATCCAAAAACATCACCTCCAGCCCCTGCCCGCCGATGGCATGCCGAGGCCACGGCTTCGCCGCGTCCCCCGGATTCTCCAGCCACCACACCCCGCGATTCGGCCCCTTCCGATCCGAGAACAACACGTCCGGCCTGCCATCCCCATTCACGTCTTTCACCACAATCGACATGATCCACCCCGCGTCCACCAGGCGGTGCAGCTTCCACCCCGCCACGTCCCGCGGGTTCTCCGGCGCCTCCAGCCACGAAACGCTCCCCCCCTTGTTCTTCGACCCCACGATTAAATCCGGCGCCTTCCTCCCCGGCCCCATCCAAATCGGATGCGCGAACATCCACATCTCCTTCCCCGCCGTCGCCGGCACCGCCTGCACCACCCACTTCGACGCGTCCCGGTAATCCGCCTTGCTCGAAGGCGCCCAGTGAAAGTAAACCGTCTTTGTCTTCCCCTCGCACGAGCTGACCACGTCGATGTTCCCATCCCCGTCAAGGTCCACAAACGCCGCATCCTCGACGTTCCTGATCTTGTCAAAATGAATCTTCGGCCAAGGCTCCCTGCACCGCGCCGGCCCCGGGTTGAAGTACACGGCCACCGTCCCCTGCTGCTCCCACCCGGTCACCACGTCGATCAACCCATCCCCGTCCGCGTCGAGCAACCGCGCCCCGTCCGCCCCGAGCATCCCCGTCTCGATCGCGTGCCGCGGCCACGGCTTTTCCCGGACCTCCCCCGGCCCGGCCCGCAAAACTCCCAACACACCAAAGGCCACGACGAACGCGACAACCCTGACAAAGCGCATGGAGACACCTTCTTCGGCACGAGAAAACCGCCGATATTTCCGATATGCAGCCGACCGCGCCCAGCTTGCTCTCCTACGAGTCCACGGTCAAGCGCGCGCCCCTCCCGCATCCCCTGCTGGCGATCGTGCTCGCCCTTCCCGGCTCGATCTGTTGGCTGACCTTCCTATCCCTTTTCGCAAATTTCCTGGCGCCCTTCTCGTGGCTCGCCCGACTGAAGTTCCCCTTCTTCACCGGCAACTCGTTTCTTCTGCTCTGGCTTACTGCCATCGTCGCCGCACTATTCTCCGTCGCATGGTACTGGCGCAAACCCAAACCCTGGTACGTCATCTTGTGCCTGCTCGTGAACGACACCGGCTTGCTCTTCACGCTCGCGGTGCTAGCAATTGGCGTCGCCCATTCATTCCTACATTGACAGCGAACCTTATGTAATCGCGCGCGGCGCGGGGAAATTCGCGCGGGCTGCGGTTAGAATCCTCAGTTTCGACCGAGTTCTAACCACCCCACCCATGAGCACAGCCACCATCCCCGTCCAGACCGCCGACCCCATCAACGCAAAAATCCTCTCCATCAGCGAGGACAAGGTCCAGGGCTTCCAGCCCGATCCCCTCGGCTACATCGCCCAACACAGCGGAATCGACCTCCCCACCGTCATCGAGCGTATCGCCGCGATGCTCCGCGCCGGCACCATCCGCCGCGTCCGCCAGACGCTCATGGCCACCAGCCTCGCGCGCGGCGCCCTCGTCGCCTGGATCGTCCCCGAGGAAAAACTCACCTCCGCCTTCAACTGGATGTTCCAGAACGACCCCTTCTCCGGCCACGTCGTCATCCGCTCCACCGACGCCGCCATCACCGGCTCCAAATACCGCCTCTGGACCACCCTCAAGGTCCCCCAGGGCTACTCGATGGAGAAGCACTGCCGCCTGCTCTGCGAAAAGACCGGCGCGCAGACGTTCATACTCCTCCCCGCCAAGCGCCTCTTCGCCCTGGGGGTCGGCCACGTCCGCCGCCGCGGCATGGAGCCCGGCAGCAAGGCCGACGTCCCCGCCGACGTCATCGACACCACCATCGTCCAGCTTTCCGACCTCGATTGGCAGGTCCTGACCGCACTGAAGCGCGAATTCGACCCCGCCGAAATCGAAGCCCTCCTCCCCCGCGCGCAAGAAACGAACGAACTCGGCCCCGCCCTCTGGCAACCCCGCGCCGCCGAAGCCGCCGTCCCCCTCGACACCTTCCTCCAGGTCGCCCGCTCGCTAAACGATCGCAAAGTCATCGGCCGCTTCTCCACCTTCCTCGAACATGTCAAGCCCCTCAAGACCGGCGAGCAGGTCACCCGCTACAACGCCCTTTTCCACTGGGCCGTCCCCCCCGGCCGCGAAATCGACGCCGGCCGCGAAGTCGGACGCTTCCACATCATGACCCACGCCTACTGGCGCGAAGCCGGCCCCGATTTCGGCAACGTCAACATCATGGGCGTCGCCCACGGCACCGACAAAGACCTCCTCCTCGCCCACAAACGCGCCATCGACGACCACCTCAACTCCATCGGCATCCACGTGAGTTACACCAACGTCTTCTGGGGCGGACGCAGCGAAATCAAACCCAGCGAAATCGCCCCCCACGCCTACCGCGACTGGTGCAAAAGCCAGGGCGTGGACGCCGAATCAATGCGGGAATAGCTACAATGGGTTCGGAGGCCGCGCATGAACGCGATCCGCGTCAAGAAAAAACTGGATTCGGAAACATTGCATCTGCCCGAGCTCCGCCCGCTTCTGGGCAAGCAGGTCGAGATCATCGTACTCGAGGACACCGCCCAGCCGATCACCAACGCCGACGAATTCTGGAACCCGCCGTCCCTCGAGGAATTAGCGAGGCGCCAAGGCGTAAAGGGTCCTGCCTCCTTCGACGACCTCCAGGGCACCTTCACCGAAGAAGATTTTGAGGGCTTCGAAGAAGCGCTGCGCGAATGGCGCAGCGAGTGGAGGCGAACGGACGGGCCGGAAGGGGATTGATCATGGACGCCGTCGTAGACACGAACGTCGTCTCATTCTTGTTCAAACGCGATACCCGGGCGCTCCTGTACAAAAAGCACCTCGACGGGCGGGAACTCGCCGTCTCCTTCGCAACTGTTGCGGAACTGTATCGCTGGACCATCCAGCGATCTTGGGGCAAGTCCCGAATTGGCCGCTTGCGCCAACATCTGCAGCATTACACGATCATCCCATTTGATGACCCGCTCGCTTGGGACTGGGCGCGCGTAACATCGATCAAGGGCCAGCCGATCGCTCCCGGCGACGCCTGGATTGCAGCAACCGCCATTCGGCTCCGCGTGCCACTGATTACGCACAATCCCAAGCACTTCAGCAACATTCCAAATCTGAGCTTGATCACCGAAGGCCAATGACAGCCGCGGCGCTTCTCCAGCAGGGGAACCCACCATGCTCCTCACCTCCACCCCCGCCATCCTCCTCGCCCTCGCCATCCCCCTCGGCTTCCTCGCCCTCCTCTTCACCGTCTCCCTCGTCGAAAAGCGCCTCACCCACCCCTACCTCGCCGTCGCCCCCGACCGCCAGGTCGCCCTCCCCCCCTACGCCGCCAACATGAGCGCCCAGATCCACGCCGCCGGCTTCGAGTACGGCGGCATCGTCGCCCACGCCAAATACCCCGCCGCCAAAATCCTCGGCACCGTCTGGTTCTCCCCCGCCCGCGAGACCGCCGTCCTCACCGGCTCCGGCACCCTCTCCGGCCTCCCCGTCCGCCAGACCTGGCTCTTCACGCCCCTCGCCGACGGCCGCCTCCTCGTCACCACCGACCAGAACGACGAAGGCGACCACTCCGGCCTTCTGCTCTACCGCCGCAAGCTCAACTCCGGCTTCCCCGGCCTGCTCAACCTCCACCAGACCCGCATCGATTCCCACCTCCAGGAGGTCCGCTCCTTCGCCGAGCCCACCCCCGCCGAGGCGCTCCTGGCCCTTTACCGCCGCCGCACCGAGCACCTCATCTCCCTCGGCCGCGCGCACTGGATCGACCCCGACGAACTCTGTTGGCGCTACAACGTCTTCGGCGCCCTCCGCGTCTGCGGCAACTTCTTCGTCCAACTCGCCGCCGCCGTCCCCCAATCCTGGCGCGTACACATCCCCCGCGCCGCCCCCACCGGCCCCGGCCACAACGAGCAGGTCCAGTCCCTCTTCGAAGGCGGCGGCGTCTACCGCGTCGCGCCCACCTCCTCCCGATAACGCCTCACTTCAGCTCCTTCTCCTGCAATAGCTTCATCAGCATCTGCGCGTGCTCCCCGGTGATGAGGATCTCCTCGTTATTGGTCATCTTCAGCACCAGCCGGCTCTGGTCGTGGCCGACCGTCGCGGTGATGATGTGGTCGAGGTTGATGAACGGCTCCACCGCCTCGCCGAACCGCGGCTTGACAAGGGCCCTGATAAACATGTCGGACTCCCGCGCGTGCGATGACACCCCGCAGTAGTATCCTCCCGCCGCCACGCGCAATCCAACGAAAAACCGCGCGATGAACGAATCCCCAGCCCCCACCCTCTCCTACGACCGCGACGCCGCACCCCCCACTCCTCCGGCCGACGAGCCCGCGCCTTCCATGCGCCGCGACGTCCTCTCCGCCTACCTCGCCACCGGCGCACGCTCCGTCGCCTGGGTCATCGCCTACGGCCTCGTCCGCCGGACCCTCGGCGACGCCGCCTTCGCCATGCTCGCCCTCGTCCGCGTCACCATCGGCATCCTCAACAACACCTCCCTCGGCCTCGCCCCGGCCATGATCCACCTCCTCGCCAAATCCGACAAACGCTCGAACAACTCCCCCGCCCCTGCCTCCCTCTACGCCAACGGCGCCGCCATCGCCCTCGCCTCCACCGCCGCCGGCGCCGCCCTCGTCGCCGCCTACGCCGCCTTCCTCCCCCACCTCCAGAAACTCCCCGCCGGCCTCGACACCCCCGCCGCCCGCGCGCTCGTCCTCTTCCTCGGCCTAGGCACCGTCCTCCGCTTCGCCTCCGACGCCCCCGGCGCCGTCCTCCAGACGCGCCACCGCATCGCCCTCGACAACCTCTTCCTCGCCTCCACCGAGCTCCTCTGGATCCTCTCCACCGCCCTCCTCTTCGCCGCCACGCGCGCGGGCCTGGGCACGGTCGGCGTCACCTACCTCGTCGCCGCCGCCGCCCTCTGCCTCGCCCGCTTCACCACCGCCGAAAAACTCGTCCCCCTAATCCCCCCGCGCCACTCCTCGATCCAATGGCCCATCCTCCGCCAGCTCCTCTCCTTCGGCCTCCTCGTCACCTTCGCCCAGCTCGCCGACTTCCTTTACTCCTGGGCCGACTACCAGCTCATCGACCACCTCAAGGAGCTCAACCCCCTCGACGTCGCCGTCTTCGCCCCCGCCGCCGAGATCGACGGCGGCCTGCTCCTCCTGGTCATGGGCCTCGCCTCCGTCCTGCTCCCCAAGGCCGCTCTCGCCCACGCCGCCGGAGACACCCGCGCCGTCCGCCGCTACTACGTCCGCGGCACCCTCGCCAGCCTCGCCCTCCTCCTCGCCGCCTCCACCGCCGTCGTCCTCTTGGCCCCCTACATTTTCCAACTGTGGTTCAAAGACCCCCTCCCCCGCACCCAGGCCATCCTCCCCCTCCTCCTCGTCTCCACCGTCGTCGGCGGCAGCTCCATGGTCGGCCGCAGCATCCTCCTCGCCGTCGGCCGCGTCCGCCCCTTCACCGCCTCCGTCCTCATCGCCGGCCTCGCCAACGTCCTGCTCTGCTACTCCTTCGTCAAATACCTGCATCTCGGCCTCAAAGGCATCGTCCTCGGTACAATGCTCGCCGTCGTCTCCCGCTGCGCCCTCTGGATGCCCTGGTACGTCCTCCGAACCCTGCGCCAGTTGGAACGCAGCCCAATTCCGCCGCCGCAAACAACCCCGTCATGAGCACGGCGACCACAGCCCCCGCCCCCCACCACGACCTCCTCTGCGGCTCCTGCCGCTACAACCTCCGCGGCGTCCCCCTCTCCACCACCACCGGCACCTGCCCCGAATGCGGCACCCCCTTCGACCCCACCGTCCTCGTCGGCGAACTCCTCCCCTGGGAACAAGGCCGCTACACCGGCTGGTCCTGGGCCTTCGCCGCCACCGCCCGCCTCGCCACCTTCTTCCCCACTCGCCTCGCCGCCTACACCGCGCGCCCCGTGGACTGGCACGCCGCCGCCCGCTTCCGCACCGTCGTCGTCGTCCTCGCCCTCCTCCCCCCGCTCGTCACCACCGCCCTCCTCCGCGACTTTTCCTCCCCCCCGCGCACCATCATCGACTTCCCCGGCTTCAACCCCGCCGACGTCTGGGGCACCCTCTACCTGATCGCCCACAATCCCTGGTGCTTCTCCATCGCACTCCTCGGCCTGGCCACCTGGCTCGCCGTCGCCACCGGCACCCCCGGCTATTTCTTCCCCAACCCCAAAACCCCGCAACAATCCCGCGCCCTCACCCTCAGCCAATACGCCTGCGCCCCTCTCGCCTACACCCCGGTCATCTACCTCCTCGCCGCCGAGTGCTTCTGGATCGTCTGGAAATGCCCCCTCTTCCGCCCCGACGAATCCGCCCAGCTCCTCCGCATGCAGTTCACCCGCCTCGCCGTCTTCCTGCCGTCAGCCGCGGCCGCCCAATTCGCCGTCTGGTTAGTCGCCGCCCTCGTCCTGATGCGCCGCACGACCCAGTGCTCCTGGACGCGCATCGCCTTCGCCGCCGTCGCCATCCCCGCCGCCTGGATGGCCGAAGCCCTGGTCATCTTCACCGCCCTCCTCGCCCTCTCCAGCTACGCCCTACTTGTGTGGTCCAGCCTGGGACGGTGAATCGCTCACCGGCGTCAAAAACGCCACCAAATCCGCCCCCGACACCAGCAAATCGCTCCACCGATACCGAACCGGCGGCGCCGCTCCCGTCGCCGTATGATCCACCCCATCCTCGTCCACCGAGTAAACAAACGGCCCCGGCGCCCCATTTACATACCCCAGCCCCCG
>Ga0308175_100001755_pt1 | contig 14686 bp, 15 predicted proteins | sample PhyCR1_3_FD_203893 | JGI IMG/M metagenome (GOLD analysis project Ga0308175, IMG submission 203893) | Soil microbial communities from UC Gill Tract Community Farm, Albany, California, United States - DLSLS.C.R1 | ecosystem: Environmental > Terrestrial > Soil > Agricultural land | place: USA...
CAGTGGTTCCGTCGCAGATGTTGCGGCGTAAGCGGATACGGCGGTCGTCATGTAACCCTCTTCATTGCATGCGAAAACGAGCTCAACGAGCTACTGATGTAACCGCGACAGTGCGGCTACCGTTGCCAACGGCCGACGACCGGACGGTAATCCCGGCTCAGCTGTGAGTTGGCTCCTAAAGTCCTTGCGCGCGGTAGGCGCCGTTGAAGGACAGTCGCTGGTAGTCGGCTACGCCGGCCCGCGTATACGGGTCACGGTCGACGATGTCCTGTGCCTCGTCGGCGCTGATGTCACCGGTGACGAGCACCCCGCCGGAACCGTCCTCCTGGCGGCCGGCCAGAAGTAGTCGCCCGGCCGCGACCTCTTCCTTCAAGAACTCGAGATGGGCGGGACGCGTATTCTCAATGACATCGGGTGGCTGCACATATGTCGACTTCAAGACGCGGATCACCCCGTCGACGTTAGTTGATCGGTGCGTTGAGCCAGTGCAGGTCCGCCAGCATTCCGCGGGCGGCAACGATGCCCTCGCCGGTCTGCCATACCTCGTTGTTGACGACGAAAACCCGGTTGTCCTTATTGGCGGAGAGCTTTCGCCAGGCGTCGCTGCCCATCACTGCGCCTGCGCGGTCCTTGGCGGCCGGTGACGCGAAGGAGACGTACACGATGTCGCCGTCGGCGATCGAGAAGTCGGGGGAGTTGTCCACGTCCTCTTCGGTGATGCCGATCTCGACATACGGCTTATCGGTAAAGCGTTGTGCGGCAGGACGATCCACCCCGACATCGGCCAGCACGCTGCCCGGGAAACTGTCTGGCCCGTACACCCTCATGGTGGCGTCGGTGAGCTGAACCACCGATGCCTGGAAGTGCGCAGCGTCGTTGTCCGCACCGGTCTTGCCCGCGGCCGCGGTGAAGCCGTCGATCAAGCCATTCGCGGCGTCGGCCCGCCAGGTCGCGGCACCGACCGTCCGCAGGTTGTCCTCCCAGGCTGCCCCGGATGTGCCGGTGAAGACCGTCGGCGCGATCGCAGACAGCTCCGGATAGGCGTCGGGAGTCAGGGCCTCCGACCCCAGGATCAGGTCGGGCTTGGCCGCGCGGATCGCGTCCATGTCCGGTCTACTGCGGGTGCCGACGGCGGGAAGGTCGTGTACGACGGTGCCGAGATAGGAGGGCCGGCGGTCGGAGCCGTCGGTCAGTGCGGCGCCGACGATGCGTGACTGCAGACCCAGCGCGCACAGCGCGTCGAGTTGGTCGCCCGCGAGCACCACGATTCGCTGCGGCTCCGCGCGCACGACAGTGCTACCGGCGGCGTGTCGGACCTCACGGTCACCACCGCCAGGATCGACCGGTGTTGGATCGGGCGCGCAGGACTCGTCGGGCCTGCGCTGATTGCCCAGCACACCGGCGCCGGCGATCTTGGTGGTGCTGGTGATCACCGTCGGCTCGTTTGCCGGTGGCGGTGGGCCCGCGCCCGGCTTGCCGCAGCCGCCGAGCGAGCTCACCACAACGGCGGTCAGCACGGCCGCCGCGGCTGCGATAACGCCGGGCGCCGGACGGCGGATCAGCACGGGCCGACGGTAACATCCGGGCACTTCGGGACCGGTCAACCGGCGTGTGAGCGATACTGCCAAATCGAATACGACCGTTTGTAGGACCCATGCCGACACGGGGCCCTTCGAGAGATAGGATTCGAACTACAGCGTGCGGGGAATCTCCCGTCTGAACGTTTGGAGGACCCTCTTGGTAGCCGAAGCGCCCCCACTGGGACAACTCGAGGCCCGTCGTCCTTTCCCGGCGTGGCTTGGCCCGAAAGGCGCGCTCGTCTACAAGCTGGTCACTACGACTGATCACAAGATGATCGGCATGATGTACGTCGTCGCGTGCTTCGCGTTCTTCTTCATCGGCGGGCTGATGGCGCTGCTCATCCGTACCGAACTGGCCGCGCCGGGCTTGCAATTCCTGTCCAACGAGCAGTACAACCAGCTGTTCACCATGCACGGCACGGTGATGCTGCTGTTCTACGCCACCCCGATCGTGTTCGGGTTCGCCAACCTCGTGCTGCCGCTGCAGATCGGCGCCCCCGACGTGGCGTTCCCACGGCTCAACGCCTTTTCGCTCTGGCTGTTCATTTTCGGCGCCACGATCGCGATCGCCGGGTTCATTACCCCTGGCGGCGCCGCCGACTTCGGCTGGACCGCCTACACGCCGCTGACCGACGCCATCCACTCCCCGGGTGCCGGCGGTGACCTGTGGATCATGGGCCTGGCTGTCGCCGGCCTGGGCACCATCCTGGGCGGGGTCAACATGATCACCACCGTGGTCTGCATGCGGGCGCCCGGCATGACCATGTTCCGGATGCCCATCTTCACCTGGAATATCCTGGTGACCTCGATCCTGGTGCTGATGGCGTTCCCCCTGCTGACCGCCGCGTTGTTCGGCCTGGCCGCCGACCGACACCTGGGTGCGCACGTCTACGACCCGGCCAATGGCGGCGTGCTGCTGTGGCAGCACCTGTTCTGGTTCTTCGGCCATCCCGAGGTGTACATCATCGCGTTGCCGTTCTTCGGCATCGTCACCGAGATCTTCCCGGTGTTCTCCCGCAAGCCGATCTTCGGCTACACCACGCTGATCTACGCGACGCTGTCCATCGGTGCGCTTTCGGTGGCGGTGTGGGCGCACCACATGTACGCGACCGGCGCGGTGCTGCTGCCGTTCTTCAGCTTCATGACGTTCCTGATCGCGGTGCCCACCGGCATCAAGTTCTTCAACTGGATAGGCACCATGTGGAGGGGCCAGTTGACGTTTGAAACACCGATGCTGTGGTCGGTGGGCTTCATGATCACCTTCCTGCTCGGCGGCCTGTCGGGAGTGCTGCTGGCCAGCCCGCCGATCGACTTCCACGTCACCGACTCGTACTTCGTGGTCGCGCACTTCCACTACGTGTTGTTTGGCACGATCGTGTTCGCGACATTTGCCGGCATCTACTTCTGGTTCCCGAAGATGACGGGCCGGCTGCTCGACGAGCGGCTGGGCAAGCTGCACTTCTGGTTGACGTTCATCGGCTTCCACACCACGTTCCTGGTTCAGCACTGGCTGGGCGACGAGGGCATGCCCCGCCGGTACGCCGACTATCTGCCGACCGACGGGTTCACCACGCTGAACGTCGTCTCGACGATCGGCGCGTTCACGCTCGGCATCTCGATGTTGCCGTTCGTGTGGAACGTGTTCAAGAGCTGGCGCTACGGCGAGCCGGTGACGGTCGACGACCCATGGGGTTACGGCAACTCGCTGGAGTGGGCGACAAGCTGCCCGCCGCCGCGCCACAACTTCACCGAGCTGCCCCGGATCCGTTCGGAGCGGCCGGCGTTCGAGCTGCACTATCCGCACATGGTCGACCGTATGCGCTCCGAGGCGCACATCGGACGCAGCCACGGGCCGACGGACGGCGACGTCACCCGGCTGGACAACGAGAACGTCCGAACCTGATGCGCGAGCGCGGCGTTAAACGGGGGTGAGTACGCCGCCCAAGGTGTCGGTGTTGATCACCGTCACCGGAGTCGACCAACCTGGCGTGACTTCTGCGCTGTTCGAAGTCCTTTCGCGGCACAAGGTCGAGTTGCTCAACGTCGAACAGGTCGTTATTCGCAAGCGCCTGACGCTGGGCGTGCTGGTATCGGCGACGGCCGAGATAGCGGGTGGCCCGGAACTGCGTGAAGAGGTCGAGAACGCGATCCATGGTGTCGGGCTGGACGTGACGATCGAGGGCAGCGACGAGATGCCCGTGATGCGGGAGCCCTCCACCCACACCATCGTCGTGCTGGGCAGGCCGATCACCGCCGAGTCCTTCGGCGTGGTGGCCCGCGAAGTGGCCGCGCTCGGCGTCAACATCGACTTCATACGCGGTGTGTCCGACTATCCGGTGACCGGGCTGGAACTGCGGGTCTCGGTGCCGCCCGGCGGTGCGTACACCCAGTTGCAGACCACGTTGGCACGGGTAGCCGTCGACGAAGGCGTCGACATCGCGCTGGAGGATTACAGCCTGGCGCGACGGGCTAAGCGGCTCATCGTGTTCGACGTCGACTCCACGCTGATCCAGGGCGAGGTCATCGAGATGCTGGCCGATCGGGTTGGCGCGCACGCCGCCGTCGCGGAGATCACCGAGGCCGCCATGCGCGGCGAACTGGACTTCGCCGAATCGCTCAACCGTCGGGTCGCGACGCTGGCCGGCCTGCCGGCAGAGGTGCTCGAAGAGATCGGGGAGCAGATCGAGCTCACGCCGGGCGCGCGCACCACGTTGCGGACGTTGCGGCGCTTGGGGTTTCACTGTGGCATCGTGTCGGGCGGCTTCCGCCAGGTCATCGAACCACTCGCCCACGAGCTGGAGATGGATTTCGTGGCGGCCAACCACCTCGAGATCGTCGACGGCAAGCTGACAGGAAGAGTCATCGGCCCGATCATCGATCGGCCAGGAAAAGCCAAGGCGCTGAGGGACTTTGCGCAGCAGGCCGGGGTGCCGATGGAGCAGACGGTGGCCGTCGGCGACGGCGCCAACGACATTGACATGCTGGCCGCCGCTGGCCTTGGCGTTGCGTTCAATGCCAAACCGGCGCTGCGTGAAGTGGCGGACGCGTCGCTGAGCCATCCGTATCTGGACACCGTGCTGTTCATCCTCGGCATCACCCGCGGCGAGATCGAGGCGGCCGACAGTGTCGACGGCACGCTTCGCAGGGTCGAGATCCCCGACAACTAGACGACGACGGTGGTCGGCTCCGGCACCGAGGACCCGGTCACGCTGTGCCACGCGCGGGCCAGCAGTTCGATGGCTGCCGAAAGCTCGTCCTCCGGCAGCGTGTAGGGCACCCGCACGAAGCGCTCCAGAGTTCCGTCGACACCGAAGCGCGGTCCGGCGGGCAGCTCGAGACGCAGCCGTGACGCAGCCGCCGACAGTGCTGTGCTCATCGGCGCAGGCAACCGGACCCACAGCGACATGCCGCCGACGCCCGGCCCCGGTTCCCAGTCGGGCAGGTGGCGATGCAGCAGCGACAGCAGGACCGCGCGTCGCGCTCGAAGGATCTCCCGCCGCTCCGGCAGCAGGTCTTCGTGCTGTGCGAGAAGCCTTGCGGCGGCGAACTGTTCGAGGACCGGTGTCCCCATGTCGATCGACGGGCGCAGAGCGGCGATCGTGGCGATGGTGGCGCGCTCGGCGCGGATCCACCCGACCCGCAGTCCGCCCCAGAACGACTTCGACATCGAACCGACCGTCAGCACCAGGTCTCGTCGCGTCGTCATCGCCGCGGCCATCGGCGCCGGTATCGGTTTGTCCAGCCACATGTCAAGAATTGTTTCGTCGATGATGGTGCGGGTCCTGGTCTCGGCGATGATGCCCGCCAACCGCTTTCGGTCGTGCGCGGGCATCGTCAAGCCGGTGGGATTGTGGTTGTCGGGGATCAGATAAGCCAGGCTCGGGGACAGTTGTTGGATCGCGGCTTGCAACGCATCGAGTTCCCAGCCGTCCTCGGTCATCGCTACGGGAACGGGTCGCGCCCCTGCGGTGGTGATGGACGACAGCGCGCCGTGATAGGTGGGCTGTTCCACCAGCACGCGGTCGCCGGGCTGCACGTAGGTCGTCAGGATCAGGTTGACGGCATGCAGCGCTCCGGTGGTCACCAGGATCTCATCGGGCTCGGTGGGAAGGCCGCGCTGGCAATATCTTTCGGCGATTGCCCGTCGAAGTTGGCTGACGCCGACAAGTTCGTGTCCTACCTGGTGCAGGTAGGGCGTGACATCGCGCGTCGCGTCGGCGAAGGCCTCGGCCACCGCGGCCGCGGGAGCCGAAAGCGCTGCCGCGGAAAGACTCATCGATGGTGCGGTGGCGTCGGCGGTGGGGGTCGGCGAAACGGGAAGCGCGGTGGTGCTGCGGGCGCCGCGGCGGGCATTGAGGTAGCCGTCCTCGCGCAGTTGGGCATACGCGGCGGTGACGGTCGTGCGGGAGACACGCAGCGTGTCGGCCATCGCCCGCTCGCTTGGCAGTCGAGCGCCGACGGGCAGGCGCCCGTCGATGATCAGCAGTCGGATGGCATCGGCGAGGCCGTAGTAGGCAGGGCCGCTGCGACTGGACGTGCGCCAGTTGCCAAGCTCGCGGGCCAAAAGGTCCACATTGAGCGCACGGGCGGGCATTTCCACGGTCATCGCAAGCCAGTATGGCTCAACTGGCTATTGAAAGGCAAGCCAGTTGGGGGAGACTATCGGTGCATGAGCATGAATTGGATATCTCGATTCGCCCGCCCAGTGGGCAGAATCTTCAAGCCCGCCGGGCGCATACCCGCCGAGTTCCTCGACCGCGACGCCGAGCGGGTGCGCCAGGAACTGGAGCTGATACGGATCCGCTTCCCCCACCATGGGTAACGCCCCGGTGCGGGGCGGCGCGCTGCTGCTTGGCCTGACCGGATACGGATTTTCCATGGCGGTGATGGTGCGTGCCGGACTCGGGCTGGACCCGTGGGACGTGTTCCACCAGGGATTGGCGCTGAGGACACCGATGACGATCGGCATCGCGTCCGCCATCGTCGGAGTGGCGGTGCTGCTGGCCTGGATCCCGCTGCGCAACCGCCCCGGCATCGGCACCGTCGCCAACGTCATCGTCATTGCGGTGACTGTGGACGCCGCGCTGGCGATACTTCCCACGCCGACCTCGTTCGCGTTGCGCGTCGCGATGATGCTGGGTGCGGTCGTACTGAACGCGATCAGCACCGTGCTCTACATCGGTGCAGGCCTCGGTCCCGGCCCACGCGACGGGCTGATGACCGGTCTCGTCGTCCGCACCGGCCTTTCGGTCCGGCTGGTCAGGACGTCCATCGAGGCCACGGTGCTGGGGGTCGGATGGCTGCTCGGCGGAACCGTCGGCGTCGGCACAATCTTGTACGCGTTCGGGATCGGTCCACTCGTCCAATTCTTCGTGTGGATCACGCCGAAGCGGGTGCTGGCCCACAGCGGCTGGGCTTCCGTCGACGAGGCTCACCGCAGTCGCGCGACAACTTCCGTCGCCGCTTCCAGCGATTTGGGCGTGAAAACCGACGCTGGGCGAAAGAAAACACGCCGAAATCGCTTCACTACGATGAGCGAGTGCCCGACTCCGGAAGCGACAGCGCCGACCCCGACCTGCTGATCGACTTCGCCAAGGTCACGCTTCGTCGCAGAGGGCAGAATCTGGTCGGGCCGGTCACCTGGTCGGTCGAGCTCGACGAACGCTGGGTGGTCATCGGACCGAACGGTGCGGGCAAGACGTCACTGCTGCGGATCGCCGCCGCGCTGGAGCATCCCTCCTCGGGAACCGCCTATGTGCTGGGCGAACGGCTGGGCCGGGTCAACATGTCCGAACTGCGCTCGCGGGTCGGGCTCAGCAGTTCGGCGTTGTCGCAACGCGTACCCGAGGGGGAGGTGGTGCGCGACCTCGTCGTCTCGGCGGGATACGCCGTTCTCGGCCGCTGGCGGGAGAAGTACGACGACATCGACTACAACCAGGCCATCGACATGCTGGAAAGCGTCGGCGCCGAACACCTGGCCGAGCGCACCTACGAGACGCTGTCGGAGGGCGAGCGCAAGCGCGTGCTGATCGCCCGCTCGCTGATGACCGATCCGGAACTGCTGCTGCTCGACGAGCCTGCCGCGGGACTGGACCTCGGCGGCCGCGAGGAGTTGGTGGCGCGGCTGGCCGACCTCGCCGCCGACGCCGACGCGCCGGCCATCGTCCTGGTGACCCACCACGTCGAGGAGATCCCGCACGGGTTCAGCCACGCCCTGATCCTGTCGGAGGGGCGAGTAGTTGACTCCGGACTGCTTGCGAACACTCTGACCGCCGAGAACCTGTCGAAGGCGTTCGGCCAGTCCATCGCGCTGGACGTCATCGACGGCCGCTATTTCGCCCGTCGCACCAGAAGCCGCGCGGCACACAGGAGGCGTTGATGTCTGAAGAGCCCCTCGTCCCTCGTCCCGCCGCGACGGTGATGCTGGTCCGTGACACCCGGGAAGGCATCAAGGTGTTCCTCATGCGGCGGCACCGGGGGATGGACTTCGTCGGAGGCGTGATGGTGTTTCCCGGCGGCGGGGTCGACGACCGCGACCGCAACGCCGACATCGCGTGGCATGGGCCCGACAAGAACTGGTGGGCCGACCGGTTGGGAACCGACGCCGAACTCGCCGAGGCCCTTGTTTGCGCCGCGGCCAGGGAGACCTTCGAGGAGTGCGGCGTGTTGTTCGCCGGCGCGGCCGATGATCCGGACCTGCTTGTCGACGACGCGTCGATGTACCGCCCCCAACGGGCCGCGCTCGTGAGCAAGGAACTGTCGTTCGGCGAGTTCCTGCGCGCCGAGAAGTTGATGCTGCGCGCCGACCTGTTGCGCCCGTGGGCGAACTGGGTGACCCCCAAGGAGGAGCGCACTCGTCGCTACGACACCTTTTTCTTCGTCGGTGCAATTCCGGAAGGTCAGCGCGCCGACGGCGAGAACACCGAATCCGACCAGGCCGGCTGGATCACACCCGAAGCCGCCTTGGCGGACTTCACGGTCAAACGGAGCTTCCTGTTGCCGCCGACCTGGACGCAGCTCGATTCGTTGGCCGGCCGCACCGTCGCCGAAGTGCTGGCCGTCGAGCGCCAGATCGTGGCCGTGCAGCCGAATCTGACCATCACCGAAGGCAATTGGGAGTTCGAGTTCTTCGACGGTGAGCGCTACAACGAAGCGCTCGGGGGACGGGCACCGTGAGGGAGTTCGTCAGCATTCACACCCTCGACCAGCATCCGGGCATCGCCACCCTGCTGCTGTCGCGGCCGCCGACCAATGCGCTGACCCGTCAGGTGTGCCGCGAAATCGTCGCCGCCGCTGCAGAACTCGGCGTGCGTGACGACCTCGCCGCGGTGATCGTGTTCGGCGGACACGAGATTTTCTCCGCAGGCGACGACGTGTCGGTGCTGCAGACCCTCAACGCCGACGAGGCGGCGTTGGCCGCCGGGATCGGTCGCGAGGCCGTCGACGCCGTCGGCGCTATCCCTAAACCGACCGTCGCCGCGATCACCGGCTACGCGCTGGGAAGCGGGCTGACACTGGCATTGGCCGCTGACTGGCGGGTGGCCGGTGACAACGTCAAGGTCGGCGCGACCGAGATCCTCGCCGGCTATCCGCCGGGTGAAACAGCCCGGCTGGCGCGCGCGATCGGCGAGAGCAAGGCGAAGGATCTGGTGTTCAGCGGCCGGTTCGTCGACGGCAACGAGGCGCTGGCGATGGGCCTGATCGACCAGATGGTGGCCCCGGATTCGGTGTACGACGCGGCAATGGCGTGGGCGGAGAGGTTCGTCGACCATCCTGCGCAGGTCCTGGCCGCCGCCAAGGCCTCGTTTGGTCACGGCCGTTAGGCTGCCGTGCATGACGAGTACCGACCCATCTCCAAACCCCCACGCGACAGCAGAGGAGGTGGAGGCGGCCCGCCACGACTCCAAGCTCGCGCAGGTGCTGTACCACGACTGGGAGGCCGAGAACTACGACGAGAAGTGGTCGATCTCCTACGACAAGCGCTGCATCGACTACGCGCGTGGCCGGTTCGACGCCATCGCCCCCGAGGGGGAGCAGCGCAACCTGCCCTACGACCGGGCGTTGGAGCTGGGCTGCGGCAGCGGCTTCTTCCTGCTGAACCTGATTCAATCTGGCGTGGCCCGGCGCGGCTCGATGACCGACCTGTCGCCAGGCATGGTCAAGGTGGCCACCCGCAACGGCGAGAACCTCGGCCTCGATGTCGACGGCCGGGTCGCCGACGCCGAGGGTATCCCCTACAACGACGACACCTTCGACTTGGTCGTCGGGCACGCCGTACTCCATCACATTCCCGACGTGGAGTTGTCCCTGCGCGAGGTGGTGCGGGTGCTCAAGCCGGGTGGACGGTTCGTGTTCGCCGGTGAACCGACCACCGTTGGCAACGCCTATGCGCGAACGCTCGCAAACTTGACCTGGAACGTCACAATCCGTGCCATGAAGCTGCCGGGGCTAAGCAGCTGGCGGCGCCCGCAGGCCGAGCTCGACGAGAACTCGCGGGCTGCAGCCCTGGAGTGGGTCGTCGACCTGCACACCTTCGACCCGGGCGATCTGGAGAAAATGGCGACAGATGCGGGCGCCGTCGAGGTGAGCACCGCCACTGACGAGTTCACTGCAGCCATGCTGGGATGGCCGGTACGGACTTTCGAGTCGACAGTGCCTCCCGGCAAGCTCGGTTGGGGCTGGGCGAGATTCGCGTTCTCCAGCTGGATGGCGCTCAGTTGGGCGGACAACAATGTGTGGTGCCGGGTGATCCCCAAGAGCTGGTACTACAACGTCATGCTGACCGGGGTCAAGCCGTCGTAGATTTCGGCCTCGACGCGGTCGCTTATCTGCGCAGCGACGCGGGAACTCAGGCGCTGCGCGACGCCGACGGCTACCGGTTGACCGATGCCACCCGGGTCGCCGACATCGCCTCGATACGAAGGCAATTCGGTGACCACGCGCCGGTTCTGGTGGAGACGGTGTTGTTGCGGCGACGGGCGGCCGCCAAGTTCGCCGACCCGTCGGACTGGTTGTTCACCGACGACGCGCTGCAACAGGCGACCGCTCAACCGGTCGCCGAGCATCGGGCCCGTCGCCTTGCCGGCGCAACGGTGCACGACGTCACCTGCTCGGTCGGCACAGAGCTTGCGGCACTGAACAATTCGGCCGGCTTCGCGTTGGGCAGCGACATCGATCCTGTCCGGCTCGCCATGGCCCGCCACAACGTCGGCGATGTGGAGCTGTGCCGCGCCGACGCGTTGCGACCAGTCACCCGCGACGCGGTGGTGCTCGCCGACCCTGCCCGAAGACGATCCGGGCGGCGACGATTCGACCCGCGTGACTACACGCCGCCACTGGACCGCGTACTGGCCGTGTACCGCGACCGTGATCTAGTCGTAAAGTGTGCTCCCGGAATCGATTTCGCCGAGGTCGGTCGGCTCGGCTTCAGCGGTGAGATCGAGGTCACGTCTTTGGACGGCAACGTTCGCGAAGCGTGTCTGTGGTCCTCGGGCCTGGCTGAAGTGGGCGTCACGCGACGCGCCACCATGCTGGACGGTCCCGAACAGATCACCGACGCCGAAGCCGGCGACTGCCCGGTGGCGCCCGCGGGCCGTTGGATCATCGACCCCGACGGCGCGGTGGTCCGTGCCGGACTGGTCCGCCACTACGCCGCTCGGCACGGGCTTTGGCAGCTCGACCCCGACATCGCCCACCTGTCCGGCGACCGGCTGCCCGACGGTGTCCGCGGCTTCGAGGTGCTCGACGAACTCGGCTACAGCGAGAAGCGGCTGCGTCAGGCCCTGTCGGCGCATGATGCCGGTGCGGTCGAGATCCTGGTGCGCGGCGTCGACGTCGACCCCGACGCGCTGCGGCGGCGGCTGAGGCTGCGTGGGTCGCATCCGGTGTCGGTGGTGATCACCCGCATCGGCTCCGGCACGGCAAGTCGGGCAACGGCATTCATCTGCCGGCCATCGCGGTGACGACTGTTTTTCCGTCGCAGGTATTGTGACGGCGGCGGCTACTGTGCCGCTTTGGCTCCGGAGGTCTCGTCACATGCGCATTTCCATGCGGATTCTCGCCGCCTCGACGGCTGTGTTCATCGGTTGGTCCGGCCTTGCGGCCGCGATGCCTGCGTCGGCCGCACCGCCGAAGTGCTCGGATCTCAACGGGACCCTCGCCGGGCAGGACTGCGTGATCCAGGACGGCGATGCCGGATACTCCCTGCGCATCACGTACCCGGCCAATTACCCCGATGTGCAGGCGGTCTTCGACTACATCAAGCAGACCCGCGACGGCTTCGTCAACGTCGCAAAGATGCCTGGCTCGCGCACGATGCCCTATCAGCTCGAAGTCTCAGCGACCGAGTACAACTCGGCGGTTCCGCCGCGGGGCACGCAGTCGGTGGTGTTCAAGACCTTCCAGGATGTCGGCGGGGCGCACCCGCAGACGTTCTACAAGTCGTTCAACTGGGACCAGGGCGTCCGCAAGCCGATTGCGATCGACACCATGGGCCAGGACAAAATCCAGCCCTTGTTCCGGCCGGGCAGCAATCCTTACCCGGTGATCTTCCCGCTGGTGCACACCGAACTCGAGAAGCAGCTGGGATCCAAACCGGCGATCGCACCCGAAGTGGGGCTGAACCCGGCGACATACGAGAACTTCGCGATCCAAAACGACACGCTGGTCTTCTTCTTCAGCCAGGGCGCGATCCTGCCGGAGTCGGCGGGCGCCCTGTCCGTGACGATCCCACGGGGACCGGTCGACGCGATGATCGCTTAGCCGTTAGGCAGGTTCGAAGCCGTACACCTGGCCCGTGCTCGTGGCCGTGACCACGCGGCGGTCATGGCCGACCGACACCCCGACGGGCCATCCGGTCGCTTCGGGCAGCGGGTAGCTGTTCACGGTGTGTCCGTCGGCGGGGTCGAACACGAGTAGCGCCTGGCCGTTGTCGCCATCGGGGACGACGGTGTAGGCGACGTGAGTGCCGGCCTGGCTGGACGTGGTCAACGGCGCAACGTCATCGCGGGTCCACATCACGTCCGCGTGGTCACCGCGGTCCCTGATCGCGGCCAGCTTGGTGTCCGGACCGCCGCCGGCGATGATCAGGCCGTCCGCCGACACCGACGGTGGGGTCTGCGACAGGAACCGCAGCGGTGTCGACCACTTGGGCTTGCCGTCGGACGCGTAGAGGGCCCACAGTTTGTTGTCGCGGCCGTTGACGTAGATCGTCGATCCGTCGGCCGACGCCACCGGGCTGGCCATCACACCGGCCTTGACCGCGTCGCTGGTCCAGATCTCTGACAGCACGGGGTTTTGCTTGGCGTTGTATTTCAGGCCGACGAGCACTGAGGCCGGAGCGCCGGGCTGCCACACCGGCACCACCACGATGTCCGTCGGCGCCGCGAACGCCGGGGCGGCGGCGACGGGGCAGCGTGGCCTTGCCGGCTGGCAATCGGCCAGCCCGCGCTGGGAGTCCGTCGGGTTGACGCCGGCCACCAGATCAAGGGGAGTGCCGACCATGGTGCCGCGGTGGGCGTCGAAGACCAGAACCTGACCGAGATGGGTGACCACGAGAAGATGGTCTGGCGCGAGAATCCTTGCCGTGGTTGGCGTTCCGATCACCGGCCGCCGCCATCTGAACCATTGGGTAGTCGGGAACGACATCATGAGGCCAGGCTGGCCGACATAGAGGTTGTCGAAGCCGTCGAACAAGGGGCTCGAGAATCCGCCGCCCTGCCACAACCGGGTGCACCAGCGTTGGCGGCCATGGTTGTCGGTTTCCCACACCATCAGCGAACACCCGGCCGGGGTCTGGGCATTGACGGCCAGATACTGGTTCGAGCCCAGCACCACCGCGGACCCCAACTCGCCCTTGACCGAGCGGGTCCACTCCAGCTCGAGCGCGTCGGCACCGGCCAAGCCGGTATAGCTGGTGTTTCCTGCGTCGCCGTACTGGGCGGGCCAGCCGTCAGCCGCATGGGCCTCGACCCAGGAATCGGTGTTGCCGCAACCGGCCAGCGCACCCGTGATCAGCGCTGTTGACGCCAGCACCATGAGTCGCCGGAACACGGTTTCCTTTCGTCGGGCCCACGTGAGGGTAACCGTTTCAAGTTAGAGCGCTCGCGTAGGCTTTCCGGCCATGACGACGATGTGGGGCGCGCCGCTGCACAAGCGTTGGCGGGGATCGCGACTGCGCGACCCGCGGCAGGCCAAGTTCCTCACGATGGCATCGCTGAAGTGGGTGATCGCCAACCGCGCGTATTCCCCGTGGTATTTGGTGCGGTACTGGCGGTTGCTGAAATTCAAGCTCGCCAACCCCCACATCATCACGCGGGGAATGGTGTTTCTCGGTAAGGGTGTGGAGATCCAGGCGACCCCCGAGCTGTCGACGCTGGAGATCGGTCGCTGGGTTCATATCGGCGACAAGAACACCATCCGCTGCCACGAGGGATCGCTGCGCTTCGGAGACAAGGTGGTGCTCGGCCGGGACAACGTCATCAACACCTATCTCGATATCGAGGTGGGCGACTCTGTGCTGATGGCGGACTGGGTCTACGTCTGCGACTTCGACCACAAGATGGATGACATCAACTTGCCGATCAAGGATCAGGGCATCCTGAAAGGGCCGGTGCGGATCGGGCCCGATACCTGGATCGCGACCAAGGTCACCATCTTGCGCAACACCACCATCGGGAAGGGCTGCGTGCTCGGCTCGCACGCGGTGGTCAAGGGTGACATTCCGGACTTTTCGATCGCCGTCGGTGCACCGGCCAAGGTCGTCAAGAACCGCAAGCTGGCCTGGGACACATCGGCGGCCGAGCGCGCCAAGCTCGCGGCGGCCCTCGCCGACATCGAGCGCAAGAAAGCCTCCCGCTAGCCGCTTCAGTCGCCCCAGTCGATACCGAACGCGTCGGCCAGTGCGGTGCGGCCGTCGTCGGTGACCCTCACCGCGCGGCCCCGGGGAACCCGTTTGACCCAGCCCGCCGACAGCACGTGGTCGAGCACCGCCCTGCCCAACGCGCCGGACAGATGATGACGCTGTTCGGTCCAGTCGACGCAGTACCGCACGAGCGGCCTTCTGCTCGTGGGCAATTCGATGCCGACGTGGGTGAGGAAATCTCGCC
>Ga0308175_100001757_pt1 | contig 14671 bp, 17 predicted proteins | sample PhyCR1_3_FD_203893 | JGI IMG/M metagenome (GOLD analysis project Ga0308175, IMG submission 203893) | Soil microbial communities from UC Gill Tract Community Farm, Albany, California, United States - DLSLS.C.R1 | ecosystem: Environmental > Terrestrial > Soil > Agricultural land | place: USA...
TATGGCGACGGCGCCGGCGATCGTCCGGTTCGTCGGCGGGTCGGTGCCGGACGCCCTGGCCACCACCCAGCGGATGTACGACATCACCGTCGGGGAGAACCCGGCCTTCGCGATACCGGTGCTGGAGTTCCGCGGTGCCCCGACCGGGGTCGACGTGACGGCCGTCGTGCGCAGCGGGGTGCTGCCGCAGATCAACACCGGGATGGCCGGCAGGGTCGCGGGCACCGGTCAGGTCGGCGCCGGCCTGGTCACGCCGCCGATGGGCTGCTTCACGCAGGCGCTCGACGCGCTGGCCGCTGCCGTACCGTCCTGAGCGTCCACCCGGTCAGCGGGTGTGGGCGTTCACCAGCGCACGGACCCGCCGGACCTGCTGGGTCGCCCGGTCCCCGTCGGAGCTCTGGATCCCCATCGCCGGGACGGTCGTGCCGTCGGAGAGGTCCAGCACCGCCCACGGACTTCCCGACCGGAGGCTGACCGCCAGGATCTCGTTCCACTCGAACCTGCGGGTCCGGTAGCCGTTCACCACGGTCAGCCCGTTCTCCCTCGCCACGACCCGGGACCGGGCGAGGGCGTAGCCGGCGGCGTAGAACAGCACGCCGAAGCCGACGAGGGTGATCCGCTCGAGGATCGTGAACTGGTCGCGGATCTCCGCCGGCAACGAGAGCCACATGACGACGACGACCGCCAGGAGCAGCGCACCCAGGACATAGATCGCCAGCCGCACGCCGAGCGGCCGGAACGTCACCGGCAGTCCGGTGTCAGAGTCTGCAGGCATGGATGTCGGTCGACAGGATGCCTCGGGCTCCGAGGCCGTACAGCTCGTCCATCACCTTCTGCGCCCGGTCTCGCCGCACCATCGACCGGACCGCGAACCAGCCCTCCCGGTGCAGCGGCGACACCGTCGGGCTCTCGATGCCCGGAGTCAGCGCCACCGCCTCCTCCACCCGCTCACCCGGGATGTCGTAGTCCATCATCACGTAGGACCGCGCGACCAGGACGCCCTCCAGACGACGGTGGAACACCGTCAGGCCGGGTGACTGCTCGATCCCCGCCCGCGTGATCAGCACCGCCTCGGACTCCAGGATCGGCTCGCCGAACACCTCCAGCCCCGCGTTGCGCAGGGTGCTGCCGGTCTCCACGACGTCGGCGATCACGTCCGCGACCCCGAGCTGCACGCTGGTCTCGACCGCCCCGTCCAGCCGGGTGACGTGGGCGTCGACGCCGTGCCGCTCGAGGTGCCGGCGCACCACTCCGTCGTACGACGTGGCGATGCGGAGCCCCGCGAGGTCGGCGACGTCACGGGCCGTGCCCGGCGGCGCGGCGAAGTGGAACCGCGAGCGGCCGAAGCCGAGAGCGAGCAGCTCCTCGGCCTTGGCGCCGGAGTCGAGCAGCAGGTCCCGTCCTGTGATGCCGACGTCGAGGGTGCCCTCCCCGACGTACAGCGCGATGTCACGCGGTCGTAGGTAGAAGAACTCGACGCCGTTCTCGCCGTCGGTCAGGGTCAGCCGCTTGGCGTCCGTGCGCTGCCTGTAGCCGGCCTCGCGCAGGATGTCCGTCGCGTCCTGGGACAGCGACCCCTTGTTGGGGACGGCGATCCGGAGCAACGCAGGGTCAGGCACCAGGGTCTCCTCAGAGGTGGGCGTAGACGTCGTCGAGGGTGAGGCCGCAGCTGAGCATCATCACCTGCGCGTGGTACAGCAGCTGGCTGAGCTCCTCCGCGGCACGCTCGGGACCCTCGTGCTCGGCGGCCATCCACGACTCCGCCGCCTCCTCGACGAGCTTCTTGCCGATCGTGTGCACGCCGGCGTCGAGCTCCCGGACCGTGGCGGACCCCTCGGGGCGTGTCTGCGCCTTGCCCTCGAGCTCGGCCCAGAGCTCCTCGAACGTCTTCACGACCGACAGGGTACGGCGTACGGCGACCCCGCGACCCGCCGTCCCGGTCCCCCGGTGCTCGGTGGTGACGGCCTCTCGGGGTAGACACCTGACGTGACCACCGAGCCGCCGCTGCTGCTGGCCCTGGACCTGACGGGGACCTTCGCGTTCGCGCTCAACGGCGCCCTCACCGCCCTGCGGTCCGCCCGGCTGGACATCGTCGGCGTCGTCACCCTCGGCATGATCACCGCGCTCGGCGGCGGGATCGTCCGCGACGTGCTCATCGGCTACCTGCCGCCGGCCACCTTCAGCGACTGGCGCTACCTGGCGGTCGCGGCCGCCGGCGGCCTGGTGGCGTCCGTCCTGGGGCGGCGGCTGGACCGGCTGGTCCGGCCGATCACGGTGCTCGACGCGGTGGGCCTGAGCCTCTTCGCGGTCACCGGGGCGAGCAAGGCGCTGCAGTTCAACCTCGGCATCGGCCAGGCCGTCATCCTGGGCGCGGTCACCGCGGTCGGCGGCGGCACGCTGCGCGACGTGCTGGTCCGGCAGGTCCCGTCGGTGCTGAGCAGCGGGCTGTACGCCGTTCCCGCCCTGGTCGGCGCGGCGATCACGGTCGCCACGATCCGGACGGGCGTGTACGGCGTCCCGGCCGCCCTGGTCGCCGCCTGCGCCTGCTTCGGCATCCGGATGCTCGGCGTGCGGTTCGACCTCAACGCCCCGGCTCCGCCCGGCACGGACCGGGAGTGAGCCGCCGTGCGGCCCCTGACCGCTGCTAGGTTCGCGAGGTGCGCTTCGCGTTGAGTGTCCCGCCGTTCCGCAGCCCGTCGGACGTGCTCGCGCTGGCCGTCGAGGCCGAGGCCAACGGCTGGGACGGCGTCTTCTTGTGGGACCACCTGCGATGGGACGACCGGGTCGACGTCCACGACCCGTGGACGCTGCTGGGTGCCTTCGCGGTGCGTACGTCACGGATCCGGATCGGCACCATGGTCACTCCGCTGTCGCGACGCCGGCCCTGGGTCGTCGCCAAGCACCTGGTGACGCTCGACCACCTCAGCGGAGGCCGGGTCGTCCTGGGGGTCGGGCTGGGCGACCCTCCCGACCTCGACTTCGGCGACTTCGGCGACGAGCCGTCGTACGGATCCAGAGCCGCGATCACCGACGAGTCGCTCGACGTGCTGACCGGGCTGCTCGAAGGCTCCGTCGCCCACCGTGGCGAGCACCTTGCGGTCACCGCTGCGATGAGGCCGTCGCCGGTCCAGAAGCCGCGGCCACCGATCTGGATCGCCGGCCGCGCACCCCACCGCCGGCCGCTGGAGCGCGCCCGACGCTGGGACGGTTACGTCCCGATCTCGAGGGAGCTCCTGGCGCCCGAGGAGCTGGCGGCCTACATCGGCCCGCACCCACGCGAGGACTGGGACCTGGTCGCACAGTGGACGCCCGGCGTGCCGGCGGACGAGTTCGCCGATGCCGGCGCGACCTGGCTGGTCCGCTCGTGCAACCCGAAGGACGACGGCTGGTTCGACGAGCTGCAGGGGCTCGCGTCGACTGCTCCCCGCTGAGCCGCTCAGCCGCTCAGCCGCTCAGCCGTCGGCGTCGTCAGCGGGCCACTCGTCGAGGACCGACAGGTCGGCGTGCACGGCGACGGTCGACCCTTCCGGCAGCACGTCGAGCAGCCCCTGCTCGAGGCCGGGGTCGCCGATGTCCACGCCCACGATCAGGGCGTAGTGGTTGAGCTCCGACCAGCTGTGCTTCCCCAGCAGCTGAACGCGGCTGACGTTGCCCGACCGGTGCGGTGGCCGCTTCGGGAGGGACTCCAGGTAGGGGCTCAGCATGCCGATGGTCTCGTCCCGCGCCGCCTGCTCCTCGTCCATCTGCTCCTGGGTCGGCGACGCCCCGTCACCCGAGGTCTCGAGCTCGCCCACCGGCGGGACGTCGATCTGCACGATCAGTGTGCCCATGGCCGCCACCCCTCGTCGGGCAGCGAGTCGCGCTGCCGTCGTACGAGAACTCGCCCCCGCGCGGCCAGCCTGGCACAGCCGCCGCGGGACCGACATGGCCCGAAGGGGCGGCCCTGTGCGGGGCCCGGTGGATCCGACACGATGGCTCCATGAAGCACATCGGGTTCCTGTCCTTCGGCCACTGGTCGCCCTCCCCGCACTCGCAGACCCGCTCGGCCTCGGACGCGCTGCTGCAGTCCATCGACCTCGCGGTCGCCGCCGAGGAGCTGGGGGCCGACGGCGCCTACTTCCGGGTCCACCACTTCGCCCGCCAGCTCTCGAGCCCGTTCCCGCTGCTGGCGGCCGTCGGGGCGAGGACCGATCGGATCGAGATCGGCACCGGCGTCATCGACATGCGCTACGAGAACCCGCTGTACATGGCCGAGGACGCCGGCTCCGCCGACCTCATCGCCGGCGGCCGGCTCCAGCTGGGCATCAGCCGCGGGTCACCGGAGCAGGTCGTCGACGGCTTCCGCTACTTCGGCCACGAGCCCGAGGACGGCTCCGACCACGCGACGATGGCCCGCGAGCACACGGCCACGTTCCTGCGGGTGATCACCGGTGAGGGCTTCGCCGAACCGAGCCCCCGGCCGATGTTCCCGAACCCGCCCGGCCTGCTGCGGATCGAGCCGCACTCCCCCGGGCTGCGCGACCGGATCTGGTGGGGAGCCGGGTCCCGTCTCACGGCGGAGTGGGCCGCCGAGCAGGGCATGAACCTGATGAGCTCGACCCTCCTCACCGAGGACACGGGCGTCCCGTTCCACCGGCTGCAGGCCGAGCAGATCCAGCGGTTCCGCGACGCGTGGAAGGCCGCGGGTCACCCCCGTGAGCCGCGGGTCTCGGTCAGCCGCAGCGTGTTCCCACTCGTCAGCGACCTGGACCGGGCCTACTTCGGCCAGGAGACCCGCAGTCAGGACCAGGTCGGGTACCTCGAGGGCGGTGCGGCGAGGTTCGGCAAGACGTACGCCGGTGAGCCGGACCGGCTGGTCGCGGAGCTCGCGCAGGACGAGGCCGTCGCGGCCGCCGACACCCTGCTGCTGACCGTCCCGAACCAGCTCGGCGTCGACTACAACGCCCACGTCATCGAGGCGCTGCTGCGTCACGTGGCCCCGGGACTAGGCTGGCGCTGAGGCGGGGGTGGACGCAGGGAGATCGCGATGACCACGTACACAGTCGGCTACTTCGTCGGCAGCCTGTCGTCCACGTCGATCAACCGGATCCTCAGCAAGGCACTGATCCGGTTGGCGCCCGACGACATGGAGTTCACCGAGCTGCCGATCGGGAACCTGGCGCTCTACAGCCCGGACCATGACGACGACTACCCGCCCGAGTCGGCCGCACTCAAGGAGGCGATCCGCAGCTCGGACGCGGTCCTCTTCGTGACTCCCGAGTACAACCGCTCGATCCCGGGCGCTCTGAAGAACGCCATCGACTGGGCGTCGCGGCCCTGGGGCCAGAACTCCTTCGACCACCTGCCCGCGGCCGTGATCGGCGCCTCGCCGGGCCAGATCGGCACCGCGGTGGCCCAGCAGAGCCTGCGCGGCGTGCTCAGCTTCTGCAACGCACGGCAGATGACCGCCCCCGAGGGCTACATCACCTTCCGGCCCGGACTCATCACCGAGGACGGCGAGGTCACCGACGAGTCGACCACGGCCTTCCTGACCGACTTCATGCAGGAGTTCCGGATCCACATCGAGCGTGTGCTGACCGTGCTTCCCCGCGCCTGAGACCCTCCCGCGTCCTGGGTGACGGCGACCAGCCTGCGACCGGCTCAGGAGTCATCCGGCTCGTAGCCGCGTCGGATCCGGCGCAACGTCTTCGCCGTCGTCAACGCGGCGGCGGTGGCCTCGTAGCCCTTGTCCTCGCTGGACCCCTCGAGCCCCGCCCGGGCCAGGGCCTGTTCCTCGGTGTCGCAGGTGAGCAGGCCGAAGCCGATGGCGACGCCGGTGTCGACCGCGATGCGCGACAACCCCTCGGTCGCGGCCGAGCAGACGTACTCGAAGTGCGGGGTACCGCCGCGGATCACCACCCCGAGCGCGACGATCGCCTCGTAGCCGCGCTCGGCCAGGGCGGCTGCGACGACCGGCAGCTCGAACGACCCCGGCACGCGTACGACGCTGGGCTGCTCGACCCGGTAGTCCGTGAGCGCCCGCTGTGCGCCGGCGACGAGCCCGTCCATCACCTGCTCGTGCCAGCGGGCCGCGACCACGGCGACCCGCAGGTCGTGGCAGTCGATCGGCTGGTCGTCGGGGGCTCCGGCACCGGTCATGTCGTCTGCACTCCCTCGGTCGTCGCGACGGCCCCGCTCGGCGGCAGGTCGGGCAGGTCGGGCAGGTCGGGCAGCCCGGACAGCTGGTGGCCCATCCTGTCCCGCTTGGTCAGCAGGTAGCCCAGGTTGTGGTCGTTGGGCCGCACCGTGAGCGGCACCCGCTCGACCACCGGGACGCCGTACTGGGTCAGGCTGGTGACCTTGTCCGGGTTGTTGGTCAGCAGCCGGACCGACCGCACGCCGAGGTCCCGCAGGATCTGGGTGGCGGCTCCGTAGTGCCGGGCGTCGGCGGGCAGCCCGAGGTCGAGGTTCGCGTCCACGGTGTCGCGCCCGCCGTCCTGGAGCTGGTAGGCCTGCAGCTTCGCGACCAGGCCGATGCCACGCCCCTCGTGCCCGCGCAGGTAGACGACCACGCCGCGGCCCTCCTGCACGATCCGGGAGAGGGCCTCGTCGAGCTGCGGTCCGCAGTCGCAGCGCGAGGAGCCGAACGCGTCGCCGGTGAGGCACTCCGAGTGCACCCGGGTCAGCACCGGCTCGTCGCCGGTGACGTCACCGTTGACCAGCGCCACGTGCTCGGAGCCGTCGATGGTGATCCGGTAGCCGTAGGCCGTGAAAGGGCCGTGCCTGGTGGGCAGCCTGGTCTCGGCGACGCGCAGCACGTGCCGCTCGGTCCGCCTGCGATGGTGGATCAGCTGCTCGATCGCGATCATCGACAGGCCGTGCGCGTCGGCGAAGTCGCGCAGGTCCTGCCCGCGCTTCATCGTCCCGTCGTCGTTGACGATCTCCGAGATCACCCCGGCGGGCTCGAGTCCCGCCAGCCTTGCCAGGTCGACCGCTGCCTCGGTGTGCCCGGGCCGGGCCAGCACGCCGCCCTCGGTGTAGCGCAGCGGGAACACGTGGCCGGGCTGGACGACCTCGAAGGCCTCGGTGGCCGAGTCGATGAGGGTGCGCACCGTGTGCGACCGGTCGGCGGCGGAGATGCCGGTCGTGACCCCGTCGCGCGCGTCGACCGAGACGGTGTACGCCGTCCGCATCCGCTCGCGGTTGTGCGGGGTCATCAGCGGGATCCCGAGCCGGTCCAGCGTCGGTGCGGTGACCGGCACGCACACCACCCCGGAGGTGTACCGGATCATGAACGCCATCAGCTGCGGCGTCGACCGGCTCGCCGCGAAGATCAGGTCGCCCTCGTTCTCGCGGGTCTCGTCGTCGACGACCACGACCGGCTTTCCGGCCGCGATGTCCGCGACGGCCTGCTCGACGGTGTCCAGGCGTACCGCGGGTGCGCTCACGCTGCCACCTCGACCGGGTCCGGGTGCTCGGCGCGGCTGACGCGCAGCCACACCCCGAAGCCCCACAGCACCAGCCCGGCGTAGACGACGTACAGCACGGCAGTCGGGTAGTACTGCGAGTGCCACAGCAGCGGCACCCCGACCACGTCGACGGCGATCCAGGCCAGCCAGAAGTCGTTCCACCCCCGGGCCATCGCGTAGGTCGCCACCATCGAGCCGACGAAGATCCACGCGTCGCACCAGAAGTACCACCGCGGCGCCGGCCACCCCGCGCCGATCACGCTGAACAACCACTGGACGACGAGGATCGACGCGGCAGCGGCCACGAGGTAGCCGATCCGTTCCCGCACGGTGGCCCAGCGCGGCGTGATGGCCGGCCGGTCGGCCCCGCCGCCCCGCGCCCGGCGCACCTCGTTCCACCGGTACCAGCCGTACACGCTGGTCGCGATGAAGAAGACCTGTCGGCCGGCCTGCCCGAACAGCGGCACCTGCGCCTGGGCGTCGAACGTGGCGGCGATGAACACCGTGAACAGCAGCACGTTGCCGACGATCCCGACCGGCCACGCCCAGACCCGACGACGAAGGCCGCCGACCGCCGAGGCGAACCCGAACGCGTTGCCGAGGATCTCCCGCCAGGTGATCGGGTGCCCGGCGATGGTCAGGTGGGCGTCGTAGAGGGACGAGAAGATGCTCATCAGGTGGGGTCCTTCTGCTGGTGCGGGAGCAGGCTTTCGACGTACTTCGCGACGATGTCGACCTCGAGGTTCACCGGGTCGCCGGGCTGCTTGGATCCGAGGGTCGTGCGGGCCAGTGTCTCGGGGATCAGCGAGACGGTGAACGTGTCCCCACGCTCCCCGGTGCTCGAGCTCGTCGAGACCACGGTCAGCGACACCCCGTCGACCGCGACGGATCCCTTCACGGCGACGTAGCGGCCCAGCCCCTCCGGAAGCGAGACCTCGACCAGCTCCCAGTGCTCCGACGGCTGCCGTCGTACGACGGACCCGGTGCCGTCGACGTGTCCTTGGACGATGTGCCCGCCGAGCCGGGTCGCCGGGGTGACCGCACGCTCGAGGTTGACCCGCGCACCGGGCGCCAGGGCGCCGAGGGAGGTCTTGTCGAGGGTCTCGCGCATCACGTCCGCGGTGAACGTCTCTCCGTCTCGCTCGGCGACCGTGAGGCAGCAGCCGTTCACCGCGATGGAGTCGCCGAGGCCTGCGTCCCCGGTGACGAGCGGGCCGCGGACGGTCAGCCGCACCGCGTCGCCCTGGTCCCGGACGGCCTCGACCACGCCGAGCTCCTCGATGATCCCGGTGAACACCTCAGCCTCGCTTCGCGACCGTCATCGTCAACCGGAGGTTGGTCTCCGCGCCGGTGCCGAGCGTGGTCACGTCGGCGACCTCGAGGCGCAGCGCGTCGCCCATCGTCGTGATGCCGAGGTCACCGATCGCGGAGAGCCCGTCGCCGAGCAGCATCGGCGCGACGTACGCCACCACCTCGTCGACCAGCCCGGCCTGCACGAACGCCGCCGCCAGGGTCGGGCCGCCCTCGAGCAGCAGGTGCCTCCGCTCGCGCTCGTGCAGCTCGGCCAGTGCCTCGTGCGGGTCGCGGGTGCGCAGCAGCAGGGTCTCGGCGGCGTCGTCGAGCACCCGGCGGTCCGGGGGCAGGTCGCGCAGCCCCATGACCGCCCGCAGGAGCTGCCGGTCCCGGGGCAGGTCGGCGTCGTCCTCGTCGCGGACGGTGAGCTGCGGGTCGTCGACGAGCACGGTCCCTGTGCCGACCAGGATGGTGTCGCACGCGGCCCGCAGCCGCTGGGTGTCGCGCCGCGCGGGCGGTGAGCTCACCCAGCGCGAGGTGCCGTCGGCGGCGGCGCTCCGGCCGTCGAGGGTGGTGGCCAGCTTCCAGGTGACGTACGGCCGTCCGGTCAGCTGGGCGAACGTCCAGGCCCGGTTGAGCTCGCGCGCCTCGTCGACGAGCAGCCCGCCCTCGACGTCGACGCCGGCCGCGCGCAGGGTGTCCGCCCCGCCACGTGCCGCTGGGTTCGGGTCGGCCTGTGCGAAGACGACCCGGGCGACCCCGGCGGCGATCAGCGCCCGGGTGCAGGGCCCGGTGCGGCCGGTGTGGTCGCACGGCTCGAGGGTGACGACCGCGGTGGCCCCGCGTGCGCGGTCGCCGGCCCTCCGCAGCGCGTCGACCTCGGCGTGCGGCGTCCCGGCGCCGCGGTGCAGCCCCTCGCCGACCGTCGTACCGTCCGGGCCGAGCAGGACGCAGCCGACCCGGGGGTTGGGACCCACCGGGAGCCCGCGAGTGCCGGCGAGCTCCAGCGCGCGCGTCATCGCGGCCAGCTCGGCCTCGCGCCGGGTCATGGGCTCCGCCCTCTCGTCCGTGTGTGCGGACCCCGGGGCGTCGAGAGCTCAGGCGCTGCCGGTCGGACGGTCTCACCGGCCGGGCGGCGCCTGCGTGCGCTTCCCATCCGGACTCTCACCGTCGGTCCAGGAGTTCCACCTGGTCAACCGGCTGCTGGCTGCAGCCGGGTCGCGGACTGTCACCGCCGGTTCGGAATTGCACCGACCCCAGAGCACGCGAGCGTGTTCGCTCGAGGTCAGCCTGCCACAGCTGCGGGCCCGGCGGGACGTGACCCCGGCCACTCGAAACCGTTGACATTGGAGATTGTTTACAGTTTTCTGGAATCCCCCACCCGGAATCTGAGGAGAGCTCCATGTCTCGGGAGCAGCTCACCAAGTCAGTCGCCCTGACCGCCGCCCTCGGCCTCGTGCCCGCGCTCGCGCTGGCCGGGTGCACCCAGCCGAGCAGCAGCAGCGGAGGCAAGGGCTCCGGCGGCGGCGGTCAACGGACCGTCACCGTGGCCCTCGCCGAGCAGCCGGACGCACTGGACCCCACGGTGGCGTCGACGTACGTCGGTCGCATCGTCTTCGCCAACATGTGCGAGAAGCTGTACGACATCGGATCCGGCACGAACCTGGTCCCGCAGCTCGCCTCGGCGATGCCGAAGATCTCCAGCGACGGCAAGACCTACACGATCTCGCTGCGCAAGGGCGTGAAGTTCAACGACGGCAGCACCTTCGACGCCGCCGCGGTCAAGCAGACGCTCGAGCACTACATGACCGACCCGAAGTCAGCGCGCGCACCCGAGCTGTCCACGGTCAAGTCGGTGCAGGTGGTGGACCCGTCCACCGTCAAGCTCAGCCTCAAGCAGGCCTACGCTCCGCTGACCGCGATCCTCGCCGACCGCAGCGGGATGATCCTGTCGCCCAAGGCGCTGTCCAAGCTCGGCGACAACTTCGGGGACCACCCGGTCTGTGTCGGCCCGTTCTCGTTCAAGGACAGGCCGTCCGCCGACAAGATCGATCTGACCAAGTCCAAGTACTACTACGACAAGGCCAAGGTGAAGCTGTCCGGCATCACCTTCCAGGCGGTCACCCAGCCCAACGTGCGGGCGGCCAACCTGCGGTCCGGCGACGTCCAGGTGGTCGACCGCGTCGACCCGGCCGACATCAGCACCCTGAAGAAGCAGAGCAACGTCAAGCTGTGGCCGGTGACGTCCCTGGGCTACCAGGGCATCACGGTCAACGTCGCCAACAGCAACGGCGCCGGGAGCCCGAAGAACCACACGGTCAGCACGCCGCTGGCCCAGCACCCGGAGCTCCGCCAGGCGCTGTCCCTGGCCCTCGACCGGAGCACCATCAACAAGGTCGTCTTCGAGGGTCAGTACGTCCCGGCCTGCGGGCCCATCTCCCCCAGCAGCACCTTCGCACCCCAGGCGTCATGTCCTGCAGACCTGGCCAAGGCCAAGCAGCTGGTGGCCAGCAGCGGCGTCAAGACCCCGATCCCGGTGGACCTCGTCGTGCAGGCTGCCAACAGCGAGGCTGCGAAGCTCGGCACGGTCATCCAGTCCATGGCCAAGCAGGCCGGCTTCGCGGTCCACGTCAAGCCCACCGAGTTCACCACCGCCCTGACCCAGGCGCAGAAGGGCCAGTTCGACACCTTCCAGGTGGGCTGGTCGGGTCGGCTCGACCCGGACCAGAACATCGGCCCGTTCTACGACCCGAGCAGCACGCTGAACTACAGCGGCGCGAACGACCCGACGATCATGCGGCTGCTCGGCCAGGAGCGGTCGACCGCCGACGAGAGCGCCCGGAAGGCGGACTTCCAGAAGATCGTCGACGAGGCGAACAAGGACAACAACATCATCTACCTGTACTTCCCCAAGGTGGTGCTCGGCTACGCGAGCTCCCTGCACGGCATCCAGTACGGCGCCGACGGCCTGATCCACCTGAAGACGGCCTCGTTCGGCGGCTGAGGGCTCATGCGCTGGTACATCCTGCGTCGGATCGGGATCTCCCTGCTCACGCTGTTCATCGCCACGGTCGTCGTCTTCGTCGGGGTGCGCGCCCTGCCGGGTGACCCCGCGGTCGCGATGTCCGCGGAGTCGGCCAGCCCCCGGGCCCTCCAGGCCATCCGCGTGCAGTACGGCCTGGACAAGCCACTTCCCGTGCAGTACGTCAACTGGATCGGTCACGCGCTGCGCGGCGACCTCGGCCACTCCCCCAAGACCGGCCTGTCGGTGGCCCAGACACTGGTGCAGCGGGTGCCCATCACGCTCGAGCTCACCCTGCTGGCGCTGCTGGTCGCGATCGTGATCGGCATCCCGATCGGGATCCTGGCGGCCGTACGACGAGGGACGATCGCCGACTACGTCGCCAGCACCACCGCCCTCGGCGGACTGTCGGTGCCGCACTTCTGGCTCGGCATCCTGTTCATCCTGCTGTTCGCGGTCCACCTCGGCTGGCTGCCCGCGTCGGGGTTCGTTCCGTTGACCTCGCCGCTGGAGAACCTTCAGCACATGCTGATGCCCGCGGTGGTGCTCGGGATCGGCCTGGCCGCGGTCGTGATGCGGCAGATGCGCTCGGCGATGCTGGAGTCCCTCGGTGCCGACTACGTGCGCACGGCCCGGGCCAAGGGACTCAGTGAGCGTTCCGTCGTCGGGGTCCACGCGCTGCGCAACAGCCTGGTCACCGTGGTGACCGTCGTCGGGCTGCAGCTCGGCGCCCTGATCTCGGGCGCGGTGGTCACCGAGCAGATCTTCCTGGTCCCCGGGATCGGGAAGCTGACCATCGACTCGGTGTTCAGCCGGGACTACCCGTCTCTGCAGGGCGTGGTGCTCGTGACGGCGACCGGTTACATCCTGGCCAACCTGCTCGTCGACCTGGCCTACTCCGTGCTGAACCCACGGATCCGCGTCGGAGGTGCCGCCTCATGACCGTCGCCCCCACCATGGCTCCCCCGGCTCCGACTGCGGTCACCAGCCGCGGGCGGATGCGCCGGCGGTTCCGGCGCCGGCCGCTGGCGGTGATCGGCCTGTGCGGCGTCGTCCTGGTGGTCCTGGTCGCGCTGCTGGCACCGTGGATCGCGCCGTACGACGCCTCCGCCTCGGACTACTCGGCGGTGCTCAAGCCGCCCGGGACCGGCGGTCACCTGCTTGGCACCGACGACGTGGGCCGCGACCTGCTGTCCCGGCTGATGGTCGGCACCCGGGCCTCGCTGACCGCGGGGGTCCTGTCCACGTTCCTGGCGCTGGTGATCGCGGTGCCGGTCGGGATGGCCGCCGGCTACTACCGCGGCGCGATCGACGCCGTGGTGTCCCGGGTCACCGACGTCGTGCTGTCCTTCCCGTTCCTGATCCTCGCCGTCGGGCTGGCCGCCATCCTGGGGCCCTCGCTGATCAACGCGACGATCGCGCTGGCGGTCTCGCAGATCCCGATGTTCGTGCGGATCGCCCGCGGGGAGGTGCTCGGGCTGCGCGAGCAGGAGTACGTCCAGGCCTCGATCGTGAACGGCGCGCCGTCGCGGACGATCCTGCGCCGGCACCTGCTGCCCAACATCCTCAACCCGCTCATCGTGCAGACCACGGTCGCGATCCCCGGGGCGATCATCGGGGCCGCCGTGCTCTCCTTCCTCGGCCTGGGCGTGCAGCCGCCGACACCCGCGTGGGGCACGATGCTCAGCGACGCCCAGCAGTACATCGGCTCCGCGCCGTGGTTCGCGACCTTCCCCGGCGTCGCCATCGCGATCACCACGCTGTCGTTCAACCTGTTCGGTGACGGGCTGCGCGACGTCCTCGACGTGAGGATGGGCTCATGAGCACCCCGACGAGCACCCGGCTCGCGGTCGAGGACCTGCACGTGCGCTTCGACTCCGACGACGGCACCGTCCTCGCGGTCAACGGGGTCTCCTTCGACGTGGGCGAGGGCGAGGTGCTCGCGCTGGTCGGCGAGTCGGGCTGCGGCAAGTCGATGACCGCGATGGCGCTGATGGGGCTGCTGCCGCCGACCGCGACCCGCTCCGGCAGCATCCGGCTGGCCGGCCGTGAGCTCACCGGGCTGCGGCAGCGCGAGATGCGCGAGTTGCGCGGCCGGGAGATCTCGATGATCTTCCAGGAGCCGATGACCTCCCTGAACCCGGTGTTCACGGTCGGGTACCAGGTGGCCGAGGTGCTGCGCCGGCACGAGGGCCTCAGCCGGCGCGCCGCGAAGGAGCGTGCCGTCGAGCTGCTGGAGCTGGTGCGCATCCCGGCACCACGGCAGCGCGTCGACGAGTACCCGCACCAGATGTCGGGCGGGATGCGCCAGCGGGTGATGATCGCGATGGCCGTCGCCTGCAACCCCAAGGTGCTGCTGGCCGACGAGCCCACCACCGCGCTCGACGTCACCATCCAGGCACAGATCCTCGACATCATGCGGGACCTGCGCGAGAAGCTGGGCACGTCGGTGGTGATCATCACCCACGACCTGGGCGTGGTCGCCGACATCGCCGACCGGGTGGTGGTGATGTACGCCGGGCACGTCGTCGAGACCGGCGTCGTCGACGACGTGTTCGCCCGGCCGCAGCACCCGTACACCATCGGCCTGCTCGGCTCGGTGCCCCGGCCCGACCTCGCGCCCACGTCGGCCTCGGACCGGCTCACCGAGATCCCCGGCATCGTGCCCACGCTGCGACAGCCGCCGCACGAGTGCGTGTTCGCGCCTCGGTGCCCGCGCGCCGACGACGAGTGCCGCCGGGACATGCCGGCGCTGGTCGAGACCGCGCCGGGTCAGCGTGCGGCCTGCGTCCACCCCGGACCCGTCCCCGAGCGCGCGGGAGCGGCGTCGTGACCGCGGCCCCGGCGCCCCGGGCGTCCGCCACGCCGACGTCCCGCGGCGAGCCGATCCTGGAGATCCGCGACCTCG
>Ga0308175_100001759_pt1 | contig 14670 bp, 12 predicted proteins | sample PhyCR1_3_FD_203893 | JGI IMG/M metagenome (GOLD analysis project Ga0308175, IMG submission 203893) | Soil microbial communities from UC Gill Tract Community Farm, Albany, California, United States - DLSLS.C.R1 | ecosystem: Environmental > Terrestrial > Soil > Agricultural land | place: USA...
CGAGAGTGAAACTCGCCTATAGTGACGACATCTTCGCGCCAACCGAACACGTACCGATTCACCCGACGGCGCGCGTTGGGTCTTGGGGCGCTCACATTAGGCGCGTCCAGCCTGGCCATCCGTCGCGGCCGCTCCGATGAGATTACCCGGCCCCACATCACCGTCATGGCGCCACTGCCCCCCAATCCCGCCCCACCCGGTGTTATCGATTACGTCATGCCCGGTCTCGACATCTGGGAAGAGCAGCAGGGAGTCGACGTCTCCTACGACGCGACCGCCGTTGAGAACATGAAGGCGAAGATTCTGATCAACATTCGCCACGGCTATTACGTCCACGATGTCATGTATTGCGCGGGCTGGGCCCAGGAAATCGCGCAACGCCTGCTACCGCTCGACACCTTGATCGGACCGTCGCTCCGGGCCGATCTCCCGACCTGGTCCATGCACTCCTTCCGCTGGCAGGGTAAGGTCTACGGTGTCCCGAGTGTGGCCAATCCCCTGATTCTCTACGCCAATACCTCGCTGCTCGAGCGGGCGGGGATCACGACGCTGCCGGCGACGTGGGACGATCTGGTCGAAACGGTCCAGGCTGCACATTCGTCCTCAACTCCCGGCTGGATCATGGCCGCCGGTCAAACGGGTGGTCTGGGTGGATTGATGTCGTCTTGGCTGGTCCATTTCCTTCAGGCCGGCGGCGACCTGTTCGATGCGAACGGGGCGCCATCGATTGCCAACGACGCGGGAGTCGCGGCCATCGAACAACTCATGCGGCTAAGTGCCTACGGCGGGACGAACCTCTTCGATATTCAGAGCCTGGACGATGCCACCATCGCGTTCATGCAGGGCAAGGGCGCGTTCATGACGAACTGGGCCGGGGCGTACGATGCAATCACTGCGCCTGGATTGGCGTCGACCCAACAACCAGTTCTCACCGCACCGCTACCGACCGGTCCGGTCGGCGCTGCATCGATCGACAGCGGTGACGGCTGGACCATCGACAACCGGACCTGGATCGCCGGGAAATCGATGCAATTGATCCAGTATTACCTGCAGCCGCGCATCCAGGTTCAGATGTTCGAGCAAACGGGCTGGCTGCCGATTAGCCGCGCCGCGCTGGCCGATCCCGCCGTGACGTCTCGGGCGCCCCACGCCGCCGCTGTCCAGACGCAGATGAAGGCCAGAATCGATACCGGCTTTCGGCCCAATTACGACGTGCTGACCAAAGTTATCGGCGACAAACTGTTGGCCGCACTCCACGGCACAATGTCGCCTTTAGCAGCGCTGCGGACGGCGAGCTCAGAATTGAGATCCGCGTCGGGCGCGGGCATCCCTTTTACCTGAAAAAGAGCGTGACAAGCGCGCCCAAACAAAGGTACGGCCCGTAGGCGACGGCCTGCTTGCGACTGAGGACGCGGGCAGCCAGGAGCGCGGCCAGGATAACCCCGGCGAGCAAAATCCCGAGAAGAAGCGCTCGCGCAACCAGATCGATCCGGACCATTGCCCCGATCATGGCCGCCAAGTAAACATCGCCTAATCCAAACGGCACGATGTTGATGTTGCGATAAATTGCGATCGCAAGCAGGAAGATCAGGATAAAGGCAGCGGTAGCCGCGAGCATGCCGCCGACCGAGCGCAGCAGCTGCCCCGGGCCATCAATCAAGGCAAAGACGAGACCAAGCACGATACCGACGGCGATGACATTGGTGTGAATGAGTCGCGTCCAGAAATCGACCAGGCAAATGATGAGCAAGGGCACGGAAAAGAGCGCGACCATCAGCAACTCGCGCGAAAAGTCGAGTCGCCAGCCGAGCGCTCCGTAATAGATCGCCATTGCAATTGTGAAGGCATGGCGGACCGTCGCCGAGGGAACCTTTGCGTCGGGATCGTCCGGAACCGGGTCGCGACCGACAAACGGCAACCAGGCGTTGCTCGTCCCGCCCGCTGGCGAGGCGAAGAGGGGCAAGCGCAATGTCTGCCGACGAGCGACGAGCCAAACTGCCGAACCCGTAGGCAGGCCAATCAAGGCCATCACGATTGCCGCAACCATGTCTTATCCTCCCGCCGCATCGCGCGCTTGCGTTGCGGCCGCCATCATCAGATCAACAGGCGCCGAATGGTCGGTCCAGAGCTCGAACGATCGTGCACCCTGGTAAACGAGCATTGGCAATCCATCCATCGTGGCCAACCCTGCGCTCCTTGCATCGACGAGCAGCCGCGTGGCTCGATAGGTGAGATCCGCGATCAAACCGTCGTCATCCGCCAATTCGAGTTGCGCAGGCGTGAGCACTTGCTGATCGTCATTCCAACCGACTGATGTAGCGTTGACGATCACCGAGTGGTCCCGAATGGCCGCCGTCAGGTCCCAGTCCGTCCAGGGGATGACATCAGCCCCCGGCAGCTGTAACTGTTCGATCAGGTCCCGCGCGCGGTCGACTGACCGATTGCAAATGGTCAGTCCCGCAACGCCAAGATCCCCGAAGGCGACAACAATCGCCCGCGCCGCGCCGCCCGCCCCGAGGACCAAAACGTGGTCCCGCTCGATCGCCGGGCGCGCCGTTACAAGCGAGCGCTGGAAGCCGTAGACATCGGTGTTGTCACCGATCAGCGCGCCATCGCGATTAATGATCGTGTTGATCGCCCCAATCCGGCGGCCGAGGTCGGAAACGGTATCGACGCAGTCCATTGCGGCAATCTTGTGGGGGACGGTGACATTGGCGCCCAATGCGTCGGCGGCGCGGAGCGACTCGATCCGACCGGCCAAATCGGCGGACGACGTTTGCCACCGCTCATAGCGCGCGTCGATGCCAACGCGGTCGAACGCGACCTGCTGGAAGACCGGCGAAAGCGAGTGGCCGACCGGATCGCCAATCACGCCGACGCGCAATGTAGTCATGAGTAAGGCTCCCTTGGGGGCATCCGGCAGAACCGGTATGCGAAACTCTACTCGCCAATAGCGCTGACGTTTGTCCCGAGCCACATCGCCTGGCTCGCTGAGGTATCAATGAAATCGCGTTTGTTGCTTCCCCTGTTCGCTCTACTGCTCAGCCTGTCGTTGGTTGGTCCGCTTGGCCAATCGGCCCGTGCGCAATCGGACGAAATAGATACCGAATCACTCCTCAATGTGCCGCTCGAAGCTGGTGCGCTGCCGATTGCACCAGCGTTCATGCGCCTGGTCCGGATCACGCTCGATCCCGGGGCGACCAGCCCGGCCCACACGCACCCAGGTCCCGAACTTGGTTGGGTTGAATCAGGGGTTGTCACCGTTACCGTCAAGGGTCCGGCCTCGATCAAGCAGCGCAGCAGCAAGGCCAAGGATCCATTCGAGGCGATCAAGGCGGACGACCCGACGACGCTGGACAAGGGCGATCAAGTCCTGTACCCGACCGGCACCACGATTTCGTTCACGAACAAGGGAACCGATCCGGCCGACGTTTTAGCCCTGGTCATTCTCCCGGCCGCGGCCGACCACCCGGACCTGATCGACTACACGGACGGCGCGCCCTCGGACGACACCTTCACGGGCGTGGCCTCGGAAGTTCTGGGCGATGCGATCATGACAACGCTACCAACCGGTCCGGCCCAGGTTACGATCGATCGGATTTCGCTCAAGGCCGGCCAATCGTTACCGGGGAGCCGTAATCCGGTGCTTTTTTCGGTTGAGTCGGGAGACTGCCAGTTTACCGTGACCGATGGGTCGGTCCAGATTTCGCGCAAACGCGATCCAGGACCGCAAACCGACGTTGCCTACGACGAGAACATCAAGTTGCGCTCCGGTGATGCCATGTTCTTTCCGAATGGCCTGCGCACGACCAGTCGGGGCGAGGCGTCGGAGGAGCTGGATCTGCTGCGCGTGGTGGTGGCTCCGACCTCAAGCGACGAGAAGTTGTCGGAGGCAAGTCGGGGATCAATAAAGTTCAAGGAGCCGGTGGCTAAAGAGGATGACACCTCAGATCAGGGAACCGGTGACACCCCGACCGGATTTGCGGCCGGCGCAATGGTCTATGTCAACTCGACAGATGTCAATCTACGGGACAGCCCCAGTTTGAACGGCGGACAGGTAACAGTGCTGCTCTATGGGCAGCAGGTGACTATTGATGGGGACTCAGTCGATGCCGATGGGGTGACCTGGTGGCCCGTGCATGTAACCGACGATGCGTCACTGGCAGGGTATGTCTCAGCCGAGTTCCTGCAGACCGATCCAGTTCAGTAGCGGGTAGGGAGTAGGGCAAGGGATTAGGGACCAGGATCAGCGCTCCCGAAACCTCCCAGCTACGAATGAGCCTCGAGTCAACTGGCTGCGGATATTAGAGGATGTCCCGCGGACATTAGGTAGCGTCGGCGGCCGAATCGATGTGCGTCGTCTTTTCCTGTGCCAGCCCTGGACCGGGTTCAGTCTTCGCGGCGGTAGGCGGCCAGGTTCATGGCGAGATCGGAATCGGACGGAATCCAGCTGCTGGGCAGGTATTGCAGGTATTCAGAATCGAATTCGGAGAGATCGGCGCCGCTATCGACCAATTGTTGATTGGCGTTTTGGTCGTCATTCGAGGCGGCGAAGAGGTGGCGACCACTTCCGTCATTGCGCGCGGTGAAGTACAGGAACGGGGAATTGGCGGGATCGAGGACAGCCTGGAGCGACAACTGGCGTGGATTGCAGATTGGCTGCGGTCCGAAACCCTTATTCAAATAGAGATTCAGGGTTGAGTCCATTTGCAGGTCCTTCGGTTTTGGCACCGGCCACCACTTGCCGTCGACCTTGCCCATCAGGTAAGAAACAGTCGGGTCGGCCTGCATCGGCATATCGGCGTCGTAACGCTTAAGGTAGACATCAGCCACCAGCTGACGCTCGTCCTGGACCGCGGTCTCACGCTCAACCAGCGCGGCGACCTTGACCACGTCGTAGAGCGAGAGATTCATCTGATCGGCCCGCTTGCGCATATTGGGCGTGAAATTCTCATCGAACGCGTTCAGCATCATGGTGATGATTTCGTCGGGATCGGCGTCCGAATCGAAGGTGTAGGTGAGCGGGAAGAGAAATCCTTCGAGCGTGTTCTTGCGGGTGCCGTCCAGGAAATCGTAACTGTCGTGCGGGTAATCCTTGACGGCGCGCAGGAAGGCGTCACCGCCCGGCGGATACCCGATTTTGTCTAGTTCGTCGGCAATTTGTTCGGTTCGCCAGCCCTCGACCACAGTCAGTTTGAGTTGTTCGACTTTGGTGACGGCCTTGCTCTTCTCGGTCGTGATCAGATCGACAATTGTCGAGACGGACATGCCGCGCGTTAGATCATAGGTCGCCGGTTTAATATCGCGGTCAACATACTTGACGGTGAGGGCGAAGACCTGGGTCGAGCGGATGAGCCCCTTCTTTTTGAGGATATCCGCCGTATCGTCAACATCGTCCGTCTTGACGGTTACGACGATCTTGTCGCCTATCCCGGCCTCGTCTTCAGCCTGGGTCCGGTAGTGATCGAAAATGGAAACGCCACCGAAACCAACCACCGCCGTACTAATCAGGATGATGGCCAGCTTGAGCGTGGTCAGTACGCTGCGAATCATGAACAGGTCGCCTCAATGATGTACAAAGCCGATCGCCGGCCTGATAGATGCTGGCGGGCGCACGATCACCGGACGGCGGCGCGCTACGGGTTTGCCTGGCCCAGTTTACTGCCCATGACCAATACCGGCCGGCGTCGATGACACTGGCACCGTCCGAGAAGCCAGCAGTTGTCGCCATTTATGGTTGCACCGGTGTTGGAAAGACCGATTTCTCAATCGCGTTGGCTCAGCGACTGAACGGTGAAGTGGTCAACGCCGATTCCCGATATCTCTATCGCCGGCTTCGGATCGGTGTCGCTAAACCAACGCATGAGCAACTGAAATCGGTTCGGCATCACCTGATCGATGTGCTTGATCCGGGTGAGCGAGCCTACATTCCCCTTGTCCAGCAAATGGCGTATGAGGCGATCGACGACATTCTTAGTCGGAACCGTCTGCCGATCCTGGTTGGGGGAACGCCGCTTTATATGAATGCGATTACCGAGGGCTGGAATGTGCCTGAAGTTCCGCCCGACTTCGAATTTCGGAAGGCGCTGGAAGCGAGGATCGCGCGCGACGGTCTGGAACAGGTGCGAAACGAATTGGCCGCCGTCGATCCGGTCGCGGCAGAGCGTTCCGGGACCAATCCGCGCAGAGTGATTCGCGCTCTTGAAATCCACGCCGCCACGGGCAGACCGATGTCCGCAATCGAGTCGAAATCCGAACCGCCGTACCAATTCATTAATATCGGACTTGGGCGGGATCGGGATCTGCTGCGCGCCGAGGTGGCACGGCGGGTCGATGATCAAATCGCCGCTGGTCTGGTCGAGGAGGTTCGAGGTCTGCTCGAATCGGGGCTGACGGGAGCTGAACCAGCGTTTTCCGCGATCGGATACCGGCAGCTGCTGCCCTTCCTCTCCGGTGAGATCGACCTTGAGTCGGCAATTACACAGATCAAGCGAGACACCAATCGCTACATCCGGCATCAGTCGACCTGGCTGCGGCGACGGACTGATATTGCTTGGTTCGATACCGGCGAACCTGGTTGGCGGGAGGCCGCATTCGCCCTGATCGACAGCCAACTGGCCCAGCGCAAAGTGAGTTAAACCAGACTTTGTGGTGATGAGAAGGGTCTGTTTCCAACCGGGGGATGCATACGATATATCCACGGCGATTGAAGAGGAGCCCCTGCGACGCATGAATCTGCTGATCATCGATGCCACCAGTTCGGTTGATGCTGTCCTTGCGCCGCACAGCCAGGAACGCGGTTGGTCGCAAATTACGCTCACGTCCACCGCCGACATCAATGCGACGATCTCGGAGCAACCGCCCGATCTGGTCGTTGTGCATGGCGATGGCGCTGGTGGCGAGGCGGCCCATATCTGCCAACTCCTCAAGCAGAACGTCCTGACCGCTGGTATTCCGATCATTTTGTTCGAAGACTCGCCGCCGCCGGCCTGGATGTTGGCCGGTCTTCCCGCCGATGCCATTCTGCAGGCGCCGTGGGATATCGATGAGTTCTTCCATCAGGTCAGCATCCTGATTCCCGGCCAGGAAGGCACGGCGACATTGGACGATCTGACCAACTTCCCGCGCCGCGGAGCGGTGATTGAAGATATGCGCCGCCGGGTGGTCGCGCGCGAACTATTCGGGGTCGGCATTCTCAACCTGCGCGAGGCTGACGCCTATCGCCAGGACTTCGGACGCAGCGGTCTCGATCAGTTTGTCGTGCTGGTCAGCGTTCTGCTCCGCCGCCATGCTTCACGCTCGGTGCCGATCAGCGTTGGCCACCTCGATGACGGTAACTTCCTTGTTCTGGGCCCGAGCAGCACGGTTCAGGAAGTCATTGCGCAAACGACCTACGAGTTCGATTCGCTCGTCCCGGCCTATTACGAAATGGACACCCTGTTCGGGGCTGACGACTCGCATGATGTGGGCCCATCGACATGGATCGCCTTGCAGGGCGGGGTTTGCCTGGTCGAGCCGGGCGGCTATGAGAATATTTGGCAGATCGGTTACAAACTCTCCGACACATTGCAAATGGGGGCGGACGCCCTGCAGCTGGTGTCGATGGATTCGATGGCCGGGAATACTGCCAGCCTGATTGCATCCAGCCACTGATTGGTCCCGTCGCTGGCCCCGGGACAGGTGCGAGAAGGGCCCGATTCCGAATTCGTGATCACTGGTTCGGGGAGCAGCAGAACCAGGGGACCGATAAGACCCGGAGCATCTGCCCCCGTGGAGTCAGTACAGGCGCAACCGGGTCCGTGGGCGACCGAACTTGACCTGTGCCGAGCCTGGACCCAATTGCCGCGTTCGGTTCGGCTCCTGATCACAGACGGGCGCGCAATCGATCTTATTCATCTCGGGACTTGGACGCACGGTCTGGGGCCCGATTTCCGCGATGCGCTGATCTCGATAGATAATGGCCCTGTCCAGTCTGGTAGCATCGAATTGCACCTGCGTAGTCGCGGTTGGGTCGATCACGGTCATCACCTCGATCCGGCCTACAACAGCGTCATCCTGCACGTGGTCGGTCAATTCGATGCTGTGGACATCCGGCGGGCGGATGGACGGCTGATTCCGACGTTGCTTCTGGATGTCGATATCACTGGTCCGGCGACCAGGCCCATCGACTGGTCGTTGGTCGGCGGAAGGACCTGCGCCCCCAGTCTGGCCGCGGATCATCCAGAAACGATTCGGGCGATCGCCGGTCGCCTTGGTGATGCCCGCATGAACGACCGCGTCGCGCTTGTTGAGGCCGATCTGGCGCTTGCCCCGCCCGACGCCGTCTTTTATCGCGGGCTGATGGACGCGTTCGGCTATTCCCGTAACCGGGCGGGAATGGCGGCGGTGGTTGAGCGCGCTCCCTGGAACGTCGTGGCGTCGGTCTGCCAACGAAGAGGAAACACATTTGCATCCGTCGCGGCGGTCCTGCTCGGCGCCGGCGGTTACCTTGCGCTGAGCGATACGGAACGGGACCGGGCCTGGCTCGATCCGACAGTCGCGGCCGACATTGAACGAAAATGGCATCAAGCGCGAGAGCGCCTGGCGATCGAGCCGATCCCGCCAACGACCTGGGATCTGGCTCGCTTGCGACCGGCCAACCATCCCGCCCTGCGCCTCGTGCAAGCAGCTTCGCTCATGGCATCAGCAGACGGACAACCGGCCGGGTTGCTGCTCGAGTGCATTCGGGACCGGCGTGATCCGACCAGCGAAATCGCCGAACTGGTCGGGCGCAATCTTGGCCTGCGGATCGGCGATGATCGGGCCCGGGCAATCGTCATCAATGTGGTGTTGCCATTCGGGTATGCGATGTCGAGCCATACCGGCGATCAGGAACTCGCTGCCTGCGCCGCGGAATTGTGGGAAGCACTCCCGGGCGCCGAATCCAACGAACGTACCCGGCGCGCCACCCGGCAAATCACTGGCGAAATCGGCATTCGGCGCCAGGGCGCCAGGATTCAGCAAGGTCTGATTCATCTCGACCGCACGCTCTGTGAACCACGCCGCTGTTACGAATGCCCGATCGCCGCCGCGGTGCTGATTGGCGGCCCTAACGGATAATCCGGGGAGGCGCACGGTCGGGTAGGATGATGGCAGACAGCCGGGTCGTTTCAGGGAGCGATCATCGCCATGCCGCAGATACCCATCATTGATTCGCATGTACATCTTTGGGATCCGGAGCGCGTGCCGATCCCCTGGCTGAGCAATGTTCCGCCGATCAACAAGCGGCGCACGCTGGATGACTATCGGCAGGCAACGGCCGGGCTCGATATCACCGGGATTGTCTATCTCCAGGTAGAGGTGGCCCCGCCATTTGCCTTGCTCGAGGCGCAGGAACTGGTCAAGCTGGCCCGCGCCGATTCACTCGTCAAGGCGGTCATCGCCTGGGCCCCGCTCGAATACGGCCGCAAAGCGCGCCCGTTTCTGGCCGCGATGAAAAAGATCGGTCCGGAAGTGCGTGGCATCAGGCGGATTGTGCAGGACGAACCCGATCCCGACTTTTGCCTCCAACCCGATTTCATCGAGGGCAACAGGCTCCTGCCCGAATATGGGATGACCTCAGATCTGTGCTGCAACTTTCGGCAATTGGCCTCGGTCGTCAAACTGGTTCGGCTATGCCCCGAGACGCAATTCATCCTCGATCACATCGCTAAACCCAATATCCGCGAACAAACACTCGAGCCGTGGGCCTCGCAGATGAGCGAACTGGCCTCACTGCCGAATGTCGTCTGCAAGATCAGCGGTGTGCTCACCGAGGCGCATCACGATCGCTGGACGCTGGACGAGGTGCGGCCATTTGCCGAGCATGCCCTCAACGCGTTTGGCCCAGACCGGGTCGTGTTCGGAAGCGACTGGCCCGTCGTCACGCTGGCCGCGCCCTATGCCCACTGGGTCGAAACGCTCGATGAGCTCACGGCCGACCGGTCGGACGCGGACAAGGCCAAGCTGTGGCGCGACAATGCGAAGCGCTTTTATCGGATCGATTCATAATGCGGCCGCCAGTCCTTGAGTGAATTTCCGCCCAATTCGGGGCCAATCGACCACACCCGGATGCCAATCGTCGAGGGCATGCGCTGGTATCACGAACAGGGTTTTGCCTCATTCGCCACTCCCGGCCACCGCCTTGGTCACGGCGCCCATCCCGATCTTCTCGATCTGTTCGGCGAGCGGGCATGGCAACTCGATATGCCGGTCAGCAGCGGCGCGACCGACGTTCACTTCAATAACGACATCGTCGAACAAGCGGAACGACTCGGGGCGGACGCATGGGGTTCTGACGAGTGTCATTACCTGGTAAACGGCTCGTCGGCCGGGAATTTCGCCTTCTTCCTGGCGCATCTTTCACCGGGCGATCGGGTCATCATCTCGCGCGATATGCACAAGTCCTTAATGACGGCGCTCATTCACACCGGAGTGCAGCCGATCTACATCGCGCCGCAACTCCACCCCGAACTCGATTTCGGACTCGGGATAGATCCCGGTCAGGTCGAGCGAGCGCTCGAAGCCAATCCGGACGCGCGGCTGGTCGCGCTGGTCAGCCCCTCCTACAGCGGTATCTCGTCAAACCTGGCGGCCATTGCCGAAATAGCGCATCGGCACGCCGTACCGGTTTATGTCGACGAAGCATGGGGACCGCATTTTCATTTCCACCCGGCTTTCCCCGATTCGGCAATGGCGGCAGGAATCGATGGCGCCGTGGCAAGCACACACAAAGCATTGGCCGCGATCACGCAATCGGCGGTCCTCAATGTCCAGGGCGATCTCATCAATAAGGCGAGGGTGAAGACCGCCGTCGGCATGTCGCAAACAACCAGCCCGGCAGCTTACATCCTGGCGTCAATCGATGCGGCCCGATCGCAGATGGTGCTACAGGGCCGGCAGATGCTGGAATGCGCCCTCGAACTGGCCTATGGTGCCCGCGAGCGGATCCGCCAGATACCCGGCGTAACCGTGGTCGACGGACTAACGCTAGGCGTGAGCAGGTACGACCCAACCAAGTTCGTGATCGATGTCGCCGGTATGGGCATTACCGGTTTCGAAGCCGAGCACGAACTCCGCCATCGTTTTCACATCAACCCGGAGGCGAGCGATCTCGTTTCAATCGTCTGCTTCGTGACGGTTGGGGACAGCCGCGAGACGGTCGATCGTCTGGTGACGGCACTCGAGACCCTTGGCCGCGAAAATCGGGGTCGGCCGCCAATTGAGACCAACCTGCGCTCGTCTGGTTCGATCATCCGCCCTGGTATTCAGGTGATGACTCCGCGCGATGCGTTTTTTGCGACGAGTGCGGCGGTTCCCCTGGGAGAAGCGGCCGGCGAGATCAGCGCCGATTTGATCATCCCCTATCCACCCGGTATTCCCGTGATCGCGCCTGGTGATGTCATCGAACAGCACAAACTCGACTATCTCGCCGGGGGAGTCGCGCACGGCTTTTACATATCAGGAGCGGCCGATCCTACCCTGCAAACAATCCGGATAGTCGCCGGTCAGGGCGCCGGATCCTGAGCGACGGTCAGTGTGCGGCGGACATGGATGACTTGAGGCGGCTGGCAGCCTCGAGCAGCGTGTCGGTGCGTTTGGCGAAGCAGAATCGGGCGTGCAGCGGGGCCGTGTCCGGATTCAGATAAAAGGCCGAGGGCGGGACGGCGGCGATCCGCACCTCGGATACCAGCCACCGGCAGAACGCGACATCGGAATCAAACCCCCGATCGGCGACATCAGCCATCAGGAAGTAACTGCCAGCAATCGGGAAAACGTCGTAATCGGCCTCGCTGAGCGCCCGCGCCAGCAGAATCCGGCGTTCGTCGTATTCCGCGGCCAGTTGGGCGTAATAGTCACTGGTTTCCGCGTATTCGATGGCCTCCGCCATGGCTTCCTGAAACGGCGTAGCGGTGGCGAAGGTGACGAACTGATGCACAGCCCGCAAGGCGGCGTTCAACGGTGCCGGGCCAGTAGCATACCCGACCTTCCAACCCGTCATGCTGAAGGTTTTGCCGGTTGAGTTGATGCTCAGCGTGCGCTCCCACATTCCGGGCAAATGTGCGATTGGGATGTGCTCGGCGCCGTGGTAGAGAATGCGGTCATACACCTCATCAGCCAGCACCAGGAGATCATGTTCGATCGCGAGAGCTGAGATTATGTCCAATTCCGCGCGCGTGAAGATTTTGCCGGTCGGGTTGTGCGGGGTATTCAGGAGGAGAACGCGGGTGCGCGGTGTGATAAGGGCGCGCAGCTCATCCGGGTCGAAGGACCAGTCCGGAGCTCGCAGACGAAGCGGTTTGAATTCGCCACCAGCTAGTGTGGTAGCCGCCGCGTACGAGTCATAAAACGGTTCGAAGGCAATAAGCTCATCGCCTGGTCCGACAAACGCCTGAATCGCATCGAAGATAACTTCGGTTGCGCCGCTAGCAACCGTGATTTCGCGCTCGGCATCGATCTCATGGCCGTAGCGACTGCCATAGGCGGTCGCGATTGCGCGGCGGAGGCGAGGATGCCCGTGCGAGATCGCGTATTGGTTGAGATCGGCGTCGATGGCGCGTTTCGCCGCCTCCTTGGCAAACTCCGGGCCGGCAAAATCGGGAAAGCCCTGACCGAGGTTGACGGCATCGTGTTCCGTGGCGAGGCGGCTCATCTCGGCAAAGACCGAGGTTCCGAACGAACGAACTTTGGATGACGCGAATCGATCCATCGCCGGTCAGTTGGCCGCGAATGCGCCGCTGTCGACGATCGCTTCCATTTCCGACACCGTTTCGTCGAAGACATCCATGCTGGCGTCGATGGCGTCAGGTTTGGTCAAATCGACTCCAGCCCGTTCCAGCAGCCGCAATGGGTAATCCTTGCCCCCACTGCGGAAAAGCTCCATAACGCGGTCGACTGCCGGTTGGCCCTCGTCGCGCACCGCCTTGGCCAAGGCGATGGCGGCGGAGATGCCGGTTGCGTACTGGTAGACGTAGAAGGCCGTGTAGAAGTGCGGAATCCGACTCCAGCCGATCTGGCCCGTCTCACCGAGGTTCATCCCCGGCGAATAAGTCTGGTAGAGGCCGGCATAGAGATCGTTCAATTTCTGCAGGACGAGCGGTTGGTTGCTTTCGGTAATGCGGTGGGTTTCGCGCTCGAATTCGGCGAACATCGTCTGACGGACGTGCGTGCCGGCGATCTGGTCCGCGAAGCGATTGAGAATCGCGAAGCGCTCCATGGTCGCTTCGGGCGCAAGCGTGCCGAGGATATGCCAGGTGAGGAGCACTTCGTTCAGGGTTGAGGCGATTTCGGCCAGGAAGATGGGATAGCCAGCGCTTTGGAACGGCTGCGTCTGGTTGGCGAGATAACTGTGCATGGCGTGGCCGGCCTCGTGGGCCAGGGTAAAGACATCGGAGAGCGTGCCATTCCAGTTCATCAGGATCTTGGGCGGCGAACCATACGCGCCCCACGAGTACGCTCCCGAGCGCTTGCCTTTCGTCTCGTGCACATCGACCCAGCGAGCGCTGGTTAGACCGTCGCGCATGGTTGTGACGTATTCGTCACCGAGCGCGTGGAGTCCCTCGCAGACCAGATCGATCGCTTCCTCCCACGAATAGGTCACCGGGGGAAGTTTGGAGAGCGGCACCCAACTGTCCCAAATCTCAAGGTGCGGCACATCCAGAAGCCGGCGCCGGAGTTCCAGATAGCGCCCCTGGATGTCAATCCGCGCGCGGGTGACGTCAATCAACGTGTCGTACACGTCCTCGGATATGGCATTGGCATTCAACGCGCCGAAGCGGGCCGATGGGAAATTGCGGGCGCGGGCAAAAAAGACGCTGTTGCGCACGTTGCCGGCATGGAGCGCGGCGAGCGTGTGCTTGTGCTTTTCGTAGGCCGCAACGAATACCTCATAGGTGTTCTGGCGGACGGCGCGATCCCGTGATTCCTCGAGCAGTCCGTAGCGACCCTTGGTCAATTCGACCAGATTGCCCTGCTCGTCGCGCACCTGACCATAGGTCAAATCGGCGTTATCCAACGCGCCAAAGGCATCCCGGGCCGTGCGGGAGACATCGGAAACAGCGCTCAAAATCGCTTCGATCTCGCTCGTGCGGGTGTATGGGCGATTGCGAACGATATCGTCGATTGAATGAAGCCACGGTTCCAAAACCTGATCGGCAAGGAACGCGGTCAGGCGATCGTCAGAGACCGCGAGTAGTTCGGGATCAAACCAGGCCAGGGTCTGATTGGCGCGAACGGCAACGCCGGTCGCGGCATCGAGACGCGTTTGGGAGGCGTTGGCGGTGATATCGACATCGTACGAGAGCCGTGCATAGACGATCAGTCGCTGCACAACGTGCTGTAGGGCAGACGATGCGGCGAACGCATTGGCGAGGGTTACGGCACTCTCGCCCAATCTGCCCTGAAAGGCAAGAACATCGTTGACGAGCGAATCAACCTGTTCAAGCGCCTGGCTGAAATCGTCCTCACTGGCAAAGATGCCGGAAAGATCCCATTTCAGTTGGTCCGGGACGCGATCACGCGTCAGGACGTCGGATTCTGCCAAAACCATCGCGATACTCCTCTTTCTTTCCTCGGTGAACTATACGAAACGCACGCCGCCGAGCAGTTCAGATGCTTCACGATTGCCGATCAGAAGGACTTATTGTCACATTG
>Ga0308175_100001760_pt1 | contig 14669 bp, 9 predicted proteins | sample PhyCR1_3_FD_203893 | JGI IMG/M metagenome (GOLD analysis project Ga0308175, IMG submission 203893) | Soil microbial communities from UC Gill Tract Community Farm, Albany, California, United States - DLSLS.C.R1 | ecosystem: Environmental > Terrestrial > Soil > Agricultural land | place: USA...
CGGTGTTCAGCGATCACGATCGCGATCCGGAACAGCAGCCTGGGCCATCTTTCACGAGCAGAGCCGGGTCAGTTCTGGCGAGCGTTGAAGTCCCGACACCTACGAAGCCGCTTCGACGCGATACTGGAAGAGCTTCGTGGTTCTCGAAGACACCGATGACGAGCCCACCCTTCGCACCTGGCTCAGGCTCGCCGGTACCTACACCTCCCCGCGTTATCTGAGCGGTCGACGATGTGCCGCGCACTGGCTCCAGGCGCTCGCTTCGGGCGACGACATGCTCCTCCCCTGCCTGCGCGGCGCCAAGCACCGCGGTCATCCAGGACAAACTTTCACCGAGGAGGCGCTCGCCACCGCGTTCGAGCTGTCGGAGGGTCAGCCATGGCTCGTGAACGCGCTCGCCCGCGAGATCGTGGATGGAATGAAGATCCCGGCGCCCGAGCCCATCACCGCGGCGCACATCGACGAGGCCCAAGAGCACCTCATCCTCGCGCGCGCAACCCACCGCGACTCGCTGCTAGCCCGCCTCACCGAGCCACGCGTGAAGCGCATCCTCGAGCCTTTGATCGCGGGCGACGCGATCGTGGGGGATGACCTCGACGACGACGTCAAGTACGCCCGTGATCTCGGCCTCATCGCGCGCAAGAGCCCGGTCAGGGTCGCGAATCCGATCTACCGCGAGGTGATCGTCCGCGTGCTCGCGAGCGCCGTGGAGGCGAACATCTCCGACCCACCACGAAGCTTAGTCCTGTCCGATGGCCGCCTCGCGTCATCTTCGACCGGCGCCGGAAGAACGCCCGGCCTCCCCGCTTTCTGGACGCGAAGCCCCCTCCGGCCGGGCGGTGCACCTCCTGCGGTTGTGACGCTCAGGGTTCGCGCGCCGCCTCAGTGAGACAGCTGCTCGATCCGGTGGACGAAGTCGATCACGTCGTCGCTCGTGCCGCCGGCGAACGCCGCGCGGAGGTCCAGGAGCTTCTGGACAGCGCCCAGGTCCGTGATCGGGCCGACCTGGAACGGCGGCGGCGGATCGCCCGGGTCGACGTCGGCGGGCACCGGACCGAGCGTCTGGAGCTGCGTGATCAGGTCCGACTTCATCGCGAAGGTCTGGACGCACGAGGTGCAGTGCGACAGATCGAACAGGCGCTGGAAGCGCCGCTCGAGATCGGCGTACTGCCAGACCGGCGCGCCGAGCTGCGGGTCGGCGACGTTGAACGTCAGCGTCGGGCCGCCGCCGGTGAGAAACTTCGACAGCGTGACCGGGATCGAGCTCATCGGATCGGCGTGGAAGAACTTGGTGCTGCCGCCCAGGCCGTTGGTGCCGCTCTCGTCATAGTGGCAGCCGTCGCACGTGGTGAGCGAGAACATGTGGCGCCCGCAGACGGTGGGCCCCACCACCGGAGGCGTCACCTCCCAGTGCCCGGGGAGGATGAACGAGTTCCCGCCCCGGAACGGCTTGCCGAGGAAGAAGTACGGCACGTTGTAATTCGGCCGGGTGGTGCACAGCGGCGGCGGCGGCGGTGGGACCGGCAGGACCTGCGTGTTCACGAACTGATCGATCGCCGGAACTCCGCCGCTCGCACCGTACGCGCTGTCGTTGGGCGTCTTCGCCACGGTGTGCTTGCGGAGCAGGCCGCTGGACGGGAAGTTCGTGTTGGCCACGGGGTTCTCGTCCGTCAGCGTGAACTCGCGCAGCTCCCAGGGCTGGGCCAGCACGCCCTCGTTGGTGCGGATCTGGTTGAGCGCGTTCTGGTTGCCCTTGGCAGGGGCCGCGCCGTGGACGACGACGCTCTCGGTCATCATCTGGAGCTGCGCCAGGTAGCCGGCGGTGAACCCGGAGGTGGGGCCGGGGGGCCCGATCAGCGACGCCCATTGCTTCGCCCAGTCCACGACCCGCTGGCAGCCCTCGCCGGGGACACCGTACTCCAAGATCGTCGTGAAGTACTTCTTGCCGCACGTCGCCTCGGTGCCGGCGCCCCAGGGATTGGGCTGGACCACGCCGAAGATGAAGCGCAGCTCGCCCGCGGTCTTCGGGCGGCCCGTGACGGAGCCGTTGTAGGCGCCGCCGCCGCTCTCCGTGTCGCCGAGATCGATGCGGTTGACGATGGCGAGCAGCCGGAACGGGGCGATGTCGAGGTTCAGGGTGCCCTTGAGCGTCAGGACGTTCCGCTTGGTGCGCGAATCGAAGGACAGCGTGGCGATCGCGTTGCTGGCGGTCGCCCACGGCTGGATCACCTGCGCAAACATCGCCGTGCGGGCGGGGACATTATCGCTATTCACGACATAGTCATTGAGCCAGAGCGCCAGCCAGTTCCGGACAAAGTCCTCCGGCGTGAACCCCGAGCCGATGGCCATCTCGCGGATGAGGTGCGCGAACGTCCAGACGCCCCCCTGGGTCCCCGCGCCGGTGCACGGATCCCACGTCCTGGCCTGATCCTGCACGACCGCCGGGTTGGTGATGAACAGCGCCTCATCCCAGGCCAGCTGCGTCGAGACCGGCCGCACCGCACAGGACTTTACCGAGATCGGCAAGCCGCTGGCGAACGCCTTGGCATCGAGCGCCGGGTTGATCGTCCGGCCGACCGCGGCGCGGCCCGCGAACACCACCGACTCGTCGGTCACCTCGCCGAACACGCCGGACGCGATCTCGTCCTCGTTGCGTTGCACCGCCGCGAGCTCGTCGGGCGACAACGTCGCAAATGCCGTGAAGAAATCGCCGCCGGGGCTCTTCGGGATCACGCCGAGCTGCGCCAGCGCGTCCGAGCGGAACAACACCTGCGGGCTGTCGGGATCGCCGATCACGCTGACGAGGCTCTTCGCCAGCTCCGGGTTCTGCGGCGGCGGCAGGCGGACGTGCAAGGCAGTCGTCTCGCCGAGCGCGGTGGGCTTGGCGAGCAACTCGGCCATCAGCGACAGGTTCGTATCGCCTTCGACGAACGGGAGCTGCGAGATCGGCGTGCTGCCGTCCTCCACGGCGTTGCTGACCGCCTGCGATGGTGGGTCCGTGTTCGACCGGGCCGGGTCCCCGGAGCACCCGGGGAGCGCGAGCGCCGCGCCGGCGAGGAACACCGCTCCACGACACGATGCTCCGAGACAGTGGTGTATACGTTTCATGTACATCCTTGGTGGTTGATCGCTGACAAAGCGCGATGTGACGAGATCGAGAAGTCCGTGTCACTCACATGCACCATGCGCCGGGACGAGATGGCCTGGACGTGGCTGGTTACGCGGATCGGACGGCCCCATTGGACACAAGCCGCGCGTTTTCAAGACAGGGTCACTGCTGAACGAAGATCTGCTCTGTGACGGAATCCCCGGAAGCCTCGAATCCGGTGAGATACGCGGACTGAACTGGCAAGCTCCAGGGCAGGGGGAACACATATGACGAGGCGGGCGCGAGCTGCGGGCCAAGCGCCATGGCTTGCACTTCATCGTCGGCGAGCCGCACCACCAGCACCGGCGAGCTCAGCACCTGCCCGCGCGGGGGGAGGTCCACGCGCGGGGCTGTAGAGGAAAGCCCCGGTGTCCCCGATACCGCGGTAACCACGCAGGTCCGACAGGTCGTCGCGATGGGCGAGGGAAACACATACGGATCGATCTGCACCGTCGGAGCCTGGTACCGCGGCACCGCGGCAAGTGACAGCGGGATCAGAGGCGTGCCCGCACTCGGTGACACGCCCGCGTAGGTCGCGTCGAGCGCAGCCACCTCGGCGGCAAGATCGGGAGAGCTCCAGGCCTCCGGCGTCGGGGGCAAACAACTCGACGAGACACCCGCCTTTTGCAGCGCCCCGCACACCGAGGCCCGGTGGGAACGGCACGCCGGAATCGACAGCGGACACGCATCGGCCGCCCCCACATCCATGCCACCGTCGTAGACCGCCGTGGTGACCTGGCCCGGCGTCCAGCTCGGCTGAGCGGTCCATACCAGCGCGCCGACGGCGGACACCACGGCCGTCGCGACGGAAGATCCGGTGAGCGGGGGCGGAACGGGGTCGCCGGAGTTCCACGCAACGCCACCGAGGCCGAGGCCGGCGATCCCCGTGATGCCGCCGGGACGCGCGGTCTCGAGCGGATGGTCCTGGTAGTCGACTCCGGAGATGGCCACCAGGAGCGCTTGCGATGGATCGGTGGCCCGCGGCACGGCCTGGTAACGGCCGGGGCACAACAGCCCGGTGCGGGGCAGCGGACCGCCGGAATCGTTGCCGGCGGCGGCGATGATGAGCGCTCCCTGGGAAGCGGCATATTGCAGCGCCTGCTGCACCAGCCCCGCCGGGGAGCTCGTCGGGATGGAGGACGTCTTCGAGCAATCTGCGATCCCCGGCGTGTCCTCCCACCCGAGGCTCAGGTTGAGGAGCAGCCGCGCGGGCGTGGTCGACGGGGCCTTGGCTCGGTCGTGCTGCCATGTCGAGACGGCCCGCTCGATCGCCCGTGCGAGGTCGGCGAGCGTTCCAATGTACCCGCCGTTGGTTCCGAGCACACCGCGTTCGATCCACGGCAGCGCGAGCACGGTGGTTACCTCGGCAGCACACCTGCGCCCGCTCGAGGTGATCGTGCACACGATATCCTCGATGAGGTGGGCAAGAGTATCACCGTGCCGGCTCGCTCCAGGGACGATGTGGCCGCTCGGCGCGTCGGCGGCAGAGTCGATGACGACGACGCGGACCGCTGGGGCCGGTGGTACGCCTGGTAACAGCGAGGCGTCCCCCACGTGCGCGCGCACGGCAGCGCGAAGACCAGACAAGAACGCCACCTCCTCAGTCGAGGGCAACGTGTTTGGAAACACGACCGGCACGTCTTCGGTCAGGTTCTGCGCCTGACTCACGCTGAACAACCGGGAGACATCTCCCGAGGTCGGGACCACGCCCTGCCCCATCTTGCTCCAGGTATACAGACAGAAATCGCCGAGCCCGAAGGGGAGATTGGAGGTAGGAAACATCCGCTCTGCGATCCACTCGGACGGAGCCATGCAGGTCTTCGCCGTCCCGATCCAGCGGAAGCCCTTGTTGAAATAAGATGCGGCCTGGGCGGCGGCCGGGGCCGTCGACAGGATCAGGGCGGCGAGCGACGCCAACGTGCAGAAGGCGAAGAGTGGACGGACATTGGGCCGCCGGCCGGCGCCGCGGAGAAGCTTGCCAATCATGATGCCCTCTCGCGCCGTCGATCGCAGCGCGGAATATCGACCTCTACGCACCCGGGGGCCGGGATTGGACAGTAGAAGCTGTATTTTCTGAGGTCAGCGTTCGAAGACGCGGAGCGCAGGTATGTCCATAGCGGACATGGCCTGGGCAAACAGGCTCACGAGGTCCACGCGGGCGACGCTGGGCGGTGCGGCTTCGTACAGCTTGTTCGTGAACCTCGCCGCGTCGGCGGCGGGGAGCTCATCGATCGACGCGACCACCTGCGCCGCGCCGGCGAGCAGGAACGCCTGGGCCAGGCCCAGCCCCTCCGGCGCCGCGGTGGTGCAGCCATCGAGCACCACGGCGGCGGGCACGCGGGCCAGATCGAGCACGTCGGCCGCGGTGAGGGTGTCGCCGCCGGCGAGCAGCAGCGCATCGTCGGTGCGATCCCGGAGGCCGCCGCCCGCGACGCCACCCGGCGTTGGCGGCACCGCGAAGCTTCCGTGTCCATCGTAGTGGAACAGCGCCGTGCAGGGGTCCGCGAGCCGACCTTCGATCGCCGCCCGGGTCGCCGCGGCCCCCTCGAGCGTGTCGACCACGAAGCCCATCCGCGCGAGTTCGCCCGCGAGCCTCGGTGCCGATTCGCTCGCGGCCCACAGATCTTGCCGTGGGTTGGTGACGAGCAAGGCGCGCCGAGCGCCCGGGCACGACGCGCCAGACGACCGAGGTCGTGCGTCCATCGCGAACGCGATCGGCACCGCGAGGACCGCGGCCAGGCTGCGATCGAGCGGCAGCGCCGCGAGCGAGCGGTGCACGTGGAGGTGAACGCGCGGCGCGCCCACGAGCATCGGCGCGACGACCTTCGCGATGCGCGCGGAGAGCTCGTCCGGGCGCTCGCCGGCTCCCGCGCGGGGGATCTCCCGGACGTCGATCGACGATCCGCGCCACGCGAGCGCGAGCCACCCTTGCGGCGCCGGGTGCACGAACAGCGCCGCGTGCGAAGGCGGCTCGGCGATCGCGAGCTCCTCCTGGACACGTGCCTCGGCGTCGCGCGTCTCGCACACCCCTGCCACGGCGCCGTCCTGGTGTTCCTTCGTACCGGGGCCCACCGGCCAGCGCTCGAGCGTCTGCTCGAATTGCCTCGTGTGGTCGGCGGTGGCATCACCCCGCTCCGCCCGCGCGCGCACCCGGCCGCCGCTCGCGAGTGACGTGACGAAGCGCGCGATGCTGTGCCGCATGGTGGCGGCGAGCGCGAGGCCGGCACCGGGCTCGCCGCGCTTCCTCTGCGCGAGGAAGAACGGGATCGCGGTGAACGCGAGCTGGTCGTGTCGCTGGAAAAACGTGGCGCGCCCCTCGCCGAGCGGGACGAGACGGCTCCACAAGGTCAGCGCGTGCTCCGCGTCCGTGAACGCCGCGGCTGCTTGCGCGGGGCGATCGAGCGCAACGAGCGCCCGCGCGCGAAGCAGCTGGGCCTCGTACAAGAGCTCCGTCGAGCACAGCTCGGCCGCACGCGCGGCGAGCTCCCGTGCGTGCTGCTCGGCCCTGGCAGGATCTTCGCCGAGGATCGTCTCCGCCTCGAGGCGCAGCGCCCACGTCTTGATACGGGCGTCCGGGGCGTGCGGTCCGCGGGCGAGCCGGTCCAGGACCGCGCGCGCCTCGCCGAACCGGCCGGCGGCAGCCAGGAGCCAGCCCTGGTTCACGAGCGCGATGGGCAGTCGACCCTCGCAGCGCTCCCCGGCGAGCGCCGCTGCCTGGTCGACGCGTCGCTGCGCGCTTGATGGATCGCGGTCGCGAAGCAGCCACCCCGCGTTGGTGAGCGCGTCGACCCGCGCGCAGACGTCGTCGTCCTGCTCCGCTCGCTGGATCTCCGCATCGATGAACCCGCGCGCCTCGCCGTCGCGCCCGAGCGATTGCAACACGTCGCCCAGGAGGCCGAGGGGCGTGGCGCGCCCCGCCTCGTTCCCGATGCGCTCGGCGATGGTGAGCGAGCGCTGAAGTGATCCGAGCGCCGCGCCCAGATCGCCCAGCTCGGAGGCGAGGAACCCGTGGATGAAGTCGCGATCCATGGCGCCTTCGGCATAGATCATCCCGTACGCGTCGAGCGCGTGCAGGCGCTGCACCGCCGGCGCGAGCTCGTGCTCGGAGATGAGGCCGTGGATGATCGCGAGGGTCTCGTCACTCTCGACGGACACGCGCCCCAGCGAGCGCGCCAGCGCCACGGCCTGGGTACGCAGCGAGCGCGCCTTGCCGACCTCGCCGCGGCGGAGCGCGATCTTCGCACGCACGCGCACGGCCTCGAGCCGCTCCTCGGCAGGCGCCTGGCCGGACATCGCATCGAGGTAGGCGTCCGCTTCCTCGAACCTCCCCGCCTTGCGCGCGTCATCGGCGGCCCGCACTTGCACGAAGCTCGCCGCCGGCGCGATCTCCCACGCACCGATCGCTTGCTCCTCCATGCGCACGGAGAGCCTGCCCGTGCGCGCGGGGACTTCGATGTCGAAGGCGGCTCCGCCGCCGCGCGCCTCCGCTTTCGGTTCGAGGGCTCGACCATCGATGTCGATCGCGACCGCGGCCGTGGCCGGCACCCCGACCCAGAGCTGGAGCCGCGCTCCGGCCGCGATCTCGCACCTGGGCAGCCCCCCGCCGCGTGCGCCGGGCCCCAGCACGGCGCTGCACCCGCCGAGCAGCACATCGATCGCCGCGTGCGAGAAGCCCTCGAGGAGGATGGCCCGCCGCATGACCTGCAGATGAGCCGGCGGTTCGCCCGAGCCGGCAAGCGCCAGCGCGCGGATCTCGTCATCGCCGGGCAGCTCGCGACCGAGCACCACCACGAGCTCGGCCGCACCGTCGCTCTGGGCCCCCAGCAACTCGGCCGCGGGCCCCGCGATCTCGAGCGTGCCCGCCTTGCCCCGCGTCACCGGCGGATCGAGCAACGTCGCGCGGCCATTGCGCACGAGCACGAGGCGCAGCAACGCGTCGCGCTCCGGCTTCGCCGTCGCCAACCTGACCACGAGCCGTGTCCCGGAGTGAAGCTTGACCGGCTCGCCAGGGGGGCCACTCGGCTGTGTGGCCCCCCGCGTGCGCTGCTCGCCTTCGATCACCATCGAGTAGGCGGCCAGCGGCTCCACGGAGCGCCGGCCACCATGAACCACCAGCGCGACCGCCGCGGCGAGCGCGAGGCCCGCAACGAGCCCGGCCCCCACAGAGCGGGCTCCGAATCGCGAACGGTTCCATGGCGCGACCGTCACGGGACGCCCGGGGGCTGGCGCGCTCGGCGACGCAGGTTCGCTCGACAACACTGGCGCGCTCGACGCCGCAGGTTCGCTCGACAACACTGGCGCGCTCGACGCCGCAGGCTCGCTCGACAACACTGGCGCGCTCGACGCCGCAGGCTCGCTCGACAACACTGGCGCGCTCGACGCCGCAGGCTCGCTCGACGCCGCCGGCGCCTTGGCCTCCCCGAGGACGCGCTCGATCGCCGCGTCTGCCAGCCGCTCACGTTCGGAGGACGACAGCGGTACGAGCGCCTGCAGGGACGGAGACGCGCGGATCTCGCGCGCCGCGCGGCGAAGCAGGTCGTCGTCCGTCCCGCCCGGATCTCCGCCTGGATCTCCAGAGGTACCCTTGGGGAGCTTGTCCTCGCTCATGCAGCTCTCCCTCTAGTACGTCGCCGGCTCCTTGGGATTGGACAGCATTTCGGTCAGCCTAACACGGAGCCGCTGAATGCGTTTGTGCACGGCATCCCGCGTGATGCCCAGCAGCGCGGCGGCTTCGTCGGGCGACAGCTCTTCCAGGTACACGGCGCGGAACAGCGCGGCATCGTTGTCGTTCATCTCGCGGAGCAGGCGCCGTACCAGGTGCGTGAACGCCGCGCGCTCTTCCGGGGTCTCGCTCGCGGCGACCTCGTCGTCGAGATCTTCACGCGGGCTCGGCGGCGGCCGCTTCCGGAGGCGAGAGATCAGGAGGTTCTCCGCGACCTTCGCAATGTACGGCTCCAGCATGCCACGCTCAGGATCCCAGCGCCGGAGCACCTCCGCGTCACGCTGGAGCAGATGCACGAGCACCTCCTGCACGTGATCATGGAGCGCCGCCCGGTCCGCCCCGGCGAGGGCGAGCCGATGCGCCAGCCGGCGCTCGATGACGGGGCAGATCACGTGCGCGAACAGCTGCCGCATGGCCTGGCGATCGCCGGCGAGCGCGGACGCAACCAGCTCCTGGGTCGATCTCTCCATGTCGTCATCCCTCAGGAGTCGACCGACCGTAGCCGGTTCCCCGCGCCCACGTCCAATTACCAGAAATAGGCGAGAGGCCACGGCAGGCCAAACCCGCCGCGTGACAGATCCTCAATGCCGCCGCAACAGCTCGCCCAGCGTGTCGCGGACGGCCGGGTTGGTCTCGATCTCGTGGTGCTGGCGCAGGATCGGGATCACGTCGGCGTTGTCCATCTGGGCCAGCGCGGCGTAGGCGGCCTCGCGCAGGTTGCCGGCCTCCTGGCGCAGCACCATCACGAGGAACTCGCCGGCCTCGACCGTCTGGATCTTGCCGATCGACGACAGCGCGGCGGCGCGAACCCGCGGATCGTTGCTCTCGCGGTAGATCCGCGCCAGCGGGTTGAACGCGTGCGGAAAGTGCAGGCCGGCGATCGCGACGAGCGCCGCCTCGCGAACCTGCGCGTCGGGATCGATCAGGGCCTTGCGCACGATCACGAACGAGCGCTTGAAGTACAGGAACCGGAGCGCCCGCACCGCCGCCCGCCGGATCACCGCGTCGCCGCTGGCGAACAGCTTCTCGAGCGGCGACAGCGCCGCGTACGACTGTAGCTCGCCGAGGAGCTCGGCCACGTGCACCAGCGTCTCGGTCTCGCCCGCGGCCTTGCGAGTCTGCGCGTCGGCGAGCGTGAGCAAGACGACGAGCGCGCGGCGGCGGATCCCGTTGGGGTAGCGCAGATCTCCCACGATCGAGGTCGCGACCGAATACGGATCGCCGTCCATCTCCCACTCGAGCAGGTCGACGAACCAGATGTCGGCGTAGGCGTGCTGCTGCTTCAGGTAGTCCGGAAGGCCCGGGAGCTCGACCGGCGGCGCGGCCAGGCCGCGGTAGCGCTGCGCGATCGTCTGGAACCGCTTCTTCGCGCGCTCGGGGAGCTCGAGGCCGGCGAGCTTGTCGAAGCACTCGCGCACCGCGGGGTAGTCGCCGACCGCGGAGTGCTGCGACGCCGCGGCGAGCAGCGCGTTCTCGATCATCTGCACCGGCACGCCGGTCTCGACGAACTTGTCGGCGCACCGCATCCACGTCATCGCGGACTTGTGCTGGTAGTGGCGATCGTACGGCAGCCCGGCCCGCGCCGCGAACGCCGCGGCTTCCTGGTAGAGCGTGGCCGCCGCGTGGAGCTCGCCGCGCTCGAGCGCGAGCTTGATGAAGTCCTCGTAGTACTGCAGGACGTAGAACTTGAGGTTATCGTCGCGCAGGACCCGGATGCAGTTGACGTAGCCCTCCGCGAGGTTCTCGAACTGCGCCGACTCCTTGCCGAGCTTGAGCAGGATCTGGAAGCAATCGAACGCGCGCTCGAGCTCGCCGACCTGCTCGAAGTCGTCGGCGACCTGCTCGAGCTTGCGCTGGCTCTCGATCAGCGCCCGGCGGGCCTCGTTCGCGCCGGAGCCCGAGGCCGCGCCCGCGCCCGAACCCGAGCCGGAGCCGGTGCCCGCGGCTGGATCGAGCCGGACCGCGGCGAGCCCGTAGTTGAAGTGGACGAGCGCCGCTTCGTACGCGCGGCTGGCGAGCCCGGGGTGATGGAGCAGCGACTTCCAGGCCGCCGTCGCCTCTGGGTACTGCTTCGCGCGCTCGAAGGCGACCGCTGCGTGCACCGGCAGCTTGGCCTGCTGGTAGAGCTGCGCCGCGTCGCTCCACTTCTTCTCGATCTCGGCGAGCCGCGCGCGCAGCGCCCCCGTGTCCTGGCTTGCCGCCGGCGCCGAGCTGCCGGACGCCCCGCGGGCCTCGCCGACCAGCTGCGTGCGCGCCATGTCGAAGTAGTGCAGGTAGAGGTAGACGAACGCGGCTTCGCGGGCACGGCCCAGGTGGCGGTAGATCTCGCCGAGCCGGCGCAACCAGTCGTCGTACTCGTAGTTGATGACGTGGGTCTGGCCGATCAGATCGCGGTAGTGGCGCTCGGCGTCGACCCAGCGGCCCTGCTGGACCATCGCCTCGGCCTGATCCGCGGTCGACTCGATCGAGCTGTACCGGCGCGCCATCACGTCACCTTCGGGATCCGCGCGCTCGGCTGCGGATCCTCGCCCGAGGCCTTCGGCATCCGGCGGCTCTGCTGGGGATCGCTCGGCACGGCGGCGACCGGCGGGGCCTTGCGCGGCGCCGCCCGGGTGGCATCCCCGACGATGTCGAGCGCGCGGCGCTGGCGCTCGGCGCGGTTGGTCAAGACCTCGCCCGAGACGATCTGCGACCGATCGAGCAGCGGCACGAACTCGGGGAGGTGATCGCTTGACGGCAGCACGACGACGCCGTAGAGGAACGCCTGCTGCTTGAGCGCGGTCACGAGCTCCGGCTCGATGTGGCACTGGCCGTGCGTGATCGTGTAGAGCACGACGCGGCGCTTCTGCTCGCGCCGCAGCCGGGTCACCTCGACGAGCAGCTGGCGAAACACCTTGCTGTAGTTGCGGCCGCGCTCGCTGCGGAACGACAGCAGATAGGGCACCGGCACCTGACCCGAGCGGCCGATCTTGATCGTCTCGTGCAGCCGGGAATCGAAGAACCGCACCCAGATCTCGTCACCTTCGAGCGTCAGCTTCTTGATCAGCGCCAGCGCGAGCCCGCGCGCGAACACCTGGCGCTGGCCGCGCATCGACGCCGAGCAGTCGATCAAGAGGTACTGCAGCCGGCGCTCGTCCTCGCGCTGCTTCTCGCGCCCGTAGTACAGGAGCTCGGAGTCGACGACCTTCTGCTCGAAGATCTCGCGATCGTAGGCGAGCTCGGAGAGCACGAGCGAGTCGATGTTGCCCTTGCGCTCGATCGACGCGTAGCCATCGACCGCGAACGTCTGCGCGCCGGTCGACCGCCGGGTCTCGAGCACGCTCGGCAAGAGATCGAGCGAGAAGTTCGCGACGTCGTTGGCCTCCGGCGAGCCGAGCGCGGCGAACAGATCGACCAGATCGATCGCGCCGCCGAGCGCCTCGGAGCCCGACGCGCTGTCCTCCTTGAACAGGCCGAGCAGGCGCACCGTATCGAGGTCGATCAGCTCGACCTGCGTGTAGATGTGCATCGACTGCGCGACCAGATGCTCGACGAAGCCCCACACGCTGCGCGGATCGAAGTCGCGGAAGTGATCGGCGTAGTCGATCTCGCCGAGGATGCCCAGATCGAGCGGCAGCGGCTCGGCGCCCGCCGCCTTGCTGCGATCTCGCCAGCGGTTGTAGGTATCGCCCAGGATGCGCGACAGGAGCACCGCGACCATCTCGTCGCGGAGCCTGAGACCGGCGAGCCGCTCGGTGACCTCGCTCGCGCCGATGTTCTCGAGCAGCCGGCGGTACTGATCGAGCTGCGGCTTGGCGCCGGCCGGCACGCTGATCCGCGCCAGCTGCGCCTCGCGCGGCCGGAGCGCATAGCCGCCGGCGCCGCGCGACATCGACAGCATCACGCCGATGTCGTGGATCACGAACAGCGGCAGGTACACGCCCATCCGCATCAGCGAGTTGCACCACGCCGCCGCCCGCACCAGCGCCATCGGCGTGTCGGTCTGAACGTGGGACAGCGCCATCGTCGCGGCCTGGCGCGCGAGGAAGCTACGACGACGTTCGGCGGGAACCGGCACCCCACCAAGCTAGCACGTGAGATGGGCGCACCGGCCTCACGACGCTGCGGGAGCACCAGCGCGCCCGCCCGGTTTGCGGTAGCGTCTCGGCCATGAACCTCTACGACGTCACCGTCCCGATCTTCACCAAGCTGCTCGGCAACGTCGACAAGTGGCTCGACAAGGCCACCAAGTTCGCGGACGCCAAGAAATTCGAGGTCGACGTCCTCGCCACTGCGCGGCTCGCGCCGGATCAATACGCGTTCGTCCGCCAGATCCAGGCCGCCTGCGACCAGGCGAAGTACACCGCCGCCAAGCTCGCCGGCAAGGAGCCGCCGGCGCACCCCGACACCGAGAAGACGATCGCCGAGCTCCGCAAGCGGCTCCACACCGTCATCGAATACCTGGGGACGTTCAAGCGCGAAGACTTCCAGGGCGCCGAGGAGCGGTCGTGCAGCCATGCGTGGATGGGCGGCAAGGCGATGCTCGGTATCGACTACGTCAACCACCTCATGCTACCGAACTTCCACTTTCATTTGACTACAGCATACGACATCCTCCGACATAATGGTGTCGATGTTGGCAAGATGGACTACCTCGTCGATCTGCCGTTCCGTGCGTAACGCATAGTACCAGCCATATTTTCGGCCAGTTTCGCGTTGCCAAAATTTCGCAGCCGGCACGCATGTAGGATAAGGTCGTGAAGACCGCCTGCCTCTTGCTCGTTGCCGGATGTGGTTTTCAGTCGCCCGCGGCGACCAACGGAACCGATGGGGGCGAAGGAACGCCAGCAGCGCCCGATGCCGGCTTCGATGACGCGTCATGCCCGGTGAGCTACAGCGTCACGGCGATCCCCGGCCCGTCGCGCTACCGGTTGATCGTCAACGGTGGCCGTGCGTGGGAGCAGAGCGACGCTTGCAACCAGGATCTGCAGGGAGCAACCCACCTCGTCGTGATCGACAGCCCCCCGGAGCTCACCGCGGTCAAGGCGTTCGTACAGAACCCTGGCGCGGGCCTCGCAGGAAACGCGCTGTGGATCGGCGGTGTGCAACCGATCACCGCGACGACGCCAAGCGATGGCTGGATCGGCTTCGACGGCAAGCCGCTGATCAATGGCTGGGGTGGTGGCGAGCCCAACGATCGAGGGAATGACGAGAGCAATCACGAAGAGCAGTTTGTCAAGATGCAGCCGGATAAGGCCTACTTCATCGATACCGCGGGCACTGACATTCTCAGCGCGCTGTGTGAGTGCGACGGCAAGCCGATCGCTCCGACCGCGGCCAGCATGGTCGATAGCTATCGCCCGCACTAGGAGCCTTCTGGCACGCTGTCCACGGAGGGCGCGCCATCACTCGTGCAGGCGATCGCATTCGGGTGCCTCGCTCCCGGCGAGTGCGCACGCCCGGCCCATCGCTCGGTAGTGCTCGGGGCTGTCCTTCAGCGCGAAGGCTAGCAGCCGCCAGGCGCGCCAGTCGTCTGGGTGCGCGGCGGCAGTTGCACGCGCGTCGTCGAGTTCGATCGAATGCGTGTACGAGGTGTCGATCAGCCGCGCGAGCAGGTTCGTGCGATCGATCATCAGCACCTCGGAGAGCGTGCGCATGGCCGTCACTTCGTCCTTGAACTTGAAGTCCAGCAGGCAGCGGGCGGCGAGCGCATCGGCATCGCCGAGCGGGCGCTCTCGGGTGGCGACGTCGTGCACGGTCACATCGATATAGGGCAACCGGAGCTTGCCGACACGGAGCCACGCCCGCAGCTCGTCATCG
>Ga0308175_100001761_pt1 | contig 14667 bp, 9 predicted proteins | sample PhyCR1_3_FD_203893 | JGI IMG/M metagenome (GOLD analysis project Ga0308175, IMG submission 203893) | Soil microbial communities from UC Gill Tract Community Farm, Albany, California, United States - DLSLS.C.R1 | ecosystem: Environmental > Terrestrial > Soil > Agricultural land | place: USA...
TTTGTGGATATTGATCGGCGCTGTGCTTGCTGGAGCCGTCCAGGATTTCATCGTTTTGTTTTGTTCGATGCGGCGGGACGGAAAAACGCTGGGCCAGATTGCACGTGATGAGATCGGCAGTGTGGCAGGGTTCGTGTCGCTTTTAACCGTGCTGTCCATCATGATCGTTCTGCTCGCGGTGGTGGCTTTGGTTGTGGTGAACGCATTGCGCGGAAGCCCCTGGGGCACGTTCACCATCGCTTCGACGATGCCTATCGCCGTCATGATGGGCCTATATCTGCGATTCGTGCGGCCGGGCAAAGTTTTGGAGTGTTCCGTGTTGGGATTCGTCCTCGTGCTCTTGAGCATCTTCGGCGGAAGCGCGATCGCGAACAATCCTGCAATGGCGCCCTGGTTTACGTTGAGCGGTGTCGCGCTGGCGATTGCGATCGTGATTTATGGCTTCTTCGCAAGTGCTTTACCGGTCTGGTTGTTGCTTGCACCGAGAGATTACCTGAGCACGTTCGTAAAACTCGGGGTGATTTTCCTGCTGGCGGTCGGCATTCTCTTTACGCATCCGCAACTGCATCTGCCTCCATTGACCCGGTTCACGGATGGAACAGGCCCGATCTTCGCCGGTAAGGTGTTTCCGTTCTGCTTCATCACGATTGCCTGCGGCGCCATCTCCGGATTCCATGCCTTGATTTCGTCGGGAACGACGCCGAAACTCATCGCTCGCGAATCGCACGCCTGGCCGATTGGCTACGGCTCCATGCTCCTCGAAGGGTTTGTCGGGATTATGGCTATGGTCGCTGCTGCCTCACTGCAACCGGGTGTCTTCTTCGCGGTGAACTCGCCCGCGGGCGTCGTGGGTGCGTCTGCGGAAACGGCCGTGCGCACCATCACCGCATGGGGCTTCCCGGTGACGGCGCAAACCATGGCAGATCTGGCTCACAGTGTTGGCGAATCGACCCTGTTCGGAAGGACGGGGGGCGCACCCTCGCTGGCCTTGGGAATGGCGCAGATCTTCGGAAAATTCTTTAGCGCAGGCGGCCTCGGCAGCAGCGTGCTCGGTTTCTGGTATCACTTTGCCGTCATGTTTGAGGCGCTCTTTATCCTGACAATCATCGACGCGGGAACACGGGTCGGCCGCTTCATGCTGCAGGACCTGCTGCAGCATGTGCCCGGCATCGGCGCAAGAGTCCGATCGCGAGCCGGACTCATCGTTACCAGCGCGGTTGTCGTCGCGCTCTGGGGATATTTCCTCTATCAGGGGGTGATCGATCCTCTGGGCGGGATCAATTCACTCTGGCCGCTCTTTGGCATCTCCAACCAGTTGCTCAGTGCGATTGCGCTGTGTATTGGAACCACGGTGCTCTTGAAAATGCATGGACCGAAGTATCTGTTCGTGACTCTCGTGCCGCTTGCCTGGTTGGGCACCGTGACGTTTACGGCGGCGCTCGACAAAATCTTCTCCTCCGATGTGCGGATTGGCTTTCTGGCTCACGCCACCGCTCTCGAGAGCGCGATCGCAGCGGGCAAAATCGGGAGCGCCAAGTTAGCGGAGACCCAGGCAGTTATCTTTAACGAACGCCTGGATGCGGTTGTCTGCGGGATGTTCCTCGTGCTCGTGGCGGTCATCATGGTCTCTTCGATCTGGCAATGGCTTGGCTTGCTTCGCGGCACGCAGCCAATCGAAACGTCGGAGTCGCCGTTCACGTTGTCGCAACTCGGATCGGAAACGGCATGAAGCGCGTATTGCAGGTGTTTCGTTTATTCCGCTCGTTCCTGGGGGAAATCTCGGACGAGAACGGATATGCACGCTATCTTGCTTCAACCGGTAAGACTCACTCGGGACGGGAGTGGCGTGCTTACATCGATAGGCGCCACAATCGCAAGTTCAAGAACGCTAAGTGCTGCTGAGCGCGGCGTCGATTAACTGGCGAATAATCCGCAAAGCAGATTCGTGCTCGCCACGCCTTAACAGGGCGAGAGCTTCTGAATCGGCAATGGCATACCAAAGCTGCTTCCGCTTTTCGAAATCCGTAATGCGGCTGGTGATCTCGGGTCGGATCCGCCGCAGTTCTTCCAGCAGTTCTCCGTATTCCGGCCCGATCTCCCTTTGGAACTTTTGTTTCAGACGCACCGCAATCGCAGGTGCGATTCCATTTGTCGATATGCCGATCGTCAGATCGCCACTACGATGGATGGAGCCGTAGCTGTAGCGGCAGTTGGCCGGATCGTCCACCGCATTGCACAGTACGTTTCTCGCTTCGGCCATGCGGAAAATCTCGGCATTCCGTCCGCTGCAGGTAATCACGAGGAAGCATTCGTCCAGATCTTCGGGAGAGAACTCCCGAAGTTCCCAGCGAACGGAACCAGCCGAGGCGAGCGCTTCGATCTCGGGCACGGCGCGTGGGTTGATATACCGGACGTCGGCCGATGCTTCCGCTAACGCTCGCACCTTGGCAGCGACCTCGAACCCCTCGCCCGTGACCACGCACTTCTTCCCTCTGAGGTCCAGAAATATGGGGTACCGAAAATTCATGGCGGGGCCGAAAAGCCGATGGTAGCAACGAGTCGCTCTATCCTGGAGAGGTTGCCAGTTCCGCGCCTTTTCCTCATCGACAGCTTCGGTTTCATCTTCCGGGCTTACCATGCCCGAGCGCGCAGCGGTGCTCCGCCGATGCGAACCAAGACCGGGCTCTCGACCGAGGCCGTCTACATCTTCCATAACATGCTGCGGAAGTTGATGACGAGCTTCAAGCCGGACTACATCGCAGCCATCTTTGAAAGCAGCGAACCTACATTTCGCTCCGAGAGCTTTGCCGAATACAAAGCGAATCGGACGGAGATGCCGCAGGACCTGGGCGAGCAGATTCCACATATCCGGCGGATTCTCGACGCCATGCAGATTCCCATCCTGCAGTTTCAGGGATTCGAAGCCGACGACGTGATTGGGGCGATTGCGTGCAAGGAGCCGGAGAAACCGCTCGAAGTCGTTATTGTCTCGAGCGACAAGGACATGCTGCAGCTTGTGAACGATCGGGTCTTCATGTTGAACCCGATGAAAGACGATGAGTGGTACGACGCGGCCAACGTCGAGACATTTATGGGCGTGAAGCCGAGCCAGGTGGCGGATCTGCTCGCTTTGAAAGGTGACAGCATCGACAACATCCCCGGAGCCCCCGGAATCGGCGATAAGGGCGCGAAAGATCTGATCATGCGGTTTGGCTCGGTGGAAGCGGCGCTGGAGCGTGCTGCCGAAGTGGAACGCAAGATGTATCGCGAGAGCCTGCTGAACAATCGCGACCAGATTCTGCTTAGCAAGCAACTCGCGACTATCCACACGCAAGTTCCAATCGAGTGGAAGCTGGAGGATTTGCGTGCCCGGCCGGCCCACAACAGCGTGTTGAAGAGCCTCTACAGGGAGCTCGAATTTTTTAGTCTGCTGAAGGATCTGCCGCCCGAGGACGATAGCGCCTCACGCGATTACAAGATTCTCGAAGACCCTGCCGAAATCAAGGCGTGGCTGGAAGCTCGGCCCGCTGACCAGCCGCTTGCGGTTGCGATCGACCGAACGAATTCGTTCGTAGGGTTGTCCTACAAGATCGGCGAAGGACGGGCCGTTCCATTTTCCCGGATGGACGACATCAGGAGCACCCTGGCATCGGAAGCGATTCCGCTGGTGGTTCACGACCTGAAGTCGTTTCTGACTGCTGGTGCAGAAGTCGGTCTAGCGCCGCGATATAGGGCGGAGGACATGCTGCTCCATGCCTTCCTTGTGAGCGCTGATCCCGGTGGATGTTCTCCAGAGGCTCTGGCGGAGCGTTTTCTGGACCGCAAACTGAATCCGGCGGCCGAGCAACAGGCTGAAGCCATGCTCGCCGTCGCGGAGATGATACGGCCGCAAGTTTCGGACCAGGAACTTCGCAGCGTTTACGAGACAATCGACCTGCCGCTTGCACCTGTTCTTGCCCGCATGGAGCAGACGGGGATTCGGGTCGATACGGATGTGCTTTCAGAGCTTTCGACCCGTCTGTCCGAACGCATCGAGGGCGTCGCGCAGAAGGTGTATGAACTTGCGGGGAGAACGTTCAATATCGGTTCTCCGCAGCAGTTGGGAAAGGTGCTCTTCGCAGAGATGAATCTGCCGGCTCCGGTGAAATGGGGCAAAGGCAAAGTCATCTCCACGGCGGCAGACGTTCTGGAGGGCCTGGCGCCGGCATTCCCGGTAGCTCAACTGGTGCTCGAGTACCGGCAACTCACGAAGCTGAAGGGCACCTATATCGATGCGCTTCCACAGCTAATCCGTTCGGACACCGGCCGGGTCCATACCACGTTCAACCAGGTGGGTGCGGCGACCGGCCGCTTGTCTTCGTCCAACCCGAACCTGCAGAACATACCGATCAAGACGCAGGAAGGCCGGGAGATCCGGGCTGCGTTTGTGCCTGAGAACGGTTGGGATCTGGTGATCGCCGATTACTCTCAGATTGAACTGCGCCTGCTGGCGCACATGTCCCGTGACGAAGTGCTCACACACGCATTCAAGAATCACGAGGACATCCATACGCGCACGGCCGCTGAGGTATTCAAGGTGGATCCTGCTCTGGTGACGGCAGACATGCGGCGTGCTGCCAAAGCAGTGAACTTCGGCATCGTCTATGGCCAGACGCCGTTCGGGCTTGCGCAGACGCTCTGCATCGATCGGAAAGAAGCCGATCTTTACATCCGCCGTTATTTCGAACGCTATTCGGGCGTGCGTGAGTTTATCGATCGCACGATCGCAGAGGTCCGGCAGTCGGGTGTGAGTAAAACCCTGCTGGGACGGCGGCGGCCGATCCCGGACATGCAGAGCCGAAACCCGGCAGCGAGATCGTTTGCCGAGCGAACTGCTGTCAATACTCCGCTCCAGGGAACGGCTGCGGACCTGATCAAGCTGGCTATGATCAGAATCGCTGCGCTACTGGAACGGGAACGAATGCAATCCCGAATGCTACTCCAGGTGCACGACGAACTGGTGTTCGAAGCACCTCCGTCGGAGCGCGACGCGTTGAAGGAACTGGTGAAGCGCGAAATGGAAGGGGTTTATGAGCTTGAAGTTCCGCTGGTCGCCGATGTCGGGAGCGGACCGAATTGGAGAGATGCTAAATGAAGAGTTTTCGCGCTAAGCTGAGCGCTTCTCTGTTGACGATGAGCCTGGTGCTGCTCGCCGCTAGTTGTGGCGGCAATAAGAAGGCTGAGGCCGTTCAGTCGCCGCCGCAATACAAGGTGCGCCTGCAAACAACCAAGGGCGACGTTGTCATTCTTGTGCACCGGGACTGGTCCCCGTTGGGTGCGGACCATTTCTATGAGCTCACGAAAATGGGTTTCTATAACGACACGCGGTTCTTCCGGGCCTTGAAAGACTTTATCGTTCAGTGGGGAATCAATGGCGATCCCAAGGTCAACAAGAGCTGGAGCGAGATCACGATCAAGGACGATCCACCGAAGGTCAGCAACAAGATCGGTACCGTGGTCTTCGCCATGGCCGGTCCGAACAGCAGAACGACGCAGGTATTCATCAATCTGGGCGATAACAGCGGCAGTCTGGATCCGCAGGGCTTCACTCCCTTCGGCGAAGTGATCCAGGGTATGAACAATGTTCAAAGCATCTATATGGATTACGGCGAGGGCGCTCCACAGGGAAGTGGACCGAGTCAGGCCGCCATTGCAGACATCGGAACGCCCTATCTTGAAGAGCACTTTCCGAAGCTGGATTACATCAAGAAAGCGCAAATTCTGCCCTAAGCCCTTTGTCTGTCCGTTCAGGGTCAGCTTTGACCGGATGCGAAAATGAAGGAAAATGACCGGAAATGAGATCCGTGCAAAATTTCTGGACTTCTTTGCCGGACAACACCACAGGCGCGTTCGCAGCTCTTCGTTGATACCTGCGAACGATCCGACGCTTCTCTTTACCAACGCTGGAATGAATCAGTTCAAGGAGATTTTCCTTGGGCTGGAGAAGCCAGACTACTCACGGGCCGTTTCGTCTCAGAAGTGCGTGCGGGCGGGCGGAAAGCATAACGATCTCGAAAACGTTGGTTATACCCGCCGCCACCATACGTTTTTCGAGATGCTCGGCAATTTCTCTTTCGGCGACTATTTCAAGAAAGACGCCATTGCGTTTGCCTGGGAGTTGGTCACCAGCCCCAATTGGTTCGCCATACCGAAGGATCGCCTCTACATCACGGTGTTTCGGGAAGACGATGATGCCGAAGAGCTCTGGCAGGAAGTTGCGGGCGTGCCGAAGTCCCGGATCTTCCGCCTCGACGAGAAGGACAATTTCTGGCAGATGGGCGAGACCGGACCTTGCGGACCCTGTTCAGAAATCCATTTCGACCTGGGGCCCGAAGCAGCAGAAAAGGGCCGGGAACACGAGCAGTTCCCGTCCGACGCCGGCGGACGTTTCGTTGAAATCTGGAATCTGGTGTTCATGCAATTCGATCGTGCAAACGATGGAACGCTGACGCCTCTTCCGCGGCCTTCGATCGATACCGGCATGGGACTGGAACGTGTTGCCGCTATTCTTCAAGGCAAAATTTCAAATTACGATTGCGATCTGATCTGGCCTCTTTCACAAGAGGCTGCCAGGTTGATGCGGATCTCTCAAGGGGCGGACGCCCGCGTTGATACCGCGCTGCGAATCAATGCCGACCACGCGCGTGCCACCGCCTTCCTGATCCATGACGGCGTCATTCCGGCCAATGAAGGCCGGGGCTATGTCCTTCGCAAGATCATGCGCAGGGCAATGCGGAACGGTCGCCTTGCGGGAGCAAGCGGCGCGTATTTCAGCGATCTCGTGAGCTTTGTCGCAGATTTCATGCACGTTGCTTATCCCGAGCTCGAAGAGAGCAAACCTCGAGTCGCGCGGATCGTGAAAGACGAAGAGAGCCGCTACGCCTCGACGTTCCAGGTAGCTGAGCGTTTCTTCCAGGAAGAGGCAAAGACGGCCGTCAATGGCGTTCTGCCCGGCGCCTCGGCTTTCCGCCTTTACGACACATTCGGTCTTGCGCTCGACGAGCAGGAAGAGATGGCGCGTGAGTTCGGGCTGAGCATCGACCGGGAGAACTTCACGGCGGAGATGGACAAGCAGCGCACGCGAGCTCGGGCCAGTTGGAAAGGTGCCGAAAAAGCTCAAGTCGCCGACGTCTACAAGACGCTCGACGGAGTGGAGTTTATCGGACGGGAAACGCTCGAAGCTCCTGTCGAAGTCAGGACGATCATTGTGAACAAAGAACCTGTCGAGCTGGTCGAATCCGGCGCGGCTGAGCTTGTGTTTCCGCAGACGCCGTTCTACGCAGAATCGGGCGGACAGGTGGCCGACACCGGTTTGCTGCTGACGAGCGATACGCATGAACGTGTGGCTATTGTCGAAGGGATCTACAAAGCAACCCCGACCGTCATCGTGCATAAAATACGCGTCCTGAGGCCGATCCGGAAAGGGGACCAGTTGACGGCTGTGGTGGATAAGCCGCTGCGGGGCGCCACCATGCGGAACCATACGGCGACTCATCTTCTGCACGCGGCGTTGCGGCAGGTGCTTGGGGCTCACGTCAAGCAGGCCGGTAGCGTTGTCGAGCCGGGCAGGCTGCGATTCGATTTCAATCACTATGCCGCACTGACACCCGACGAACTGCGCGAAGTAGAGCTTCTGGTAAACCGCCAGATTCTGGCCAATACGGAAGTGTCGACAGAAGTGATGGATCTCGAGCAGGCGCTCTCGACTGGTGCAATGGCCCTCTTTGGTGAGAAGTATGGCGACAGCGTTCGGGTGGTCACTATACCCGGCTTCAGTCGTGAACTTTGCGGCGGCACCCACGTCCGGCGCACGGGTGACATCGGTTTGTTCAAGATTGTCTACGAAGGCAGTATCTCGGCCGGCGTTCGTCGCATCGAAGCAGTGACGGGTGAAGGTGCGCTCGAACGATTCCAGGAATCAACAGCGCAGCTCGCGAAGGCCAGCGAAGTCCTGCATACTGCGCCATCCGGTGTACTGGAACAGCTCGAGAAGACTCTCGAACAGCAGCGTGCACTCGAACAACAGCTCGATGCATTGAAAACCCGGCTTGCTCACCAGCAGGTGGAACGGCTAAACAGCCGCGTGGTGAAGGGCGCTACCGTGGTGGCGGACCGAGTGGAAGGCCTTGATTCGAAGCAACTGCGAACAATCGCGGATTCCCTTCGAAACAAATACCAGACGGCGGTGATAGTCATTGCGTCCGTGAATGATTCCAAGGTATCTGTCATCTCGGCCGTCACGAAAGACCTCACCGCAAAGGTACAGGCAGGAAAGCTGGTAGGCGAGGTCGCAAAAGCGATCGGTGGCAAGGGCGGAGGACGCCCTGATCTGGCCGAAGGGGCTGGCAAAGACATTGCGCTTCTCCCATCCGCCCTGGACGAAGTCTATTCCAAAGTAGAGGCTCTGCTGTAACAGTGAAAAACGGCGCAATCCCAGAAACAATATTCGATGTCGCAATCGTCGGCGCAGGACCGACTGGACTCGCCTGTGGCATTGAGCTAAAAAAGCGCGGGTTGGACGTCGTTCTATTCGACAAAGGCTGCATCGTTAACTCGATCTACCACTATCCGATCAACCTGGTATTCTTCACGACGCCAGAACTGCTGGAGATCGGCGACATCCCGATGACGTCCCTGAACGAGAAGCCTGGGCGTACGGAAGGTTTGAAATATTACCGGCGCGTTGCCGATCACTACAAGCTGAACGTTCACCAATACGAACGTGTACTGCACTTCGAAGGCTCGGACGGGGATTTCCACGTCTATACAGAGACGGCCGACGCTGAGCGCCATAGCTATCGAGCGCGGAAGATTATCCTGGCGAGCGGATATTACGACATTCCGAATCGGCTGGGCGCTCCCGGAGAAGAGCTGGACAAAGTCATCCACTACTATCGGGAAGCTCACCCGTATTACAACCAGGACATCCTGATTATTGGAGCCAAAAACTCCGCGTCCATTGCTGCGCTCGAACTATTTTGGACAGGCGCGCGGGTGACCATGGTTCATCGCGGACCGGGCATCTCGAACAACGTCAAATACTGGATCAAGCCCAATATCGAAAACCGCATTAAATGCGGCGAAGTGAAAGCTTATTTCCACAGCTCCGTCAAAGAGATCCGGCAGCATGATGTAGTCCTGGCGACGCCTGACGGCGATCTGACTATCAAGAACGATTTTGTATTCGCAATGACGGGATATCGTCCGGATTTCGAGTTCATGGCCCGTCACGGAATTCATCTCGATCCAGTGACCTCGAAGCCGATCACGGACATGAATACGCTAGAAAGCGAACGCAGAGGCGTCTATCTGGCGGGAGTCATCGTAGCGGGTATTCACACCAACGAGATCTTCATCGAAAACGGAAGATTCCACGGCAAACTCATTGCTGAGGCGATCGGAAAGAGTCTTCTCGTCGAGGCTTGAGGCCAGGGCTGCAACTTGGTTCTGCCACCCGGAAGATCTTTGCTCAGGGAATCGGTCGGGTGGGCTTGTTGTTGGGCTTATTGGAGTAACTTCTATGGTGAGAGGTACATCTGGGGATAGATTGCGGAGCAACCAGATTCCCTGAGCTAAACTTTTCACCTGTCTTATTGCACTCCGTGTGCCAAACCCAAAGAGCCCGAAATATGTGCTTTTTGGGGCTGTTGGCACGTATGCCGTGCGCATTTTTTACTAGACCGCTCCGTCCCTACCATGCACAAACGGAAGCCTAGAACTTGGACCTAGTACCGGCTAGGGTTTCTCGGGCAGGTTTGCCGGAAGCGTGGATTGCCGCTGAATTTTGCCTTCCAGAGCTTCGTGAACGGAGATGTGGTTCTGCTCTAAAGTCATCCCGACCGTCTGGTCCAGAGCGATCCTGGCGTTGCTGTAGGCCACCAGCGAGGCTACTTCAGAGGACTGAGCAGTGGCGAGATCCCGCTGCTGCTGCACGACCGCAAAGGTCGTCGAGACGCCCAAAGCGAACTTCTTCTGTTCTGCGTCCAGTAGTTGCTGCGAGAGGATCCGGTTCCTCACAGCGGCCTGGTAGCGAACCCGGGCTTGTTGGAGGCCGATCACCTGGTTCGACAGATCGACTGCAATCTGGTTCAAGCTCCGCTTATTCCGGAGTTCTGTTTGCCGCAGGGACAACTGGTCGATATTGTTGTCGGCCTGGGCGGAACGGTTGAGAACGTTCGCGCTAAAGAAAACCCCCGCCCGCTGGCTGGGAAAGTTTCTGCGCACCATCTGTCCGAGAGCGGTGCCGATATTACCGTCGAAATACGGATCTGCGACCTGGCAGAGTCCGACAGGTGAAATTGAGCAAGCTACGAACCCTGACTTAGGCCCCGAGCCGACCGCTGTTTGCCCTGTGTTCCGGAGCACCGGGACGAGTTGCGGCCTACCGCTGAGTCCCTGGGTAGTGGCGCTCCCGGTTACCGCCAGCTGTGGAAGCACGCTATTTTGTGTGCCAAGCGCACTGATCTCCGCATTCGAGAAATTTGCGTTCAGTGTGGCCACATCGGTTCGGTTCGCCATTGCCGTGGCGAGCAGTTCCTTCATCGGGGGCGTGTTGTCCTGGTCGGGGACCACAATGCGATCGAGAGGAACGATATCCACGTTTGCGAGAAGCGGGTCCGCGGTTCCGGTTCTGCTCAAAACGTTCTTAAGTTGGACTTGTTCCTGCGCCAGGGTGGTCTGCGATACCACCAGATCCTGCTGGCTGGATGCGAGCTGTGCTTCCGCAGTCGTCACGTCCAGCGGTGCCATGGTGCCGATTTGAACCTGCTTCTGATTGTCCTCATAGAATCGCTGTGCTACCGCGGCTGCGCTCTGTTTTGCCCTCAGGTCTTCGTAATCGGCCACTAGCCCGTAGTACAGATTCAGCACGTTGGCGACGATCAAGATGACTTCCGCTTTGAACGTAGTGTCCGATAGAGCCAGATTCGCTTTGGCTACCGTAATCGTTCGGCTGTTGACCGCTACACCGAATCCGCGCAGCAGGTTGTGCTGAAACAGGAGCTGTGTATTCACGCCTGAGGTGGGATTCAACACGTCCGTCGGCGCGTTTTCGTTCAGGTATGAATCTTTATATGTGAGACTTACCTGGCCGCCGGTGAGAAATCCTTGCGAGATCGAGGTGGTGTAGTTCCTCGTGTTGCTGATGAGGTTCAGAACCTGGCTTTGACGCGGGTTGGCTTGCGGCGCCGATTGATGGCTGTATGTCTGGAGGTCTTGAAATACAGGATCGAGCGTCGGGGTGACTGGCCCGATCTGGGTAATGGTCGCGTTTGTTGTCGTCGATTGTTGTGCGTTGCCGCCTCCGCTGACGCCCGCGGCCGCCTGGCTTCCGGCAACGCCTTGTCCGCTTTGGACGGTACCTGACTGCGAACGAGCACTGGGCACGCCCGCGAGTGCTCCACCCGCCTCTGCACGCCTCACCTGAGCTGCGAGAATCAGGGGATTGTAGCGGGCGGATTCGATGTCGATGTTGTTTTCGAGCGCCAGAGCAATTGCGTCCTGGGCGGTAAGGTAGAGTTTCCCGCCACGCACAAGGTCGCGCAAACGAAGAGAGTTCGACGTTCGTATTGGTGGAATCAACTCCGCTTCATATGGGCGGAAGAAGATGTTCGCGCTGGGACGTTCTGGAGCGATTGCGGACTCTTGCGACCAGCACGGGAGTCCGGCGCTCGAGAAGCAAAGGGCCGAAGCGACGAGCTTTCGGAATTTCATCGATCCTTTCCGGCCTCGTAGCTTCATTTCTTTTGCTCCGGTTGGGGCTCAGGCAATTTGGCCGGAAGAACCGAGGGCCGGTTGACCTTTCCCGACAGTGCCTCGTCGATCGAGATATGGTTCACGTCCAACGTCGTTCCGAGCGCCTGATCAAACGCGATCTGCGCATGGCTAAAGTTCGCGAGAGCCTGTGTCTCGTTGCTTTCGGCTGTCGCCAGTGTCTGCTGATCCTGTACGACCTGAAATACAGTTGATGCGCCAAGCGTGTACTTCTTCTTGTCCGCATCGAGCGTCTGTTGCTGGAGTATCCGCGCCTTCACAGCCGCGTCATACCGGACCCGCGCCTGTTGCAAACCGATTACGGCATTTTGCACATCGACCCTGACCTGGTTGACGGCCTTCTGCAAACCGAGCTCGCTTTGCCGAAGCTCAAGCACCGTAGTCGTGTAGTCCGATTGCGCGGCCCGGTTCCGAAGCGGAACATTCAAGGAGAAACCGGCCGAGTAGCTGGGATAATTACGCCGGGCGATCTGACTGAGCAGATCGCCATAGCCGCCCACCAGGAATGGATCTGCGATCGCTCCCGGAACGAGGAAGTTCGGGGAACCCGCAAGGCCGTTGTTGTTGACATCCACGAAAGCCTGCAGGGTCGGCTTCAAGGAGGTTTTGACCCCGACCAGGCTCATCTTGCTGCTTTCGATGTTGATTTTGTTTTGCGAAATCTCGACGCGATTCGCGAGTGCCTGAGTTACGAGCTCCTCAAGAGGCTTGCTCTGCTCCTGTCCGGGCACTTTGAATGTATCCAGAGGAATGATGTGCACATCCGCGAGTTCCGGGCTGGCTACACCATTCCGGCTCAGCGCATTCTTCAGTACGGTCTGCTGCTGCAGCAGGTTGGTTTGCGATACCAGCAGATCCTGTTGGCTCGCGTAGACTTGCGATTCCGCGCGGGTGACCTCAATGGGGGCGAGGGTCCCAATCTGGACCTGTTTTTTGTTGTCTTCGAAGAGTGCCTGCGCAGTCGCCAGTTCGTTGCGGCGGGCTTTCAGATCTTCGTTGAAGCTGACGAGATCCCAATAGAGATTCAGGACGGCTGAGACGGTGGTGATTACCTGCTGCTTGAACTGGAGATCTGAAATCTTCTCGTTGTTCTTGGCAACGCGGATGTTCTTGGTGCCCACAGCGCGACCAAAACCCTGGAGCAGATTTTGAGAGATCTGCAGATCGAGGGTTCCGAGCGTGTAGGGATTCAGTGTAAAGCTCGCACTGTTGAATCTGTTGCGGGTGCTGGAGTACGTCAATCCGGCAGTCATGCCGAAGTTAAAGTTCTGTGTATACGCAGCCTGGAAGGCACGGCTGTCGTTGATCAAAGCGGTGGTCCCGGTCAGAATGGTGTTGCTCTGCGGGCTGGTGGTGTGAGCAAAGTTCGCGTTGAACGAAACGGTCGGATCGAAATTTGGAGAAGTAAATCCGAGCTGTGTCAAGATTCCGCCCTGGGAAGTAACCGCTGCGCTACTTCCTGCACCACCGCTCGCGTTCACACTGACGCCAGTGAGGCTGACGCTTGTCGGACCTTGTGCTACACCTACACCCACTGTGCGAAGCAGTCCTCCGCCTTCAGCGCGCTTCGTGACCTGGCGATATAACAGAGGACCGTAACGTTGAATCTCAATGTCGAGGTTGTTCTCGAGGGCAAGCGCGATCACATCCTGGCCAGAAAGGTAAAGATTGCCTCCACGCACAAGCTGTTGCAAACGGTCCGTGTTCGTGAGATTGATGGCCGGGATTTGACGGCGCTGATAAGGGCGAGTCAGCCAGCCCAAGCCTCCGTTTGGAGGCTCGATCCTAACGGCGTTCTCGGCTGGAACAGAACCGGCAAGCAAAAGTAAGCTGCATGCTAAGCGCAGAGGTGCTTCGAATCGTCTTATCAAGAGTGCCAAATTCCTCACGTAAAAAGAAAAAACTTGCCGCGGCCATTCGCACCGGATGAATGCAAGACCAGATTGCCGGCGACCCCACTGTTTGCCACTCTTTTCAAAACGAACGGCAAGTTCCCAAGGTTCCGCAAACCTTCGATTGATCTCTCATGGTATCGCAGCAAACAGCCGTGGCCGGGTCTTCCCGGCTATATCCAGCATGCTTCTACAGGCAAATGCACGGCCAAATGAAAGGAAGTTGAATCGCCGTGTTTTGTCGCGTAGCGGGCAGCCCGGCGGCAGACAGTGCGGTTGAATGTCCGTTATTGGGACCGGCTGTTCTTCGTTCGAACACCAAAGCGGCTGAAGGGAACAATCCCCTTGTTATCCTTTCGGCTGTGACGCCCTCTTCCGTGATGGATCTATTTGAGAAGACAGGTGCCTACCTGCGAGGTCACTTTCGTTTGACGAGCGGGCTGCATAGCGGAGAGTACCTGCAATGCGCGAAGGTGCTGGCTTATCCCGAATACGCGGAGGCTCTCGGGCGCGATCTCGCGGCGACCCTCGAAGGGAAGCTCAACGGCAATGCTGCGAGCGTGGTTGTATCGCCGGCAATTGGCGGAATTGTGATCGGCCATGAAGTGGGTCGAGCGTTAGGTGTGCGCGCTCTCTTCGCCGAACGTGACCCGTCCACGAAGGAAATGACATTGCGCCGCGGATTCGAACTGAAGCCGGCGGACCGCGCCGTAGTGATCGAGGACGTCATCACGACCGGCGGAAGCACGAAGGAGGTCATACGGCTCCTGAGTACACTTGGGGCCGAGGTCCTGGCCGCCGGATCAATTATTGACAGAAGTGGGAACACTGCGGATGTTGGGGTCCAGCGTGTTTCGCTCCAAACGATGCATCCTCAGACCTACAACGCGGAAGATTGCCCGCTGTGCCGGCAAGGGCTCCCTGTGACAAAACCAGGCTCGCGGCCTATTTAGGCTCCCTACCC
>Ga0308175_100001762_pt1 | contig 14667 bp, 14 predicted proteins | sample PhyCR1_3_FD_203893 | JGI IMG/M metagenome (GOLD analysis project Ga0308175, IMG submission 203893) | Soil microbial communities from UC Gill Tract Community Farm, Albany, California, United States - DLSLS.C.R1 | ecosystem: Environmental > Terrestrial > Soil > Agricultural land | place: USA...
CCGCTTCTCTTGCCCCGGCCGGCTGGCGCGGGTGCGGGGGTGGAGAGAAGGTAGAGAGCGCAGAGAGCCGGGGCAAGAGAAGCGGTGCCCCGGCGCCTTCCCGGCTCAGCCCACGAATTCGACCTCGACCCGCTCGGGAATCACGCCGGCCGCATGGCCGCGATCGAGCAGTGTCTGGACCGCCTGTCGCCCTCGGGGGCCGTAGTCCACGGTCCACTGGTTGACGTACATCCCCACGAAGGTGTCGGTCCGCTCGTCGCCGATCCCGCGGTTGAACTGCTTGGCGTGAGCCAGTGCCGGCTCCCGGTGCTCGAGGCCGTAGACGATGCTGGCCCGGAGGTCGCGCGCGATCTGGTCGATCACCGCCCGCCCCAGGTCGCGGCGAACCGCGTTCCCGCCCAGGGGAAGCGGCAGCGTGGTCTCCTCCATCCACCAGGCGCCCAGATCGGCCCACAGGTGGAGGCCGGTGTCGGCGTAGGTAAGCTGGCCTTCGTGGATCAGGAGCCCCACATCGACGGACCCGTCGTGGACGGCGTCCTCGATGCGGTCGAACGGCAGCACCACGCCCACCACGTCGGGTTGATACAGCTTGAGCGCAAGGTAGGCCGTAGTCAGCGTGCCCGGCACGCCGACCCGGAGCCCCCGAAGCGCCGAGCGCGGATCGGCGGGCCGGCGGCGGGTGGACACCAGCCGCGGCCCGTAGCCGTCGCCCATGGACGATCCCGAGGCGAGCAGCGCGTAGTCCCGCCAGAGATACGCGTAGGCGTGGATCGACACCGCTGTGACCTCGAGGTCCGCGCGGCGGGCACGCTGGTTCAGCGTCTCGATGTCGGAGAGCTCGTGAACGTAGCGGAGCTCGCCGGTGTCGATCTTCCCTTCGGCGAGCGCGTAGAACATGAACGCGTCGTCGGAGTCGGGGCTGTGGGCAACGCGAATGGTGCGTGACATGGAGATCTCGGAAGGCGGACGACGGTGGTCGAAGTGTCGGCGAACCGGGGCGGAGCCCTTACGGTTTCGGTCCCAAGGATTCGGCGCTCTGCTTGAACTCATCGATCACCGGCTGGTGTTCCTGATATTCCTGGCGCCCGGCGGCGCTCTCGGCCGCGAAGTGCGCGCGGAAGTCGCGCTCGGCCTGCTGACGGCGGGGCGTGTCGTTCCGCAGGCCGGCCACCGTGCCCCGAATGATGTAACCGAACAGGTGGCCCGGGTCACGGGCGAGGATGGTGTCGGCCAGCGCGAGCGCACCGGCCATGTCGCCGACCTGCATCCGGAGCACCGCGGCGTGATAGCGGGCGTCCGCGTCGATCGAGTCCAGTTGTCCGTAGGCGCCGAGGGCCATGGGGGTGAACCGAACCACCTGGGCGGTGTCACCCCGCTCGGCCGCCTGCATGACCCGGTTGAACAGCCGATCGAACCGCTCCCGCGGTGACATCTGGCTGATGTCGGGCGGCGTGCCGGCGGACGGGCCTCCGCCCGACGCGCCGCCCGGGCCGGTGCCGGACACGTCCTCGCTCGCGCTCTGGGCCCCGGCGTTGGCCATCTCGGGGGCGGCCGCCGGCCCCGCCTCGCGGATCACCTTGAACACGATGAGCGACAGGAGCACCACGCAGAGCCCGGCGGCCACGAGCCAGGCGGTGCGTTCCCGTGCCGGCAGCGAAGGGCCGCCAGGCGCCGCCCCCACCGGCCGGCCGCAGCGATGACAGAACCTCGCCAGGGGCGACAGATCCGCCCGGCACCCGGCGCAGGTCCGAGGCACCAGACTGGCGCCGCAGGCACTGCAGAAGTTGCCCGAGGCGGGGCCTCCGCAGGCAGGGCAAGTGGTGGCGGTGGCGGTCATGGGGCCAGAAGCGTAACGCACTGCGGGAACGGGGGAAAGGATGCGCCTGCCCGAGCGGCTTCGGTTCGAGAGGCCTTACCCCAACGCCGCGCCCGCGGTTTCTTTCACCCGTTCCCACACGGAGATGCGTCATGCCGCACCCCCGGCAGCGCTCGAGCGGCTCCGCCGAGCGGCCCAGTCTGGACAACTTCCCCACCGACCTCTCCGGGGCCGGCAAGCAGGACCTGCTCGACGTATCCCACCGCTTCGCCGTGGACTTCATCCGGCTGCAGTTCACCGACATCATGGGCGTCAACAAGAATGTGGAGGTGCCCCGCAGCCAGTTCGCCAAGGCGCTCGACGGCGAGATCATGTTCGATGGATCCTCGATCGAGGGGTTCGTGCGGATCGAGGAGTCGGACATGCTGCTCAAGCCCGACCTGGGCACCTTCCGGATCCTGCCCTACGAGGACGAAGGCGGAAGGGTGGCGCGCCTTCTGTGCGACATCTACACCCCGGACGAGCAGCCTTTTGCCGGGTGCCCCCGGACCACGCTCAAGCGCCAGCTCGAGCGGGCCCGAAAGATGGGGTACACGATGATGGCGGGCTGCGAAGCCGAGTTCTTCCTGTTCGAGCGGGCGCCCGACGGCTCCTCGACCACGACGACTCACGACTCCGGGTCCTACTTCGACCTGGGACCGCTCGACAAAGGCGAAGAGATCCGGCGCGTGATCGTGGAGCAACTGGTGGAGATGGGCTTCGAGGTGGAGGCCGCCCACCACGAGGTGGCCGCCGGCCAGCACGAGATCGATTTCCGGTATGCCGACGCGCTGGTGACCGCCGACAATCTCACCACCTTCAAGTTCATCGTCCGGAACGTCGCCAACCGGTACGGGTACCTCGCGTCGTTCATGCCCAAGCCGATTCAGGGCATCAACGGCAGCGGGATGCATACGCACCAGTCGCTGTTCCGGGGGAAGGACAACGCATTCTACGATCCCAAGGGCGAGCACCAGCTGTCCAAGGTCGCCCTGAGCTACATCGAAGGGCTGCTGCAGCACGCGCGCGGGTTCTGCGCCATCACCAACCCGCTCATCAACAGCTACAAGCGCCTGGTACCGAACTACGAGGCGCCCACCAACGTGGCCTGGTCCACCCGCAACCGCTCGCCGCTGGTCCGGATCCCCGATCGGCGCGGCCTGGGAACGCGGTGCGAGCTCCGGATGCCGGACCCGGCCTGCAACCCGTACCTCGCGCTCACCGTCCAGCTTGCGGCCGGGCTCGACGGTGTGGAGCGGAAGCTCGTGGCCCGCGAGGCGGTGAACCGGAACATCTTCCGCATGAGCTTCCGGGACCGGCGGAAGTACCGGATCGACGAGCTGCCACGGGACCTGCACGAGGCGCTGGAGCAGTTCGAGAAGGACAGTGTGATCAAGGCGGCGCTGGGCGAGCACTTGACCGAACGGTTTCTCGAGGCCAAGCGGAACGAGGTGCTGCAGTACAACCTGCAGGTGAGCAAGTGGGAGATCGACGCCTACCTGGGCCTGTACTAGCCATAGACGGTCGAACGATCGGGAGTGCCGGGCCGACCGGCGTGCCGGGGCCCACCGACCGCCCATCCCGTCAGCTCGCCTGCGTGAGCTCCAAGGTCACCCGCCCGAACGGCAGCGGCAGCTCCATCCGGACCGGCAGGCGGCGGGCGTCGTCGGTGAGGGTCACGGCCATCCGAAGGCTGCGTGACGAGATCTCGAGATTGAGCACCGGTGCGGAGCGCCCGTCCGGGAGGGTCTCGGTGTCTCGACTGGACACGCGCACCTGGATCGGGTTGTAGCCGGTCTTGAAGTAGCGCGGGATGCTGTAGGTCTGACCGACCTTGAGCGGCGCGGTGCGGAGATAGTAGAGGAACGCTAGCTCGTCCAGCGGGTTCCGCGGGGCCACCCAGTCGCCCGGTAACCCCACCTCGCGGTAGCGGCTCGAGTCCGGGACGATCTGGAACTGCGACTCGTCCACGTTGCTGCCCTGGAACACGCGGCGATGGAAGCGCAGCGAGTTGAACCCCCGCGCGCCGACGTAGGACGTGAGCTCGGCGCCGACCCGGATACCCAGGGGGCGGCCCTCGCCGGTGGCCGCGAACACGAAGGCTTCCCGGCCACTTTCGCGGGTCATCGGGTTGACCGCGATCACGGCCGTGCCGATGGGGAGCATTCCGAGCTTGGCTTCGTACTGAAGGCGCTCCCCGACGGCAAACGGGTAGGCGGGAGCGAGGAGGCGGCCCAGCAGGGCACCGTGCACGAGCAGGCTGACGAGCGGCATGGCCTTCCTTCAATGAACCAGAGTGCACGATAATCGTGCCGGACCTGCTGCGACAACTATGCCACTCTCCGCGCCCGCCGCCTACCTGCTCGACCTCGATGGCACGCTCTACTCCGGCGACGCGGCGATCCCCGGCGCCGCCGACGCGGTGGGCCGCCTGCGGCGCGGCCAGGTGCCCTTCCGCCTGGTGACCAACACTACCAGCCGCTCCCGCCGCATGCTGGTCGGCCGCCTGGCAGGCTACGGCTTGATCGTCGGCGCGGAGGAGATCGTCACCGCGACGGTGGCAGGAGCGACGCTGCTCCGGGCCAGAGGTTTCTCGCGGGTGGCCCCCTTCGTTCCCTCCGCCGCGCTGGAGGACCTGGGCGGCCTCACGCTCGTGGGCGGCACCTCCGACCGCCCAGCCGGCCCCGCCGAGGCGGTGGTGCTGGGCGACCTGGGCGAGCGGTGGACCTACGCCCTGCTGCAGGAGGCGTTCGACCACCTGATGGCGGGCGCCACGCTGGTGGCGCTCTCCCGGGATCGCTATTTCCGCCAGGGCGAGCGCCTGGCCCTCGATGCCGGTCCGTTCGTCGCCGCGCTGGAGTATGCCGCCGGCACGCAGGCGGAAATCGCGGGGAAGCCGAGTCGGGCCTTCTTCGCCGCCGCGGTGAGCGGCTTGAACCTGGCGCTCGACCGCTCGATCGCCATGGTGGGGGACGACCTGTGGTCCGATGTGGAGGGGGCCCAGCGCGCCGGGCTCCAGGGATGGCTGGTGCGGACGGGCAAGTTCAGGGAAGACGTGCTCAGGAGCGCGTCGGTGCGCCCCGATCGGGTGCTGGAGAGCGTGGCCGTGCTCGGGTGGTGACGCTGGGTGGTATCTTTCCACCCCCGTGACCGGAACCCGCTCGATTCCCCGGCATCTCCTGCCGCTGGTGATGCTGCTCCTTCCCTTTCGCCTCGCGGCCCAGGTGCCGGACTCCGCCGAGGCGGATACGTTGCCGCCGCGCGATACCATTCGCGCGGTCGAGCTCGATCGCCGCGACATCTTCGATCCCGACGAACGGGGCTGGATCGCCAGGATCGCCAACGCGCTCCATATCCAGACTCGCGCGGCGACCATCCGGCGCGAGCTCCTGTTCCAGGCCGGCCAGCCCTACGACTCGGCGCGGGTGGCCGAATCGGAGCGGAATCTCCGCGCGCTCGGGGTGTTCCGCCGGGTGCGCATCGACACGGTGCGGACCGACTCGGGCCTGGTCGCCCGAGTGCTGACCAAGGACGGCTGGAGCACCAAGGCCGACTGGCGGTTCCGCAGCACCGGTGGCCAGGTGGAGTACACCATCGGCCTGGTCGAAGACAATCTGCTGGGGACTGCCTCGTCCGCCGCCGTGCGCTACCGCAAGACTCCCGACCGAACCAGCGTGACGCTCGGCCTTCGCCGCCCTCGGCTCATTGCGGGGACGGTGGGGGTCGCGGCGCTGTACGAAAACCGCTCCGATGGCCGGATCACCCAGTTTGCCGCGGAGCAGCCGTTCTATTCCCTCACCTCACGGTTCGGCTTCCGGGTGGAGGGCGATGATCGCGACGAGCGCGTGCTCCAGTTCTTCAACGGGTCCAACGTCGCCGCTGATACACTGACCCATCGCTACTCGCTGGCCCGCGCGTCGGCGGCGCTGGCGTCCAGCGCCTCGATGGCGGGCTATCTCCGGTGGGGGCTCGAGGCCCAGGTGCGCCGCGAGGACTTTCGGCCGGAGGCTTCGACGGCCCCGTTCGGGAAAACCGTCACCGGCGCGGCCGGGCCCTACCTGGTCTGGAGCCGGGCGAACTTCCTGGTGGCGCGCGGGGTGTCGGGCTTTGCTCGCGAGGAAGACGTCGATCTCGGCCTCACGGTCCGGGTGGGCCTGCTGGCCGCGCCCAAGGCGTTCGGATACGATCGCGACGGGATCGGGCCCAACCTTGCGGCCCGAGCGGGTGCGCGGGTACCAGGCGGGTTCGGTTATCTCGAGGCATTGCTCAGCGGGGTGTACGATGCCGCGGGGCTGGACAGCGGGACCGTGCAGCTGGCCGGCACCGCGGTGCTGCAGCCGGGGCCGCATCAGGTCGGCATTGTCCACCTCGAGGGCGGCTGGCTCAAGGATCCCGCGCCCGGCACCGAGTTCGACCTGGGGCTCGGCTTCGGTCCCCGGGCCTTCCGGAGTCATGCTTTCACCGGGGACCGATCCTACTTCGCCACCGCCGAATATCGGTACACCGTCGTCGACGATTTTCTGGGCCAGCTCGGATTGGGCCTGGCGGGGTTCGTGGACCACGGGGGCGCCTGGTACTCAGGTCAGCCCACCCGCTCCGGGTGGGACGTGGGAATCGGCCTTAGGCTGGGCGCCAGCCGCTCGACCGATACCGAGTCCCTCCGGTTCGATTTGGCCCGGCGGTTCGCCAACGACGCTCCGAAGGGCGGGTGGGTGGTGACGGTGGGCAAGGGCTTCGTGTTCTCGCCGGTTGGCCGCCGAACGCTGTAGTGGGCGCCCCCACCGCCAGCCGGGCCCTCGCGATGTCGCTGGTGCCGGCGTCGGACCCACCAGCTGGGAATTCCCTGCCGACCACCTGTCTGGAGCTCACCGCGTCCTTCGCGGACTGCGCCGAAGCGGCGCAATAGCCTTGCCTTCCCGCAGTGAACGCAGCAACTTCCGCCCGTCCCTCCCCCACTGACCTGCCGGATTCGACCGCAACGGCCAGTCAGCTCGACGACATTTTCCGCACCGGCTCCACGTTCATGGTGGAGCAGCAGTGTCTTCCCCCACTAGGCAGGAGACCGCATGCGGCGGCTGCGCATCGGCATTTTGGACCTGGTCACCAAGAGTCCCAGGGTCTCGCTGTACGGCCGGATCATGAATGCCAACCTGGCGAGCATCATGCCCCAGGTGCTCGCCGTCTGGTGCGAGCAGGAGGGTCACGACGTGACCCTCGTTTGTTACACGGGCCTGGAGAACCTGGTCGACGAGCTGCCGCAGGGCCTCGACCTGCTGTTCATCGGCGCCTTCACCCAGTCGGCCCAGCTCGCCTATGCCCTGAGCAACCTGTTCCGCGCCCGCGGCACCGTGACCGTGCTGGGCGGCCCGCACGCGCGGTGCTACCCGGAGGATGCGCGAAAGTACTTCGACTACGTCCTGGGGTTCACCGACCGCGCCGTGGTCGGCGAGGTGCTGCGGGATTGCCGGCCGCATCGGCCCTATGGCGCGCACCTGGCGGCCAAGTCTCAGCCGACCGAGCTGCCGAACCTGCGGCAGCGGTGGAAGTTCGTCGAGGCTACGCTGCGGAAGGCGCCCACCATCAAGATCGTGCCGATGATCGGGAGCCTGGGCTGCCCCTACACCTGCTGCTTCTGCATCGACTCGACGGTGGATTACCAGCCGCTCGGCTTCGACGAGCTGCGCGACGACCTCGCGTTCCTCCTCACCAAGATGAAGAACCCGCTGGTCGGCTGGCATGATCCGAACTTCGGGGTGCGGTTCGACGACTACATGCAGGCGGTCGAGTCGGCGGTGCCGCTGGGCCGGATGCGCCACATCGCGGAGAGCAGCCTCTCCCTGCTCTCCGAGCCGCACCTCAAGCGACTCCAGCGCAACGGATTCCAGGCTATCCTGCCGGGCATCGAGTCGTGGTACGACCTGGGGAACAAGTCCAAGACCCGCCGAACCGGGATGGACAAGGTCAAGCAGGTGGCCGACCACGTCAACATGATTCTGCGCTACATCCCCTACATCCAGACCAATTTCGTGCTGGGCCTCGACGGCGACACCGGACCCGAGCCATTCGAGCTGACCCGCAAGTTCATCGACCTCGCGCCGGGCGCGTTCCCGGCCTACTCGCTGCTGTCGGCGTTCGGCCGGGCGGCGCCGCTCAACCTCGAGTACCAGCGCGCCGGCCGGGTGCTGCCGTTCCCGTTCCATTTCCTGAACAACAATCACGCCATGAACGTCCGGCCCAAGAATTACTCTTGGACCGAGTTTTACGACGGCCTGATCGACGTGACGCGTTATTCGTTTTCGTGGAAGGCGATCGCGCGGCGGGTGCCGGCCACGCCGACGGCCATCCCCAAGTGGATGAACGTGGTCCGAGCGATGTCGTCCGAAGGATGGGGGCGGATCGCCTACCATACGACGATCCGGGGCCTGCTCGACACCGATCGAAGCGTCCGGGACTATCTCGAGGGCGAAACCGACGTGCTGCCCTCGTTCTATCGCGACCGGATCCGGCGAGAGCTGGGCCCGCTCTACGAGTACCTGCCCGAAGGCGCGATGTACCACGATCAGAACGCCTACCTCGAGGCGACCTCTCAGGCGCCGATCGAGCTGACCGTGCCGGTCAGGAGCCGGGCCGGCTGAGGTCCGCCGGCGTCAACGGTACCGGTACAGCAGCACCGCGGCGATCACAACCGCCAGGATCAGCAGCACCAGCGTCAGGACCGTGATGCCCCGCCGGCCCAGCCGGCGGACGCCTTGGTGATCCATCTCCCACCTCCCGTCTGCGTTTCGCGCTACCATGGAAGCGCCTTCGTCCATGGATCCAGTGTGCTCGATGTCGCCATCATTCTCAACCCGGGCTCCGGCGGAGGGAACGGGGACGAGCTCGCCGCTCGCCTGATCCAGCTGTTCGCCGCGGCCGGACGAGATGCCACCGTCCTGGCGGCGGGGCCGCGTCGTACCGTGGTCGACCAGGCGCGCCGGGCGGTCGACGATGGCTGCCGGGTCGCCGTGGCGGCGGGGGGCGATGGCACGGTGAACGCCGTGGCATCGGCCGTGGCGGGGACCGAGATCCCGTTGGGCATCCTGCCACTCGGGACGCTCAACCACTTCGCCAAGGACCTGGCCCTCCCGCTCGACCTGGAACAGGCAGTCAGGGTGATCGCGCAAGGCGTCCGGCGCCAGGTGGACGTGGGCGAGGTCAACGGCGCGGTGTTCGTGAACAACTCCAGCCTCGGCGTCTACCCGCGCATCGTCGCCTTGCGGAGCCGGCGGCACGCGACCGGCATGGGCAAGTGGGTCGCCGCGCTGTGGGCGAGCCTGACCGTGCTCCGGCGCCGTCCATTCATGGGGGTCCGGATCCGGACCAGCGAGGAAACCCTGCTCCGGCGGACGCCATTCGTGTTCGTGGGGAACAACGAATACCGGATGGCGGGGATCAAGGCCGGCTCGCGTGAAACGCTCAGCGGCGGGCGGCTGGCCGTCTACGTCATGCACGCCGAGCGGCGGCGGAGCCTGTTGCTGCTCGGATGGCGGGTGCTGCTGCGGGGGGTGGACCGAGTCCCGGAGCTGGAGTTGTTCACGGTCGAGGAGGCGGTGATCGAGGTGCGCCGGCGGGTCAGCGTCGCGCTGGACGGCGAGGTCCGCGCCATGACTCCACCGCTCACCTATCGTATACGCCCGCTGGCGCTTACCGTCATAACGCCGTGAGGCGGGCGGCTCAGCCGTCGGCCAGCCGGGTCCGCATGTTGATCCAGGAGCCGACCCGCTTCTGGCCGCCGCGGAAATCGAAGTGTTCCTCCGACATGAGCCGCTCGCCGTTGGGTGTGGCGGGCGCGGTCAGGTGCCAGAGCAGGAGCTGCTGGCCGATGACCGTGGCCGGCAACCACACGCCGGACTGGACGCCGGGGTAGAGGGCGGCATAGTCGGGTTTCAGTCGGGCCTCGCGGATGGTACTTTGCACGCGTTTCCTCCAACGCGGGTGGTCATGGACAACACCCAGGCCGAGACGATCTGCAAGCGGGCACTCGTCGAGCTGGTGTTCCTGCTGGCGCACCAGCGGAACCCCAAGACCCGCGCTCGGCGCGACTGGAGTCTGCTCCGGAGCCTGGTGCGCGAGGGGCTCGCGTCGGGGCCGCGCGCGGATCAGCTCCAGGACGGGCCCTGGCACATCGGGCAGCGGCCGTTACAGCGGCCGGGGCGAAACGGACTGCGTTTCGTCCCGCTGGTCACCCGGGGACGAACCGAGATCATGATGCCGACGCCGGAGGAAGCCGAAAACCTGGTGGCCTTCCTCAACTGGTGCGGCATGCCGGAATTCGGGGAACGATAAGGGCGGGAGCAAACCCTCCCCAGCCGAAAATGTTGCCAGAAGTGCCGGCCGGCTAGGGGGGCGGCCCCGATCGGTGGCTGACTCCCCCGAGTGCCTGGCCCCCGAGTGCCTGGCCGGTGATCGCAAGTCAGCTGTGATACCGAGTCCACCCGCTGCGCTACCGAGTCCACCGCCGAAGCCACGGGGGTCCGTGGGATGGTAGCTCTCCCGCTCGCCGCCGCCGTGCTGCTGTATCTCATCTGCCGGCGGTCGATGCGGCGGATGGAGGCGTTCGTCTGCGCCTCGGTGTCGTGGGGCCTGGCGCTGCTGTTCGGAACCGAGCTGCTGTCGCTGGGCCATGCGATCACCCTGGCCGGCGTGGCGATCTGGTGGCTCGCGGTGATTGGGCTGTCGGCATACGTCTGGCGGACCGGTCGCTCGGCGCCGGCCGTCGCGGACCATTTCACCCTGCCTCCCTGGTGGGCGTTGGGGCCGGCTCTCGGCATCCTGCTGCTGATCGGGGTGGTCGCGGTGGTGGCCCCGCCCAACAGCACCGACGCCCTCACCTACCATCTGGCCCGCGTCACCCAGTGGATGCAGCAGAGAAGCGTGGCCCCGTACGCCACCAGTGTGACGCGTCAGATCTTCATGCCCCCATGGGCGGAGTATGTGGCGCTGCATTGGCAGGTGCTCACCGGTGGCTCGGACCGTCTCGCCGCGTCGGTCGAGTGGATGGGCTTGGCCGGCTGCCTGGTCGTGGGCGTGGGGATCGCGCGCCGGCTGGGCGCCGGCCTCATCGCGGTGGGTCTCACGGTCTTACTGATCGTGACGCTCCCCAGCGCGATCATCGAGGCGAGCTCGACCCAGACCGACCTCGTCGTGACGTTCTGGTGCGCCGTTCTCGCGTGGTGCGTGCTCGACGGGACCGAGCGCTCCCCCATGCGGCAGGGCGTCCTCGCCGGGGCTGCCCTGGGACTGGCCCTCGCGAGCAAGGGAACGGCCTACGTCGTTGCCGCTCCGTTCGTCGCTCTGCTCCTGGCTCGACGGTTTCGCGCCGCCGGCGCGCGCGCGACCCTGCGCGAGGGGCTGGTACTGGGAGGCGTCGCGCTCGTCCTCATGCTGCCCACCTACGCACGGAACACCCGCACGTTCGGCCATCCGCTCGGCCCATCCGCCGCGCGGGAAAGTCTGGGCAACGCGGTTCACGGGCCTGGCGCGCTCGGCTCCAACATCCTCCGGAACCTGGCCATTCATCTGCGGACGCCGGTCCCGGGGTGGAATCGCCGGATTACCCGCGCGGTGCAACGGGTGCACGATTGGTCGGGCCTCGATGTGCAGGACCCGCGTACCACCTATCCCGACGAGACATTCGCCGTCTCGCTGATCAGTACATATGAGGGCCGGCTCAGCAATCCGCTGCACCTCGCGCTCGCGGCGGTTGCGGGGATACTGGTCGTTGCCCGTGGTGGGGCAAGGCTTCGGGCGTACGCCCTGGCCATCCTGGGGGGCGCCCTGCTGTTCTGCTGGGCTTTCCGCTGGCAGCACTGGCACGCTCGGCTCCATACGCCATTCTTCATTCTCGCGGCGCCGCTGATCGGGGTGGTGCTCGAACCCTATCTCACTAGGCCGCGCGCCATCGTCGTGGGCATTCTCCTTTCGGTCGCCGCCCTGCCGTGGGTCCTGGCCAACCAGATGCGTCCGATCCTGCCCTTACCCGAGACCCGCTTTACCTACGCCGCTCCCTCCATCTTCGCCGTGCCCCGGACCGAGCAATACTTCGGGGCGGACATCACCACGATCTACCGGCGGGTTATCGACGAGCTGGCGCTGGCCGGCTGCTCCGATCTCGGCATCGTGGGTGACGAGGAGACTCGGGCGTACCCCCTCACTCCACTGGCCAGGAGCCGCGGGCTGGATCTTCGCGTTCACTACGTGTTCGTCCGGAACGCCACCGCCGCGTTGGAGCAGCGGCCTCCATTGTGTGCCCTTCTGGTGGCCGAGGACCAACCGGCGGGCTGGCGTCCTGGCACGCCCTATGACGGGCTTGAGCTGGAGTGGACGGCCGGCCGGTTTGAGCTCTGGCGACCGCCCGCCCAAGGCCAGTCCCACTGAACCCGCTCATGCAGGCCGCCCTCGACGAGGCCCGGCAGGGCCTCCGCGAGGGCGGCATCCCCATCGGCGCCGTGCTTGCCACGGGTGACCGCATACTCGGTCGGGGTCACAATCGCCGGGTCCAGGGCGGCAGCGTCGTCCTCCACGCCGAGATGGACGCGCTCGAGCGCGCCGGACGGCAGCCGGCCAGGGTGTATCGGGGCTGCACCCTGTTCACCACGCTCTCGCCCTGCGCCATGTGCAGCGGAGCCATCCTGCTTTATGGGATTCCGCGGGTGGTGGTAGGAGAGAACCGGACCTTCCTGGGCGAAGAGGAGCTGTTGCGGAGCCGCGGCGTGGCGGTCGAGGTGCTGCAGGATCCCGAGTGCGAGCGGCTCCTGGGCGACTTCATCCGCGCGCACCCGGAGCTCTGGAGCGAAGACATCGGTCGCTAGAGCCGGGCCAGTCCCTGGTAGGTCTCCGGTCGGCGGTCCCGGTAGAACTGCCACACGTTTCGGACTTCGCGAATCTGATCCAGATCCAGCTCGGCGGTGACCAGCTCGTCCCGGTCCCGCCCGGCCTCGGCCACGAGCTGCCCGCGCGGGTTGCAGAAGTAACTCTGCCCGTAGAACTCACCGATCCGCCAGGGGTCCTCGAACCCGACCCGGTTGATCGCTCCCACGAAGAACGCATTGGCCACCGCGTGGGCCGGCTGCTCCAGACGCCACAGGTACTCGGAGAGGCCGGCCACCGTCGCGGACGGGTTGAAGACGATCTCGGCGCCATTCAAGCCCAGCTCGCGCGCGCCCTCGGGAAAGTGCCGGTCGTAGCAGATGTAGACCCCCACGTCGGCATAGCGGGTCTTGAACACCGGGTACCCGAGGTTGCCGGGGCGAAAATAGAATTTTTCCCAGAAGCCAGGCGCGCAATGGGGGATGTGATTCTTGCGGTACTTGCCCAGGTAGGTCCCGTCCGCGTCGATGACGGCGGCGGTGTTGTAGTAGATCCCGGTCCCGTCCTCCTCGTAGAGCGGCACGACGATGACCATCGCGTGCTTCCGGGCCACCTCCTGCATCAGCCGCGTCGTGGGTCCGTCCGGGATGGTCTCTACCGTGTCATACCATCGGGTGGTCTGCTCGGCGCAGAAGTAGGGCCCGGTGAAGATCTCCTGCATGCAGAGGATCTGGACGCCCTCGTGCCCCGCGCGCTCGATCATCCCCAGATGCTTGGCGATGTTGGCCTCGCGGATCACGTCCAGCTTCTCCGCGGTGGAGCACGCATGGGTGGCCTGGATCAGGCCGCACTTCACGATTCTCGGCATGGAACCTCCCTCAGGATTCGCGGCCGGCCGGCGCGCCCCGCATGAGCGCCAGATAGGCCACGAAGCTCAGGGCGAAGGTCACGAACCAGGCGTACGAGTACAGCCGGTCGAACAGGTCCGGATCGGCGACCGCTCCGCCCGGCGTCGTGGCCGCGCGCAGGAACCCGGGGATGACCGGCAGCACGGCGATCAGGAACGCCGCGACCGCGCGCGGATTCACGCCGCCGCGGTAGGTATACGACCCTTCTTCCCGGAACAGGTCGTACAGCACCAGCTTCTGGCGGCGGAACACCCAGTAGTCCGCAATCAGGATCCCGCCCAGCGCGCCCATGAGGCTCGAGTACCCGATGAGCCAGGTGAAGATGTACGCCGCGGCGTCGGAATACAGCTTCCAGGGAAACATCAGGATTCCGATCACGGCGGTGATCATCCCGCCGGTCACATAGCTGATCCGCTTGGGGCTCAGGTTCGAGAAGTCGTTGCTGGGGGACACCACGTTGGCTGCCATATTGGTGGTGAGCTGGGCCGCGAGCACCACCAGCGCGCCGAACACGATCACGGACGGACTCCCGATCCTGGCGATCAGCACGACCGGATCCCAGATGGCCTCGCCGAATCGGACGATCGTGGCGCTGGTAACCGCCACCCCGATGAAGGCGAACAGCGTCATGGTGGTCGGAAGCCCCAGCGCCTGTCCCAGCATCTGCGAGCGCTGGCTCTTGGCGTAGCGGGTGAAGTCGGGGATGTTGAGGCTGAGCGTGGCCCAGTAGCCGATGCTGGCGGTGAGCGCCGAGGGGAACAGGGCCCCGAACGAGTTGCGGCTGCCCCGGAGCCGTTCGGAGCCCGCGAGCAGCGGCCCCAGCCCGCCCCCGACGCGGATGGCCCAGGCCAGGAGAAGCAGTCCGCCCGCCAGCAGCAGCGGGGCCGACCAGCTCTCCAGCAGCTTGATCCCCTCGGTGCCCTTGAGGATGATCGCGACCTGGATCAGCCAGAACACCATGAACGAGATCGCGGTGTGCGCGGGCACGCCGTCCCAGCCCGGCCAGGCGGCCAGGCACAGCGCGTCGAGCGCGAGCCCGCCGATCCAGGTCTGGAT
>Ga0308175_100001763_pt1 | contig 14657 bp, 15 predicted proteins | sample PhyCR1_3_FD_203893 | JGI IMG/M metagenome (GOLD analysis project Ga0308175, IMG submission 203893) | Soil microbial communities from UC Gill Tract Community Farm, Albany, California, United States - DLSLS.C.R1 | ecosystem: Environmental > Terrestrial > Soil > Agricultural land | place: USA...
AATACTGGAACGAAGTTGAAGCCGAAATTAATAAGATACCATGACATGGAAATTTACCATAATACAGGGAGCCTTTGAGACTGAGTTACAGGACGAGCCGCCCGGGTGGGCATCTATTGACAAGACCTTGCAGCGTGACCCCGAGACCCACGGGATGGTTTTTAATTTTTCGGTTAGTAGCCTTGAATTTATTGAGGAAGCTTACTGGATATTGAAAGAGGAGTACCTGCTTAAGGGCGTGGATGGCGATATCGGATTGAGGATTGAGTGGCTATGTGATGACTGTGAAGGGTGGCAACTTTTTTACGATGGCAAGATGGATTTTAACCGCTATTCTGAAAGGTGCGGTGATGACTGTAGTATATCCATAGGGTTACAGGCAAGCAATACCGAAGTCCTTATAAAGAACAGGATGGATACGGACGTTGACCTTACAAGGAACTTGGCTTATGATAACACTACCGTCCTGACCGATTACCCATACCTTAACCGTGACTTGCAGGTTCCAAGTAAAGCCATTTTGATACAAGCCAAGGCGATAAATGAACAACCCTTGGAAAGCGAAAACTTAAGAGAAGACCAGCAATGGTATGCCAATACTTCGGATAACACAATGCTCGCTTCGGTCATACCCGGCTTTACCCGAACCATTGCAACTGATTTGGATACCACTGTTTTCTTTGACAGCATCCAACTCCTGAACGGTGGCCGTAACAACAGGCCGGAGGTAGGCATGACCCCGATGGTGGATGTTAAGGAATTTTCCAAACTCAGTTGTATCAGTTCCGAAGCGGAGATAAAGTATAGATTTAAAGGGAGCATAAACCAGTCCCATTATACGAATGCCAATTTGAAAATGTTCCTTTTGCCTTTTGGTGTTGACCCGGGAGATGCAGCAGGTTACGTGACCTTGGCCGACCATGAAATCCCGCAGGTAATTGGCATTGTTTCTTTCGACTTTGGCGAGACCATACCCATTAACTTGAAGGTAGGTGACCGCCTCTTTATGTTTGTTTTTTTGAACGTCCGCAACCCGGAGGACACTACAACTTTTGTCCTTACCGAAGACCCGGAATGTTATATTGATATTTCCCTTAAGTCAATATGTGACCCGACTCCAGCCAAGACATACTACCTGCATGAAGCGGCAAGCCGTGTGATTGAACATATCACAAACAACCGCTACCGCTTTTATTCTGCTTATTACGGGCGGGTAAACAGCATGCCTTACTCTTTTGTAACAAATGGTTGCGGCGGCCTCAGAACCCTTACAAATGGCTTGCAATTGCGTAGAGCCGTATTACAAGATGGAAGCGAGCCAAAGGCTTTTATCAGCCTCAAAACTTTGTTCGAAAGTCTTAATGCCATAGACTGCATAGGGATGGGCATTGAGGGCACCAATGTCATCTTTGAACCGGTAAGATATTTTTATCGGGATGAAATCATTTTTGTATGTGATGGTGTAAGGGAGACCACAACAGTTATCCGAAATGAAAAGATATATAACCAATTTTCTTTTGGTTATGATAAGTATGAAACAGAGAGCACAAACGGACTGGATGCCATACACACCAAGCGGCAATACCGTCTCCAAATTCAAAACACGGATAACAAGCTTGAGAAGTATTCCAAGATAATTGCGGACGGTTACGCGACCGAAGTGACCAGGCGAAAGTTTGGCACTTCCGAGGACTGGCGTTATGACCAAAATATTTTTCTCTTATGTCTCCATGAGGCGGTTACCGGAGACTTTTTGTTTACGGGCTTCGTAACCCACAGTGCCATAACCGAGGGCATTATGCCGGGCGATAAATTGACCATTTCGGGAAGCAAGTTTAACGACGGAGTAAAGACAGTGGACTTCACCAGTGACTTTGGCGGTAATGGGAACTATGCCATATACTTTGTAGAGCCGGTGACCGAAGAGCGAAATGTTACCATATCCATTGGTGGATTGAAAAGCCCGATATATGGAGTGGAGCAGGGCAACATTGAATCCCCTGAACATATTTTTGACCCTGCCACGGTTATCAATTACTCAGTAAGCCCTTTAAGGAATGCCATGCGTTGGTTCAGGTGGATAACTCAGGGTTATCGTACCAATGTAGGGATGACCTTTAACAGCGGGGATGGCAACTATGTGGCGAAGGGCAAACAAACAACAGGGTGCATAAACGAAGCCTATGCAATGGCTGAGAATAGCCCTATAACCACCACTGACTTTCTGAACCAGGAGGAGACTGTTGCTTATATCGTGCCCGAGAAAGTAAGCTTTACCTTCCCGATGGGCTTAAATGAATTCGTGGAGATATCGGCAAAGAAATATGGAAAGATTCAGTACCGCAGATATGAGGACGAGGACTGGCGTTTTGGATGGATTGATACCCTGAGATATTCACCCAACGATGGTGAGGCGGAGTTTACACTTATTAGCGCCATTTCAGGGGATGCCGTACAGGTTCTTTTGCCACCAGCGGAGCAGGTGACTTTTGATACAATCCTAACCTTCGATGCAAGCAACACCGACCTTGCCGAAGGGGTACGTGGAACCGTTGGCGGCGCGAATGCTGTTACCGAGTTTCAATTTAACAGGCTTGCGCCTACGGGCTTGCCTCTTTCAATGACCATAACGATTAGTGGCACGGAGCAAATGGTGGTGGACTACCCGGGTACATACCTTGGCAAACCCTTCCGCTATATTTCTCCCGATGGCACTCAGTACATGGGAAATTTTGTAAATGGAATAAACAACCTATAAAATGCCAATACCTATTTTATCACCCAAGCACTCTTTTGTTTCCTTTACCGGCGGACTTTCGGGAGTTGTGTTACCTGCTTACAATGGTGCGGACATAGCTTTTCAATTCACGTTTCCTGCCGAGAGTGCGGTGCCGCTTAACTCAGTACATACAGCCGGGATAGCCAACGTAAATGGAGCGGATGTTTCCACGGGTTATGCCGTCCAAAATATTTGTGCATGGGGGGGGTTCGAAGGCATTGACCTTGCCATGGATTTCCCTGCTACGGTTAGTACCTTTCCTTTAAAGGGCACGTATGATTCCCCCAAGGCTTTTTTGGCAGCGGTAAGAACAATGTATAACCTTTCCGCTACCGGTCAAACCTTTATGCAGTGTTGCAGCTTGGATGCCTTGCCGGACATAACCTTTGGTTTCAGCAATGCCAACTACCAAAGCAAATCCGCGAGGATAAGATTCTACAAGGGCTTGCAGTGGGTGAAGATTGAAGCAGGATTTAACCAGTTGCCCATTGCCGTGGGGCAGTGTTTCAGGTACTTTATTCGCAGCGGTTCGGATACCGTGCTCAGTAACACCTTTGAGCGTGTGGACAGCGACCGTTTCCTGACGAGGGTAAAGTATAGCAATAACGAAGATGCCTATGGCTTCATGTATCGGCAAACCGGTTTTACAAGTGTAAAAGATGCAATACCACCAACGACAGGGCGGCAAGGAGTGGTAGGGCATGTAGCTTCGAGGTATTGGAATTGTAACGGTGCGAGAATATATGCCGAGGGCTTCCCGCTTAATGGCAGGGGAACGGTTATGGCCGAGTTGAAAGTCCCGCACCTTTGGGTCAATGGAGAGGTAGCGGCAAACGCTTTGGGCACCCCTACATCCAACCTGGTAGACGGAAGAATGAATGAAAACGGGATTTGGCTAAGTGGCTATGATGCTTCGGTTGCCGTATGGTTACCAGTAAATGAATGGATAGGGTTTTCAAGAAAAGTTTACATGGCTACGGGCAAGAGAGTGTTTATAGGGGTGGCCGGTGACGACGTGGTGAAGCTGAAAATTAATGGCAGTGTAATTTTAGACACCACAAACAATGGGGTGAACCAGGTCACTTGGAGTATCTACCCGATTGACCTTCCCGCAGGGTGGAGCTTTATTGAAATGGCCGTTATGAACCTTCAACAAAGTATATCCGCCAACCCTGCCGGTTTTGGGTGCGAGATTTACGACATGACCTATGAGCAGTTAACAGCCGCGACCACCAAGGAAGACTTAAATATTATTTTCGGGACGAAAGAGGTAGTTGGCGGTGCTTTTGATATCGGTTCCTCGGTCGGTTATTCATGTGAAGAGGGGTGGATATTATCTAAGAATGAAGATGGAAGTTATTCATGCATAAAAATTCAGCAGGGCGAGGATACTTATAACGAACTATGCCTACCGATTTTGTCAAAGAAGCCAAAGTATCCTGAGAGACGGAAGGTTTACATTAAATCCAATAACCAATATAAGGTTCAAAGTGCAGTGATTGAAAAGGAATGGGAATGCAAGACCGAAGACCTGCCCGACGAATTCCATGAGAAGGCTGCCGTAATGCTTGCCCATGATAACATCCATTTTACCAACTATTTTATAAATGACTTTGTAACAAAGAAGGACGATTATACCCCGGACTGGCAAGACGACGACCTTTCCATTTCTGCCACCGCAACCTTCAAGGTCAATACTCCTTTCGAAGGAAGGAACAGCAATTGCGAGAAGCGGGTACCGTGTGCTCCTGTTCTTAGCCCGGTTGAATGTATTGCCCTCGACTTAAACACTTCCTTTGTCCTGCCGGATGCAGTGGTGGGCACTGAGTATGTGGCTGACCAGCCCATAGTTGGCGGTACTACACCCTATACCGTTGCCGTGGTAGTCAAACCGGAATGGATGACAGTTAACGTGGTGGGGAACATGATTCAGTATAGGGGAACGCCAACCAGTGCCGCTACCAATGTGCCGGTGCAAATATCGGTAAGCAACTGCGGTGGCTCCGTTCCTTACAGTGATGCAATAAACGTTACCGTGGCTCAGACCAACGACCCGGGTGTGTTGCCAGCTTATGTGGATTGGGTTGACTTTATTGGCGGGGATGCCAGCTATGATGAAGAGGAGGCACACGTCTCAGGAGACGGCGGCGCGACCGTTACCTTTACCCTTACGACCTACACGAACAGCAACGGTGGCACCCTCAAGGCAAACAATTCTGAGATATACCAAGACCAAACCCTTACGGTGCTCCTTGATGCAAATGGACAGGGGAGTTTCAGGGCACGAATTGACGGAGACCCTAACAACCCGGGAACGGTCATAAGAGGTATATTTACCATCACCCATACCACTTCGGGCACCATTGGGGAGAATAACAATACATTCCAAATTTCAAAAGTCTTTTAATAAAATCCAATTCCGATAAAATATGCCAACAACCACTTTGCCAATAGACCTGAGAGAAAAATTTTTGGGTCGTACAAAAAGCCCCTTGTATGAGGAAGCGGTCGCCATTCATAACAAGCTGAGGATACATGCGGATGGAGAAATGCCCATCAAGCTGATAAAGAATGCCCGACCTAATGAGAGCGATGCCGTCCGCGAGTACCGCGAGGCCATTTATGAATCGGAGACACAAAACCCGGTAGAGAGAGTGTTGGGTATCCTTGAAAAAATCAGAAGGTCACCGGACTGGATGATGCGGTTTGATAACGTGAGTCCTGCCATTATCAACAAAGAAGAGACCCTGCAAAAATACCTTACCGAGAAGTACCCGGTTTACAACCACATTGAGGACTGGCTGTTTCAGGAAGCCTTGAAGAACCTTGCCCTCGATGCCAATGCGGTGGTGCTTGTTATGCCCAAGGACTTAAAGATTGTTCCCGGCAACCAATACGTTGAACCCATTGCCACGGTCTTTAATTCAAGGGATGTTTTGGACTTTGTTGCCGAGGATTATGCAATATTAAGAAGCGACGAATTTTCCTCCCTGTTATCTGTTGAGGACAGGATAAGGAGGATTGCAGCAACCAATACCATTAAGCATGAGGACGGGTACCGGGCAGGACAGGTATTTTATTATGTTGATACCATGGCTTATTACAAGTTCGAGGAGAACGGAGACGGAGAATATCAAATTACCGTCCGCTATGTTCATAACCTTGGAGAGTTACCAGCCTTCCAAATGCCGGGTAAATTCGTTAAACGTGTTGGCAACAGTGTCCTTAAAAAAACCCTTTTGTACGCCATGGTTCCGCATCTTAACAAAGCGGCAAGGGAAAGCAACGATTTGGATGCCGGGGTAATTATGCACCTGTATCCGCAGAAATGGAGCATCAATAACGTGCCCTGTGGAGAGTGTCGCGGTTTAGGTAAGTCAATGCAGAATACCGATACCGGTATAAGGGAAGTCACGTGTAAGAAATGTAATGGCAGTGGCATGGCAAATGGTACTTCGCTCTTCAATGAACTTATAATTAAACCCGCAGCATTGGGAGAGCAAAATATCCCTACTCCACCAATGGGTTATGTGGAGAAGGATACCAAAATTATTGAGGTGCAGAATGAGAGAATCGAAAAGCATATCTACAAGGCACTGGCAGCGGTAAACATGGAGCACCTTGCCGAGGTTCAAATGAATCAAAGCGGTGTTGCCAAAAGCTATGACAGAGACGAGGTAAATAACCTTATTTACTCATTTGCCGGGGATTTGGTGACCGTGTTTAATGCTTGCATCTACCTTATTACAGAACTTCGCTACCGGGGGATAGTTGCGAATGCCGACACACGTAAAGCCATGCGCCCGATAGTGCCAATACCGGAGAAGTTCGACGTTATCAATACCTCCTTTTTGCTTGCTGAGTACCAGGTCGGCAAGACCGCTGGACTGAGTGACATTATCCTTGCCGAAATGCAGAAGGAAATCAGCCAAAAAAAGTTTTACTCCAATCCCAAGGTTGCCGAGTTTGTGCAGACCGTTATGGATTTGAACCCGTTCCCGGCCAATACCATTGATGAAAAGAATTCCATGGTGAGCCAAGGGCTTGCATCCAAAGAAGATGTTATCCTTAGCAATTATATCCATGACTTCGTTAGGTTAGCTATGGAGGACGACCCGAAATTTAACTTTAAGCCATTGGCTGAGAAAAGAACAATCCTTATGGAACTTGCCAAAGAAAAGGTGGTCGAACTGGATACGGCTACTCAATTGATGCAGCAGGTGTACCCGGGTAACAATAACCAACAGCAGCAACAACAACAGCAGCAACAACAGCAGCAAATTGCCGCAGCATAACAATTCCACATGTCCGACATAAAGACCATAATAAAAACCATTGAGGATGCAGTTGACCGCCTGACGAATGCAGCCGCAGCAAGGCAGGAGCCGTTAATGAAATCAGTTTTATCCCTCCTCAAGAACCTTGAGACCAAGGGGGATAATCTGCTTAACAGTATGGCTAACCTTAAAACCATAAATGAAATAAAGAGCAAGGTGGAGCGGATTATTATTGATGGGAAGTATAAGGACGAGGTTAAGGCATTTGTTCAATCCTATAACGATGTACAGGAATTGCACAATGAATACTTCGCCAAGTTTAACGAGAAGTTCAAACCCAATGAAAGCTTAAACATTATCAGGCGCAATTCGATACAAACAGCCCTGAACGGATTGACGGAAACGGGTGTTGAGGTTGGGGTAACCGATGGACTTCGCCAAATGCTTTACCGCAACATTGGTGCGGGTGGCAGCTATGCGGACATGACCGAACAGGTAAGGAATTATCTGCTTACCAATGATACGGGCGAGGGAGCACTTGAGCGGCATGTAAAAACATTTGCCATTACTTCCATTAATACATTCAGTGCCGAGTATAACAAGGCGGTAGCCGATGACTTGGGTTTGGAATGGTACCAGTACGAGGGCTCCCTGCTTACCACTTCAAGGGCATTCTGCATTAAGGCAGTGGAGAAAAAATATATCCATGTGTCCGAGTTTGATGCCTTGCTGGATGGAGACTTTGGAGACCTTGGCAAGATACCCGTATCCTCAAAGACAGGGTTACCGGCTGGACTGATGAAGGGCACCAATAAAGATAATTTGGTAAGACGAAGAGGCGGGTGGACGTGCGGCCATCAAATGCTTGCGGTTAGTGAAGTAATTGTACCAAAAAGCGTCAGGGAGACGGTGGAAGCAACCGCAGCATATAAAAGGTGGAAAAAATGAGGCTAAACAGGCTTTAGCCGCTCAAGAACGGGCGAAGGATTAATTTGCTTATCATTTTACAGCAGAGGCGAGAATCGGCGGTTTTTTGACCGCTTTAATTGCTTATCAGACTTACCGCAACTTTGTGCCCTTCCTCGGCTTGCTCCCATGTGGCATGTCGTTTTACATAACCGTCATGTTCGCCACCAAAAATCATTGTTTCGAATAACAGAGGAAGGGCACGGTTGAAGGTATCAATACCCGTAAAGACTGTAGAGACCATAACCTTTCCCACCACGGTACCCGCCACTATTCTGCCGGTACCAACAGGTTCTTGGTTCATGTCGTTTGTCCATTGTGCCCATGCTTCCATGTTTGACACTTCAATAGGCTGGCGGTTTTTCAGGATATACATTCTCATGGCTAAGACGAAGATATCCAATAAACTCAGAGGTTGGGCAGGTCAATCTTAGCCACCACATAAGGCATGTCCTGATACCATACACAACCAAACAGGGCTTCGGTAAAGATTAGGTCGTCGGCAAGTTTTATTTGTTCTTTTACGTCGGTGCTATTGCAGATGCCAAACCGTTTCCAGTCGTCGGCATAACCAAAACTCCAAAACACACATGTATTACAATTCATTTTTTTTGCGAAGTTTTTTAATGATAAGGATGGTACAATATTAGGCGAATTTCGGCTTCCAACCGTTGAATTTCTTTTTTTCGCTCCTGCACCTTGGCCAACGTCTTTTTTCCCACCCAAGATTCCTTCTCCTTCTCCCGCTCCCTGCGCTCCTTTGACAGCTTGAGCCAATAAAGAAATTTACTGAGAGCCTCCGCAAATAAATCCGCTTCCTCATAGTCATGGTATTTCCGGTGCCCTCTTATGATAATTGTATCAAAGGACTGCCTTATATCCCAAAGCACATTGCCCGACATATACTTAAACTCATGGTAATAACCCAACGGGAACATGTAGTTGGTGGGCGGTGGCAGCGGCGTAAATAAGAGGGCTTCCCACTTTTTAATTTCTGCTTGCTCCGTTTGTCTTTTGTTTCGAACCCTGTTCAGCCGGTCGCTGAAATCGTCCTTTATTTTTTCAAAACGGCTGTTAACTTCTAACCAGTATTTTTGTTCCGCCTCAATTTTATAGAGAGATAATTTTTTATCCAACTTCATTTGCCTTAGTCTTTTTTTATGCCCTTAAGCACCTCATAAAACTCCTTTTGCTCAGTGATGGCAATGACCAGCGCAAAGCTTACGTCCGCCTTACAGTTTTCACACGAAGGAATACCCAACAGGTCAGGGTCATTGCCAAATTTTAAGGTCGCAGGTTCCCCACAGTTTACACATTTTCTCATAAGTTTTGGTTTAATTTGCATTCCTTCTTTACGTTTATTTTTTGCGGATTATTCAAAACCCCTTTCTTTTTAGTTAGGGGTATTTTTTTCCTCCTTAAAATAGGCGTCCTTAATAAGCCGCTCAATGGTGTAACCAAGGCTTACCACGTGCTTCTTTTCCTTTTTAAATTCCAGTTGCTTATCGTACAGGAATTGGAGTACCTGCTCGGATGGGTTTTTAATCGTTATAGTCATTGGATTATTTTAATCCAAAGGTATTGTTTAATGCCTTACTTTTTATCCGATAGATTTATTTTTTATCTATTAGATTTAGTTTTGGCAGAACAAATCAAATCCTTTATTCAATGGCAGAAGCCCTTCTAATCACAGACCCTTTTGGAATGCTCCATGTAGTACCAACAGGAAACAGAGATTTTTATGAATCCCGCAACCGGGTTAACACCACTCAGCAATATGGTATAAAGGAAATGGATGAAGCTGAGGCACTGCAATTCGTACAGGATAACAAGGGCGTAGACCCGGGCTTTACCCCACCAGCCCAACAGCAAAATGTTATCAATACTCAGCAAGAGGAACTGGACAGATTACGCAAAGCACTTGCCGATTCAGATGCGGAAGCACAAAAGTTAAAAGAGCAGCTTAACACATTAAGCACTGCCAGCACCTCAAGCACCGATTACAGTAAAGAAGCCGAGGCGCAAGCCCCAAAGAATACGACCAAGAAATAATCCCACCGCAAAAAATAAACAAGTAAGATATGGCTAAGTTCGGAGCACTATTAAATTCCCTTGCAGGTAAGGCCGGTTTGAAGCCGGATGATGAAACCCTGAAATCCCTTTTGGCATTTGTTGAGGTAGCCCAATTCGAGTTACCCGAAGAATTTAATAATGCCCTTGAGCGCAACCTGCTTACCGCTGAGAGTGCGGCAGCTAATCCGCAGGTAAGGAATAAAATTTTTGCTGAGGCACTGGATGGTGTGGATGCTGAGTTGGAGAAGGTCGTTGGCGACTTCGAATTCACCGACACCTTCAAGGGTGAACTTAAGGCAATTGGTAAAAATACCAATGAAAAATTAAGGCGCATATCCCTTGGATTAAAAGACCAGTTGAAAGCGGCCAAAGAAAAGGCGAACAAATCAGGAGACCCTAAAGACCAGGCGCAGGTTGATGCATTAAAGAAGCAGGTGGAAGACCTTAATACTCAAATGGGAAATCTTACAAGGATGCACCAAACGGAGTTGGAAAACGAGAGAACCAAAAACCTGAACGAGAAAAAACAATACCTTATTAAGTCTATGTTGGCAGCTAAACCATTACCAAAAAATGGGCTGCCAGCGGACGTAAATATTTTAACGGCTAAGACCCTGCTTGAGCAGGAATTGGCGAAAAATTCACTTATAATCAGCTTCGACGAAATGGGCAACCCCCTTTTACGTCAAAGGAAAGATGGAGGCGAAATCGAATACTTTGTGGATAACAAAAAAGTTGACCTTTCGACCTTCATGGATAGCACACTTGCCGCAAATAAATTTTTGCAGGTAAACCCCGACCAGGAAGGCGAAAATAATCGCCCCGGTGATAGACAGCACCAGCAGCACCAGCAAAACCAATTTCCTTCCAATACCAATATCTTGAAAGAGATTGAAGGCCAATTGGCGGACATAGGTCTTAAAGTGTAGGGCAGTGCACCCACACCTTTTTTAATCTCCTTAAATCTTATGTTTAACGGACTATTCCCCGCTATCATAAAGACTCAGCAACAGGTCTTTGCGGGTATTGCTCCCTCAGACAAGATAACACCAATGGGTTATCTTGAAATGTTGTTAGGCAACACCGTGCCGAATGTAGTTAACTCCACTGTGGACGATGGTTCAGGCCACATAAGGGACGTAAAAATTAAGTACCGCCCAAGGGCATCATCCGGTAAATCAGTAACCGAGGATGATTGTAGCATACAGGCTAATCCAATTTGGAAAGAGCAAACGTTACCGTCCTTAATGTTTCGTAAAAACGGAACATTCCTTGATTATGATACCGTCCGGGCCATGGAAAAAGAAGCATCCGACACCGTTATGGTGGGCAGACCGGCACCGCCTCAAGGTATCTTAATGGAAATGTATAATATCCTTATTTATAAGGCCAACGGGATACTTGCAGATGTGGACATGGACTTGCTTACCCAACAGGCAGCAGCCTTCGGCAAGAATGTCACTACCGGAGTGAATACACCCAAGACGGTTAACTTCCCTCTGAGCACTGCCACAAACCCGCTTACCCAAGGTCTTACAAGTGTGGCATCCGATGTAATGTTAAATGAAATCCGCCCCGGTAATTTCTTTATCGTTGGTGACGGTTTGATTAATAACGTTTATCTACAGATGAACTATAATACCCAAAACACGAACCAGCAGAATTATCCAAATGGTATCCTGCCAAAGTTCTATTGGGAGCCATACGCAACCAGCAAATGGGGGGCAAATCAGTTCGGCATTTTCGAAAAGAATTCCGTGCAGTTGGTAAACATTAATAAGTTCAACGGCTTTGTATCCGGTGATAAATTGAGCACATTCTTATTCACTCTTACCCTGCCTATTGCAACGTCTCAACCACTTGCAAACGGACAAGGCGGTAACAATGTATTGCAAGGCTTTAAGTTCGATGCCCAATTGAGGCACGTGGACTGTCCGCAGGATGTTGTAATTGACGGAGCAACCGTAAGAGTAAACCGTGGATGGATACTTGACCTTATGTGCAACTACGGCCAATTTAATTTACCAGCGGATGCATACGACCCAACAGACCGCCTGAGTGGAAATAATGGCACCCTTCGTTATGTCGCTACCAATGCTTAAAAATGGATTGTCTTAAAGATTACATATTACTGGACGGAGTGACCCCAAAGGTCACTCCTAACTCCAACCTATACCTTAACAGGGAGTTGACCATACCCATGTTGCATATCAGCGGCATGGTGAGCAATGACCAGGGAACCCTTGAAGGCATTTGGGATGAAGTGCAGACCAAGGCCATAAAGAAGTTCCTTATAAGGTTAAAGCTTGGGATGCAGGAATTGTTTTCAAACTGCATGGCCGTGGATGAAGCTTGGGTATGTAAGAACCGCGAGACCCTTGCCATGCCTTTGCTCTATTTCTTAGGTACCGAGTTGATGCTTGAGGTTACCCATACCAACAGGATTAACCGATATACCAGCATAGATAAAAACAGGGCTTTGGAAATGCGGGACGAGTTTACCCGGGAGTTTCAGGTGCAGCTTAAGGCAGCTTTGGAAATGATTAATGCAAACCCTAAGACAGAATTGGGACAGGTATTTACCTACGTGGAAGTTTTACCATGATAACCGTTAGCACAAATATCAACCAGGTCGTCCGTCTTACAAATGCGAGATTGGACAGGGTAGGTAAAACCGACCAGCTTTTACGTGTGTGCGCCATATCCGTGCTTGCCCTGATGAAAAAAAGAATTCACCAGGACGGCATTGCATCCGATGGAACCCAAATCGGTACCTACTCAAAGGGGTACATGAAAATAAGGACTGGCAACTTTCGAAACTCAGCAAGAGTAACAAGAGGAGCCAACGTTGGAAAGCTTAAGGATGCGGGTGTATTTACGAAGAAAGCAGCGGAAGCGAAAAGAGGAACAGCAAGACCGAAGTATAACCGTGGTACGGATACAAAGGTCATAGCCTCGCTTACACGGGAAATGGAGAATGACATGAAGGTTATATCACTGCCCGGTGGTTCCTACGGTATAGGCTTTAGTAATAAGCACAATTTTGACAAGAGCCAATGGGTGACCGCGACATATAAAAAGCCCATATTCAACTTAGCCCAAACCGAAATTTCAGCCATAAACGACATAGTAACCGATGCCCTTTCTCGATGACCTTGTGGATGGATTAAATGATAAGTGGCAACAGCCACTTTCCTGCTTTGGTTCGCCAAGGATGTTTGGGATTGCGGAGACCATGTATGCACAACAGCAAGGCGAAGAGGCACCAATGCGGTACCCTGCCACTGTGGGTAATGATGCTGAGGTTATGGCGATAGACGTTAACGACAGTTACCCTATCACCATATACCATAAACTGGACAGCATTGTAAACGGGTTCAGCAAGATAAATTCCTTTGGAGACAGCTATGGTAATGAGACCGAAGTGGTGAACATGTCCCTTATGGTTTGGGCATGGAGAAGCAAGGTTTTAAGACCTGCCTACTGGCTCGAAAACTTTCTTAAGGATAGCATGCCCGTGAGCAGCAAAAGCCCGAACATACAAATTACCAATTACCGTGTCGGTAACTCAACCTTCGACAAAGTGGCTTTGATTGGGAGGGAGTATTCAGCGGTGGATGTTAATTATCCTGACCTCATGGTTTTTGAAATGAAGTATAGAATCGAAAGCACCTACCGAAAGGGATGCTTTGTTATAAATAATGGTTGTTAACTCTTTAAAATATTAAAAATGGCTTACCCTTTAGATTGCGGTGACGACGTGCTCGACCCGCATTTTTGCGAAGACTTTTGCGGTGACATTACCGAGGAGCATGCCCGTATCCGAAAGGGGGCATGGATTCATAAAAGCGTGGTTGCCGCAATATTAGACAACCCTTCCGACCCCGCAGTATGGGCGCAGCATATCGCTTCGGGGAAGGTTATCGTCCTTCCAATGATTACAGGCTCCTTCGACGGCGGCAGCCCAAGAACCGTCCCTGGCTATGGAGACTTTAAGGAAAGGCACAGTGGTTTTACTTTTGGCATAACATTCCGTGACCCGGTTTATGCAAAGAACTATAACCACTACAAATCCATCAACGGTAAAACGTCTTGGCATTATGCCTTTGTAACCGAGTCCCTTATCCATATCACGGGGGTACCAGTCTCAGCAACACCAAAGGTTATTCTATCCGACAGTACCGACGACTTGGTTGTATGGGAAACCGCTATGACATGGGATGAAAAATTTGCACCGGCTCCTCATGCCGCTCCTGATATCTTCGCCTGTGACAATGCCGCTAACGCCGGAGCAGACCAAACCTTTGATACCGTCCTTACATTCACTGCAAGCAATACCGATATTGACCAGCAGGTGAGAGGTACCATTGGTGCAGCAGGAACAGTCAGCCCAACCATAAAGCTTGAGTTTAACAAGGATACTACCATTTCAGGCTTGCCGACTACCATGCTGATTACAGTGGGTGGAGCCGAAGCAATGACGGTGGACTTCCCTTCTGACTACCTTGGTAAGCCATTCAGGTTTACAGCCGCAAATGGCAGCACCCACCTGGGTACTTTCA
>Ga0308175_100001764_pt1 | contig 14657 bp, 14 predicted proteins | sample PhyCR1_3_FD_203893 | JGI IMG/M metagenome (GOLD analysis project Ga0308175, IMG submission 203893) | Soil microbial communities from UC Gill Tract Community Farm, Albany, California, United States - DLSLS.C.R1 | ecosystem: Environmental > Terrestrial > Soil > Agricultural land | place: USA...
CTCGCGTCTGCGCTGGCCGGTCGCACCGTCGCGGTGGCACCGGGGGATCGAGGGGAGCCGGCTTGGACGGACGGCATCACGGTCTTCGTCGATGCCGACGAAAGCGTGGCTTCCCAGCTCGAGTCGGTGACCGTGCAGGCGTCGCTGCTCGCAGGTGGCGGCCTCGAGCCGGATGTGGTGCGCAAACTCGTTCGGCGACCGGCGTTGGCCAGGAGGTACCTCGCCGTCGAAGGTCACCGCTCACTGGCGGCAAACGAGGATCTGCTGCCGTTTCCGGTGCGCTCGCTGATCGATCTCGATCTCGCGACCCGCGCGGATTCTCCGACTGCGTCGCTGAGCGTGGCCGGAAGCCACAAGGTTGCCGACCCACCGGCCAGCTTCGGTGTCATCAAGGCCCGCAGCCTGCTGGCAGCGCAACCAAGCGGTCAGCAGTCGGATGTGGCTGGCGCACACGACCCTCGTCGCAAGTCGCAGAAGGAGCTCCCTGAACTCGACGACGACGCCGAGGACAGCGACGGCTCGGACGTGATGGATCCATTCTCCAGCCCGGTCGGCGGTGGCGGCGCGGCAGGAAAGCTGTTGCAGCGCTTGATGAGCAGGGTCCGTCAACTCAGCGGCGGCGGATCTCCGGGAGCTGATACCCCAACACATCGGTCGCACAAAGGAATTCGCGGCGCGGGGATGGTCACATCGACGGCCGTCTCCAACACTGACGACACCGGGGACGGCGCAGGTGACGGAGAGGGCAGGAAGTATCCCGAGTGGGACGTCCGCCGAAGGCGCTACCGACACGATTGGTGCACCGTGCACGAGATCGATCCCCCTCTCAAGGATGGGCACCCGGTGGCGAGGCCCGACGTCCATGCTCTGCGGCGGCCGCTGACGCGGCTCGGGATCGGGCTGGATCGCGCTCATCGGCAGATACAGGGCGACGACATCGACGTCGACGCCGCGGTTGAGGCACGCGTGGAAACATTCGCCGGGTCGGCACCCGACGAAGCCGTCTACCTGGACAACCTGCGGCGTCGCCGTGACCTGGCAGTGCTCGTGTTGCTTGACGTTTCCGGATCTGTCGCCGAGGCAGGGACTTTCGGTCACACCGTGCACGAACAACAACGTGCGGTGGCCGCGGCGCTGACGGTCGCACTGCACGAGCTCGGTGATCGCGTGGCGCTGTACGCATTCCAATCACAGGGGCGCTCCGCGGTGCACCTGCTTCCGGTGAAGCGATTCGATGACAGCCTGGATGCCTTGGTGATGCAGCGTCTCGGCAGCCTCACCCCCGGTGCGTACTCGCGGCTGGGCGCCGCCATTCGCCATGGCACTTCGGTGATCACGGAAAAGGCCGGAACATCGCGACGGCTACTCGTGGTGCTGTCCGACGGGCTGGCCTACGACCACGGGTACGAACGCGTGTATGGGGCCGCAGACGCGCACCGTGCGCTGGGAGAGGCCCGTCGTCAGGGAATCGGTTGCCTGTGCCTGACGATCGGCGCGGCCACGGACACCAGCGAACTCAGCAGGGTATTCGGCAGCGCCGCCCATGCGTCGATACCCAAACCCAGGCAATTGGCCGACGTCATCGGGCCACTGTTCCGCGCCGCTCTGCGCAGCGCAGACCTGCGTCGCCGAGCGTCATAGCGAGCCGAGGGTTGAACCAAACATCTGTTCCGCGCTAGGGTACTGCAAAGCGGATGCCGAGAAAGGAAACGATGCCGGTGAAGCCGCCGCGCCCGTACTACGTGCCGGTCGCCAACGAGGAGCAGGTGTTCAAGGCCGCCTACCGGCAGGGACTGTCTATCGTCCTGAAGGGTCCGACGGGATGTGGCAAGACGCGGTTCGTCGAGGCGATGGCGCACGATCTGGACCGTGAGCTCGTCACCGTTGCCTGCCACGACGACCTGACCACCGCCGATCTCGTCGGGCGCTATCTACTTCGCGGCGGCGATACCGAATGGGTCGACGGCCCGCTGACCCGTGCGGTGCGCGACGGCGCGATCTGTTATCTCGACGAGGTCGTGGAGGCCCGCCAGGACACCACGGTGGTACTGCATCCGCTGGCGGATCACCGGCGGCAGCTGCCGATCGAGCGACTCGGGGAGACGCTCGAGGCGGCGCACGGATTCTGCCTCGTCGTGTCGTACAACCCGGGCTATCAAAGCGTGCTGAAAGACCTCAAGGATTCGACGCGCCAGCGGATGGTCGCGATCGATTTCGGGTTCCCCACACCGGACGTGGAAGAGAAGATCCTCGTCAACGAGGCAGGCATCGGGCACGAGCGCGCGGCCGAACTCGTTCGGCTCGGCCAGGCCATCCGCCGGCTGGAAACCGGTGGGTTACGCGAGGTGGCCTCGACGCGGGTGCTCATCGCGGCAGGGCAGCTCATCGCAGAGGGGCTCAGCCCACGCGATGCGGCCCGCGCCGCCGTCGCCGGACCACTCACCGACGACTCGACGGTGACCCGCGGCCTGATCGAAATGATCGACGTCTACCTGTCCGACCAGCCACCGACCGACTGACGCGCCGCACACCACGGAGGTTGCATGTCGTACGAGAGCACCGCAGAGCCGATCAAGATCGGCTATCTGATGGACTTCAAACTGCCGGACCTTTACCCGCAGGAGATGAAGGAAGATCTGTCCAATCCCTTCGACCTGGTGTTCGGCGAGGCGTTGGAGCAGGGTGTGATCGACCGGCCAGTCGAGATCATCTACAAGGAGGTCGAGGGGCTGCCCAAGGGATCGGTCAAGGCGGTCATCGACGCATACGGTGAACTGGTCGACGAGGGCTGCCTTGTCGTGTTCGGCCCGCACATCACCGATAACTGCGTTCCGACACGCGAAGCCATCGAAGAGCGCTTCAAGGTGCCTGCTCTCAGCGTGACCGGCAGCGACGCCTGGCTGGGGGAGTGGACGTTCTCCTTCCCGCAGGGGTCCCTGACCGACGAGCCGATCTTCTGGGCGGACCTGCTGGCCAAGGGCGGTCACACCGAGGTCGGTGTGCTCATCGAGCAGTCGCTCGTCGGCGACACCTATGTCAAGCACTTCCGGAATGCCTGTCGACGCAAGGGCATTCGCATAGTCGCAGAGACATCTCTGGCGCAGACCGCACAGGATGTCACCGAGGCGGTGCGGACGATGCATGAAGCAAAGCCCAGCGCACTGGTGCACTGCGGTTTCGGGTTTGGGATCGTCTTCCTCAACTCGGCGCTGGAGTCGGTGGAATGGGATCCGCCGCGGTTCACCAGTACGGCCTTCCAGAACGCGTGGATCAACCCGATCATGTGGAACGCCTTCATGGGGTGGACCGGCGTCGACCAGTACGACGAAGGAAACGCCGTCGGGCAGGCCTTCTTGGACAAGTACGAAGCGAAATACGGCCGCCGCCCGGAGTACTGCGTGCCGGTGGTGAACTGCGACGTCGCCACGTCGCTACTGCGTGCGTTCACCGATGCGCATCCGCTGAGCCCGCGGGGTGTCAAGGAGGCGCTGGAGCGCGTGAAGATGATGCCCGCCGCGGCCGGCGCGCCCGGCACCCGGGTGTCGTTCGGGAACTGGACCCGTCGTGCCTGGATGGGCGCCGGCTACCTGGTGGCCCGCAAGCTTGACGCCGACGGCGTCAATTCTCATCTCGTCGACCGGTTTGGTGAGGGGTAATAGTCATGACTGCCGAGCAGACGACGCCGCCTACCAAAAGTACTGCGGGCGACGCGAAGAAGGGGTCGTGGAAGGCCGCGGTGTGGATCGCCGTCGCCGTGATACTTCTCGTTCTGATCGCTGTGAACGCGCGAATGGGCGCTGTGTCCCCGCGCATCCGCAACCCCGAAGTCGAGGGTGCGCCACGGCCCGTCCAGCCGCTTTTCGGCTACGAGCATTGGCTGGGTCTTTTCCAGATCTTCACGATCATCTCGATGTGCATGATCATCGCGGTCTACGTGTGGGCGTGGCGGCGGTACGGTCCCCACCCGGTGCTGTTGATGGGCATTGTCTGTACGTTGATAGTCTGGCAGGACCCGATCATGAACTGGTCGCCCTACGCGGTCTACAACCCACAACTGTGGCATTGGCCCGAGGACTGGCCGCTTGTATCACTGTCGCCGACGGTAGAACCATTCCTGGTCATCGGGTACATCATGTTCTACCTCGGGCCGTACTTCCCGGCCATCTGGATTCTGCGAAAGCTGCAGGCGCGCAGGCCCGTTGACTCTTTCGTATGGCGCCACCCGCTGATCAGCCTCGCAGTGATCATCCTGCCCATCGGGTTCGTGATAGACATGATGCTCGAGGTCACCCTCGTCCGCACCGGGTTCTACATTTACTCGCAGGTCATCCCGCTCGGCTCGATCTTCGTTGGGGAGCCATATCAGTTCCCGCTCATCTGGGAATCGTTGATGGTGACGTTCGTAATGATCCCTGCCGGTGTACTGCTCTACCGCGACGACACAGGCCGGACGGTGGCCGAGAAGCTGGCCCAGCGAGCGCGGATCTTCGCCAGCAGGCCGACCCTGGGAATGTTCGTGGTGATGTTCGTGATCATCAACCTCGCCTACTTCGCGTACGGCACCGGTTTCGCGATCATCAAGTGGACCAGGACCGCGACATCGGTTGCCTGCCCGTGGCCGTATCCGGAGGCCAAAGTCTATGACCCGCAGGGTTTCTACGAGGAGAACGGACAACGGGGGCCCTACTCGGTTGGCATCTGGTCGACCTGGATGAGCGCCCAGCCGGACGGGCGGCCCGATGTGCAACTGGGCGCCAAGAGCGACCGGTGCGTACCTGAGAATGCGAATGGCTGAGACACGCAGCGTCGTCATCACCGGAGCCTCAAGGGGCCTCGGGTTCGCGTCGGCATCTCACTTGTACAAGAAGGGCTGGCGTGTCGTCGCGGCCATGCGGTCGGTCGACTCGGGCATGGAGAAGCTGCGCGCGGCGGTCGGGGCGGCCATTGACGATCCCAGATTGATCGGTGTTCCACTCGACCTCACCGACTCCGGATCGGTCACTGCCGCGGCGAAGTCGATCGAGGAAGCCGTCGGCGCTCCGTACGGCCTGGTGCACAACGCGGGTATCTCAGCGGCGGGAATGGTCGAAGAAGCCCCGATGAGTTTGTGGGAGCGAATGTTCGCAACCAACATCTTCGGCCCGGTTGCGCTGACCAAAGCGCTCCTGCCGTCGATGAGGGCGGCGGGCACGGGCCGCATCGTGCTCATCTCCAGTGCCGGGGGAGTGCGTGGAATGCCCTCAACCGCACCGTATTCCGCTGTGAAGGGTGCGCTCGAGCGGTGGGGTGAAGCCATGGCCGGTGAGGTGGCTCCGTTCGGCATCGGCGTCACCATCCTGGTGGCCGGTACGTACGACACCGAAATCATCACCGACACGGGAACAACGGACAACCGTGATTTCAGCGGACCATATGCTGCCCATCACAGCACCATGGACAGGCGTGGCCGCCTCGCGATGAAGTACGGGGCCAAGTCGCCGGACCGCTTCGCGGCAGGGCTTGCCAAGGCGCTCGATGCAAAGGCGCCGTTCGTGCGGCGGCCGGTGGGCCCGGATGCGCGAATGTTGCTGGTCATGAATCGGTTGCTTCCGAGCGCGGGGCTGCACACCATGATCCGCTCGATGATGGGAATCCCGCGATTCGGCGCATTGGGGGGCACGCCTGCCGCAACCATGGGAGCACCAGACCCACGACCCCATGAGAGCGAGAAGAATGCCTGACACCCCCACGGTTCGTTTCGAATCGAAGATGATGATCGACGGGAAGCTCGTCGACGGCTCTTCCGGGACCTTTACCAACATCAACCCGGCGACCGAAGAGGTCATCGGCGAGGTTGCCGACGCGTCGAAAGCCGACATGCGCCGCGCCATCGACGCGGCGCGGCGCGCGTTCGACGAGACCGATTGGTCGACCAACCACGCCTTCCGTCAACGGTGCCTGCTGCAGCTGCAGGAAGCGATCGAGTCCGAGCAGGAGGAGCTTCGAGAGGAGCTCATCCTCGAAGTCGGGTGTCCGCGGGCGATCACCTACGGACCACAGCTTGACGCGCCGCTGGCCGATGCGCTGAGATACCCGGCCAAGCTGATCGACGAATATCCGTGGGAAACGTCCCTCGGCGACGCGCTGGTATCGCTCACGGGTGTCAACACCACACGTGTGGTCTGGCGCGAACCCGTCGGCGTGGTGGGTGCGATCGTGCCGTGGAACTTCCCGTTCGAGGTCACGATCCAGAAGATCGGCCAGGCGCTGGCGACCGGCAACACCGTGGTACTAAAACCGGCGCCGAACACCCCGTTCAACGCCACCCGACTGGGCAGGCTGATCGCCGAGAAGACCGACATCCCCCCTGGCGTGGTGAATGTGGTCACCGCGTCGGACCATTTCGTCGGTGAGGAGCTGACGCTGTCGCCGAAGGTCGACCTGATCTCCTTCACCGGGTCGACGGTCGTCGGCAAGCGAATCATGGAGAAGGGCGCGGCGACGATGAAGCGCCTCTTCCTCGAACTCGGCGGCAAGTCGGCGACCATCGTGCTCGAGGACGCCGATTTCGCGACCGGCTGCATGATGGGCATCGCGCCGTGCATGCACGCCGGACAGGGCTGCGCCAACCCGACCCGAATGCTGCTGCCTCGGTCTCGGTATGACGAGGGTGTCGAGATCCTCAAGGGAATCTACGAAGGCGTCGCAGCCGGCGACCCGCAGGATCCCGGAACGCTGTGCGGCCCGGTCATCTCCGACAAGCAGCGCAGCCGAATTCGCGGCTACATCCAGAAGGGCATCGACGAGGGTGCCACCATGCTCGTCGGCGGCGCCGAGGCACCGGACGGTCTCGACAAGGGATTCTTCGTCAAGCCAACGCTTTTCGTTGACGTCGACAACTCGATGACGATCGCCCAGGAGGAGATATTCGGGCCTGTCCTCGCCGTGATCCCGTTCGACGACGAGGACGACGCGGTGCGGATCGCGAACGACAGCCCGTACGGGCTTGCCGGCAACGTGATGGCGGGCAGCATCGAGCATGCGCTTGCGGTGGCCAAGCGGCTTCGTGCCGGGTTCATCGGCCTCAACGGCACCGCCGGCTACGGCGCCGACACACCATTCGGGGGATACAAGGACAGCGGCGTCGGACGCCAGAACGGCCTCGCCGGTTTCGACCAGTACACCGAGGTCAAGTCCGTCGCCTACCCCGCGAGTTAAGGAGATATTGACCAATGCAGCTTTTCGACGACCTCGAGGACTTCGGGGAGTTCGATGATTTCGTGTCGGGCGATGTGCGCGACCCGTACACCGAACTCGCCCGCCTGCGACGCGAGGAACCGGTGCAGCGCATCGAGATTCCGGGGATTCCCGGCCAAGAAGGCAAACCCATCTTCATGGTCTATCGCTATGAAGACGCCCAGCAGATGCTGCGGGACAACGAGACCTTCTCGTCGTCGATCATCATTCAGGCATTCGGCGATGTGTTCGGCAAACACGTGATGCTCGGCATGGACGAACCCGAGCACGGCAGACACAGGGCCCTGGTCTCAAAGGCGTTCTCGCAGAAGGCATTGGCCCGCTGGGAAGACAACCTGGTCGGGACGGTCGGCAACGCGTTGATCGACCGATTCATCGACCGCGGCAGCGCAGATCTGGTGAAGGAGTTCAACTTTCCCTATCCGACGCTGATCATCGCCGGCCTGCTGGGACTCCCGCAAGAGGACTACGCGCAGTTCCAGCGCTGGTCGATCTCGTTGCTGTCCTTCACCGTCAACCCCGAGCGCGGCCGCGAAGCATCCCAGGCGCTGGCGGAATATTTCGCGCCGATCCTGGCAGCCAGGCGGGAAGAGCCCCGCGACGATCTGATCAGTGGGCTGGCAGGCGCCGAGATCGATGGTGAGAAGCTGTCGGACGAAGAGATCTTCTCGTTCCTGCGGCTGCTGCTTCCGGCGGGCGTCGAGACAACCTATCGGTCGCTCGGCAATCTGTTGTTCGCGTTGTTATCCAACCCCGACCAACTCGATGCCGTGCGTGCCGACCGATCGCTGTTGCCACAGGCGATCGAAGAGGCGGTGCGGTGGGAGCCGCCGCTGATCATGATCACGCGCGTGGCCAGCCGGGACACCGAGCTCGGCGGAGTCAAGATTCCGGCCGGGTCGTCGGTCATGCCGGTGCTGGGTGCGGCCAACCGGCAGGACGAACGCTTCGCCGACCCGAACCGGTTCAACATCTTCCGAGAGGTGAAGCCGAACATCGGATGGGGCCATGGCGTTCACGTCTGCCTCGGCATGCATCTCGCGCGGCTGGAGATGCGGGTAGCGCTGAACCTCTTGTTCGATCGCTTGCCCAATCTGCGGCTGGATCCCGCGGCCGACGACCCCTACATCCGCGGCCAGGCCTTCCGGTCGCCGACGGCGGTGCCGGTTCTGTTTGATGTACCGACCGGGAGTGTTCAGTGACCGACTACGACACCGTGGACTTCTTCACCGACGAAGCCCTTGTGCCGGACCCGTACCCGTACTTCGATCATCTGCGATCGAAATGCCCTGTCACGCAGGCAACCCCATTCAATGTCCTGGCCGTCACCGGACACGAGGAGGCATTGGCGGTCTACAAGGACCCGGCGTTCTCCTCCTGCGTGTCGGTTGCGGGCCCGTTCTCTGGGCTGCCGTTCGGTCCCGGCGGTGACGACGTCACGGAGCTGATAGAACAGCATCGTGCCCAGGTTCCGATGAGTGAACACATCACCACGCAGGATCCTCCGCTTCACACCCGCACCCGCGGACTGTTGAACAAGCTGATCACTCCCAAGCGGCTGAAGGAAAACGAAGACTTCATGTGGCGGCTGGCCGACCGGCAGCTCGACACGTTCATCGATCGCGGCGAGTGTGAATTTCTCGAGGACTACGCAAAACCGTTCTCCCTTCTCGTTATTGCCGATCTGCTCGGCGTGCCGGCAGAGGACCACGATGAATTCCGCGCGGCCTTCGCGAGCGAGCAGGTCGGTGCGCTTGGCGAAGAGTCGCCTACCGCGCACAACCCGCTGCAGTGGCTGAATGACAAGTTCTACTCCTACATCGAGGATCGCAGGCGTGAGCCGCGTGGAGACGTACTGACCGAACTGGCGGAGGCGAAGTACGAGGACGGCTCGACGCCCGAGATCGACGACGTCATGAACCTGTCGACCTTTCTTTTTGCAGCCGGAACCGAAACGACCACAAAGCTCGTCAGCGCCGCAATGCGAGTCATCGCCGAAAACCCGGAGTACGAAACATATCTGCGGGAAGACCGGAGCCGCATCCCCGCCTTTCTCGAGGAGACACTGCGGATGGAGAGTCCGGTCAAGGCTCACTTCCGGTTGGCACGCACTTCGACCGCGATCGGCGATGTGAAGGTGCCTGCAGGCACAACGGTCATGCTGCTCCCCGGAGCGTGCAATCGGGATGCGCGGAAGTTCGACAACCCCGACACATTCCGTGCCGACCGCCGCAACGTGCGTGAGCACATCGCTTTCATCCGCGGCGTCCACTCGTGTCCCGGAGCACCGCTGGCGCGGACCGAGGGCCGGATCGCCTTGAACAGGATCCTGGATCGGATGACAGACTTCAGGGTTTCCGGGGAACACCACGGTCCGGCGGACGCACGTCGTTACTCCTACGAACCGACGTTCATCATGCGCGGGCTGGCCGAGCTGCACCTTGAGTTCAAGCCGGTCCCTGAATAGGTGAGCATCGCTACGTTGTTCACATGAACAGGTTGGCGATTCGGTACGCGAGCCGCCTGGCCTGCGCCTATCTGTTGTCGATCACTGCGGCCGTCGCCATCCTGATACCACTTGGGGGCGAAGCGCTCGTCGGAGCGCAGAACTACTTCACCCAGCGCAACATCGTCGTATCTGCGGTGTTGGTCCTCGTCGGAACTATAGTCGTCGCGGTCGGCGGCATCTTGAGCATCACGCCGACGCTGCGCTGGTTCATCCCCGGCCTCGAACCGGACGATCGTCAGCGTCGAGCGTTGACGAGACTGCTCGCTCGCCAGTCCACGCTTCTTGCCGGGGTATGGGTCATCAGCGGTGCGCTTTCCATCCTGCTCAACATCGACGGCGGGATCGGTGTCGTCGTGGCGACCGCCCTGGGTGTCGTACTGGGCGGGTCCGCAGCTTCGGGCATCGGACTTCTGCTGACCATGAACGACATTCGGCCGATTCTTGCCGCCGCCACCCAGGCCTCTGAGCGCCTCATCGCCGCACCGGGGGTGCTGGCGCGGCTGATCCTGCTGTGGCTACTGTGCAGCGCGCTGCCCTGCGCTGTCATCGTGGCGCTGGTCGTGGTGCGGGCGAACGGCTGGATCATTCCGAGAACAGCGTCGGTGGAGATCGCGGTGCTGGTGGTGGCGCTCGCCGCGGTGCTTCTGGGATTTCCGACGATGATCCTGACGTCGAGATCGATCTCCGATCCCATCAGCGAAGTGGTCGATGCGATGGCCGAGGTCGAGCGAGGACGTTTCAAAACCGCGGTGGACGTCTTCGAGCGCTCCGAAATCGGTAGGCTCCAGAGCGGATTCAATCGGATGGTCGCCGGACTGGCCGAACGCGAACGGGTACGCGACCTGTTCGGCCGTCACGTCGGCACCAACGTCGCGCGTCGGGCCATCGAAGAGGGCGCGTCGATGTCCGGAGACGTCCAGGAGGCGGCGATCCTCTTCATCGACCTGACGGGTTCGACGGAACTGGCGGCAAGCCATCCACCGCAGCAAGTGGCCGACGTGCTCAACGACTTTTTCCGGATCGTCGTCGACGCGGTTGACGAACGGGACGGCCTTATCAACAAGTTTCAGGGTGACGCGGCGCTTGCAGTCTTCGGGGCTCCTTTGCGGACCGGCGGAGCGGCCTCGGCAGCGTTGGCAACGGCGCGCGCCCTCGGCGAACAGCTCCGTGAGCTGCCGCTGGTCGATTTCGGCATCGGTGTCTCGGCGGGCGCGGTGTTCGCGGGAAACATCGGCGCCGAAAATCGCTACGAATACACGGTGATCGGCGACGCGGTCAATGAAGCCGCACGCCTCGCCGATCTCGCAAAGACCTCGGAGCGGCGGATCCTGTGCTCGTCGGCAGCCATCGAGCGCGCCGATGCCGAGGAACGAACGCATTGGACCTCCAGGGGCAGCGAGGTGCTGCGCGGACGATCCGAAGCCACGGAGATCTGGGCGCCCGACGGAGACCCATAACCACCGGTCGGCGCATCCTTGCTCCTCCCGCCGGACGCACCGTAGCCTCGTGACGTGGCCGGACTGACGGCCGTCAGCGCCGACGAACTCGCTGCCCTGGAGGTTTTCGAGGGCTGCCGTCCGGAAGCTCTGGTTCCCCTGGCGGCGCAACTGCGCCCGCTGAACGCGGCGGCGGGCCAGGTCTTGATGCGCCAAGGAGAACGGGCGGAGTCGTTCTTGCTGATCGGTTCCGGGCGCGCGGAGGTCACCCATACCGGGAACGACGGAGTTCCTACCGTCCTGGAGTTGTCGCCTCCGCTGATCGTCGGCGAGATCGCGCTGCTGCGGGACGCGCCACGAACGGCGACCGTGGTCGCTACCGAGCCGCTGACCGGCTGGGTCGGCGGTCACAGCGCCTTCGCCACCATGCTCGACGTGCCGGACATGATGGACAAGTTGGTGCGGACGGCCCGTCAGCGGCTCGCCGCATTCATCACTCCGATCCGGGTTCAATTGCGCGACGGGACCGAGTTGCACTTGCGGCCAGTGCTGCCGGGCGACAGCGAGCGCACCTCGGACGGCTCGATCGAGTTCTCGAGTGAGACGTTGTACCGCAGGTTCCAGACGCCCCGCACGCCGACCAGGGCATTGATGGCGTATCTGTTCGAGGTCGACTACAAGCACCACTTCGTCTGGGTGATGACGGACGGCGAGGACGGTCCGGTGGTTGCCGACGCACGATTCGTGCGCGACGAAACCGATCCGGTGTTGGCGGAGGTGGCGTTCATCGTCGGCGACGACTACCAGGGACGCGGCGTCGGCTCCTTCCTGATGGCCGCGTTGGCCGTCGCGGCGCGCGGCGACGGCGTCAGGCTGTTCTCGGCACGAGTGCTGTCGGACAACCTCGCGATGCGCAAGATCCTGGATCGGTTCGGCGCGCAGTGGCACCGTGAGGATGTCGGCGTGGTGACGACGGTCATCGATGTGCCCGCACTGCGCGACCTGTCCATCACAAAGGAGCTCTACCGCCAAATCCACGGTATGGCAAGGCAAGTCATGGGTGTCGTCGGCTGATGCGGCCGCCGCTGAGCAAGGACACCCGGTTGTGCATCTCGCTGGCGGGCAGGCCGAGCAATATCGGCACGAGGTTTCACAACTACCTCTACGACCTGCTTGGTCTTGACTTCATCTACAAGGCCTTCACCACCACGGACATCGTGGCTGCGATCGGAGGGGTGCGTGCGCTCGGCATCCGCGGCTGCTCGGTGTCGATGCCGTTCAAGCAGGATGTCATCCCGCTCATCGACCGGGTCGAGGACTCCGCACAAGCCATCAAAGCCGTCAACACGATCGTCAACGACGAGGGGCGTCTCACCGCATCCAACACCGATTACATCGCCGTACAGCGTCTCATCGGTGAACATGGGTTGGATGGGTCCCAGTCGGTGCTTATCCATGGCAGCGGCGGTATGGCGCGAGCGGTGGGTGCGGCGTTCCGGGACAGCGGCTTCACAACGGCGTCGTGGTCGCGCGTAACTCCGAGACCGGTGGGGCGATGTCCGGGGAACTCGACTGGGACTATGCGTCCGAGGTCGGATCGCGGACCGCGGATGTGATCGTCAACGTGACGCCGATCGGGATGGCCGGTGGACCCGAGGCGTCTATGAGCCCATTCGACACGTCGACAATCGCCGAGGCGGACACCGTTTTCGATGTGGTGGCGCTACCGTCGGAAACCCCGCTGATCGCCGCAGCCCGCGCGGCTGGGGTGAAGGTGATCACCGGCGGTGAGGTGATCGCGCTGCAGGCCTCCGAGCAGTTCGAGCGTTACACGGGCGTGCGGCCGACGGCCGAGCAGGTGGCCGACGCCTCTGCGGTTTCGCGGGCGTGATCGCTACGGCGCGTTGACGACGACGATCGGACGGCGCACGCGTTCGACCTGGTGGCTGGTGAAGCCCGAATAGAAGATGCGTGCGCCGACGAACCATGACAGCGACGAGTGCACTGCCGTGGCAGATGGCGCCGCGTCGGCGGGCAGCGGCAACTCGAACGGCAGGCCGAACTCTGTGCACCCCTGCATCGGAATCTTCTTGCCCAGCACCACTCCTCGGCCGTCGAGCGCGCCACCCGCGGCGGGGTAACGCTGCAACGGATGATGATCGCGATGGCGTTGCCAGTACACCGCCGCCTCGGCCGTCGGCAGGTCCTGCTGCGGCCGCAGCACGACGTGGCCGGTGATCGACTCGCCCGCCAGCCACACGGGCGAGGGCATCACGATGTCGAGTTGGGTCACACTGTTACCCATGTAGCGTTCCATCGGTTCCTCGATGGCCTCCACATCGGCGGTGCCGATCACGACCTGGAACTCGCCGTGCTCGTCGACGTCGCGACCGTCGCGATCGACGACGAGCCGGCACGACCATCGCGCGACTCCGGCGAGGAGCCCGGCGCCCACGACGGCACGGTAAATGACGCCGACACGCCGGCGAATTCGCTTGCGGCAATGGGTATGTCGACCCGGGTTACGCCACCCAGTCGTCGGCGTCGCGTTCGTCGCCGTAGTTGGTGCCGACCTCGCCTGCCATCCAAAGCGTGTCGTTGGCCGCCGCGGCCGCAGAGTCCGCCCGCCCCGCCCAGTGGTAGCGGTAGAAGTTGTCGTAGCCCCACTCGAGGCGCGCTGCCCTGACCTTGTCGACCGGCGTATCTGTTGTCACAGTCGCTGACACCGCCTGACGCGGCCGGACAACATCGGGCGTCACGGTCACCCGGATGCCTGCCGAGCGATTGAAGAGTCCCACCGGGGACCGCTACTTCTTCCGTTGCGACTCGGCGTACTCCTCGGGATGGTTCTTCTCCTGGTAGGCGCGCATCGGCCAGAAGAGGAGCCATAGCACCGGGTAGATCGTCACGTAGAACAGTGCATGTACAACGGCACCGGCGATGATGGCGAACACCCAGGCCGGATAGATGATGATCAAGCAGAACTGGATGAACTGCTTGAGCGCCACCGGATAGCCGTCGGCCATAGACAACACAAACCGAGGGCTCATCGTCGTGAGGTACTTCTTTACCTTCGACGTCTCGGCCTCGGCGTCGGCCTGGGCTGCGCTGACGTCCCGTCCCCGTTCCTCACGGGTCAGCCCGCGCTGAGGGGATGGCGGCTCGTTGGGGTCGGGGGGCTGGGTTGCGGTCACGGTGCCGGCGTGATGGTCGTCTGCTCGTCGATGACGCGGGTGGCGTCCTTCAGGATCCCCATCTGATCCTCGGCGCCGTCGGCGTTGAGCTGCAGGACGTAGAGGCCGTCGGCGCCCGGGATCGTCACAGTTTTCTGTGCCACGGCCCGTTTGGCTCCGTTCTTCATGTAGGTACCGCTGATCTGCCAGGCGTCGAATCCGCCGAGCGTGCTGGCGACGCCCACCCCGTCGCCCTCATACCCCGGCAGGTTCTTCATCTCTCCTGGCGCGAATTCAAGGATC
>Ga0308175_100001765_pt1 | contig 14655 bp, 24 predicted proteins | sample PhyCR1_3_FD_203893 | JGI IMG/M metagenome (GOLD analysis project Ga0308175, IMG submission 203893) | Soil microbial communities from UC Gill Tract Community Farm, Albany, California, United States - DLSLS.C.R1 | ecosystem: Environmental > Terrestrial > Soil > Agricultural land | place: USA...
CGTGTTCGGGACGTCGAAGCCGTCGAGAATGCGATCGAACTTCACACCCATCTCGTAGGCCAGCGTCCAGCCCGCGTTGTCGTACGGGCGCTTCGGCGGGCCACCGGGATACGCGAAGTCGTTCGGGTGATCCTGCGGCTCCATCATGTCGAGCACCTGCGCGCGCGCTGCCTGATTCAGCTTGATCACGAACGAGCTCGCGGGATACTGCTTGCCGGCGACGGTGAACGGCTGCGTCGCCTGATCGACGTACACGCCGACGTTGCGCAGCGCGTTCACGAACTTGATCGCCGTGAGGAAGTCGGGCTGATCGCTCGGGATGATGTAGCCGCGCGGATCGCGCTTGTCCTTGGCGTGAAGGACGTCGTTGTACGCATGCATCTGCGCCTCGACGTTCGCATTGCCACGGCCGAACGGAGCCGCCGCGTTGCCCTGCGCCGCCGCCGCCGCAGCAGGCGCGCCCGGAGCTGCACCACCACGGCCACCGCGGCCGCCGCGACCACCCGCCGGCGCACCAGCCTGCGTCGCACCTTCCGTGAGCGCCGCCTCGGCAGCCGCGATGCGCGTGCCGCTGATCGTCCAGTTGTCTTCGTTGCCCTTCTGAATGGCGTGCTTCGCCATCAGATATTTGTCATAGAGCATCGTCTCGCGATAGCGCGACGCGAGATCGAAGATCGAGTAGTTCGCCGTGACCGAGTAGTCGATCGACTGGCGGAAGTGCCAGACGCCCGGCGTCACCGGTGCGGGCAAGTCGCCGTGCGGAAGCTGCATCTCGGGAATGAACGGAATGCGCTCGGGCGTCGGGTTGCCGATGGCTTCCGTCAGAATGCCGATGATGCCCTGGAAGTAGCCGATCGTGCGGAGCCCGCCGTTCCACCAGGTCGAGTAGCTCGAGCCGGAGCGCATGGTGAAGCCCGGCTTGCCCTCCTCGAGGAAGCGCTGGTGCATCGCCGCGCCGACCATGTCGAGTCCCATCACGATCATGGGATCGAAGTTGTAGTTGAACGGATCGCGGAACGGCGGCGTGAAGATCACCGAGCCGGCCGGGCCGGTCTGGTGATGGTTGTACATGATGATCGGGTGCCACTCCCAGAACATGAAGTGATTGATGTTCTTCGTCTCGTTCAGGTTCGACATGAACGAGTCGCGGTTGTCATCATGCCCCGCGTACTTGTTGTAGAGGACAGGAATGTTCATGCTGCGCTGCAGCGTGTCCTTGTCCTTCATGTACCAGTTCGCGACGAGCTGCATGCCGTCGGGATTCGCGTGCACCGCGAGGATGATGTCATCCTTCAGGATGCGCTTCGTCTCCTCGTCGTTGCGCGAGATGAGCTGGTAGCTGGTCTCGATGAGCTGATTCGCACCCAGCACTTCGGTCGCGTGCAAGCCGCCGTCGAACCAGACCACCGCCTTCCCTTCCTTCGCGAGCGCGTGCGCCTGCTCGTCGGTCAGCCCCTCGCCCTTGGCGAGGCGCATCGAGATGTCCTTGTAGCGTGCGAGGTTCTTGAAGTTCGACGGATCGGTGATGATCGCGGCGAGCTGCGGCCGACCTTCCGACGTCTTGCCGATCTCCAACACCTGCATGCGATCGGACTCGCCGTCGATCTTGTGCCAGTACGCCATGAACTGGTCGTAGTTTGGCAGGAAGTAGTCGTCGCCGATGTTGTGTCCGAAGAATTCCTTCGGCGTGGTGATATGAGCCTGCGCGCCGGCCATCGCAGGGAGCGCGGCCGCGAACAACAGCGGCACAACGGCGGAACGCCACGAGCGGAATACCCGCGTCGTCATCCAGAACCTCCGGAACAGGTGGGAGAAGCAGCAGCGCCTCCGGCCGACGTAAGCGGGCCGGAGAACGCGGTAAGTCGGCTGATAGGTTAGCCTCTGGACCTACGCGACAGAAGAGCCAGACGCTGGAACAGACGGCCGACGCCACGCGCTACTCGGTCGACCGAAAACAGACGCTGGACTCGAGTCGGACAGCAGACGAGACCGCTGCTGTACGACCATTGTAGCCTGCTTCTCGTCTAGCGTTTGGGAGTGCGGCGTCTAGTGACTTCGCGTCAGAACGCGGGGCCCGTTCTCCGTGATGGCGACGGTATGCTCGAAGTGCGCGGAGAGCGAGCCATCGAGCGTCACGATCGTCCAGCGGTCCGCCAGCGTTCGCGTCGCCGGTCCCCCGATGTTCACCATCGGCTCGATGGCCACGGTGAGACCCGTCACGAGCTTCTCGCGACGCTTCGGCTTGCCGTAGTTCGGCACCTGAGGCTCCTCGTGAAACTCCACGCCGATCCCGTGTCCGACCAGGTCACGCACCACGCTGAACCCAGCTCGCTCGACAACGGCCTGCACGGCCGCACCGATGTCGCCGATATGATTGCCGAGTGTGGCGGCGGCGATGCCTGCCTCGAGCGACGCCTGCGTGACGTCGAGCAGCCGCTTCGCATCCGCGCTGATCTCGCCAACGGCAACCGTCGTCGCGCTGTCGGTGAAGTAGCCCTTGTAGCCCACGCCCACGTCGAGCGAGATGATGTCGCCGTCCTTGAGCACGCGCTTCTTCGACGGAATGCCGTGCACGATCTCCGAGTTGACCGACGCGCAGATGCTCCCCGGAAAACCGTAGAGGCCCTTGAACGCCGGCACCGCGCCGTCGTGGCTGCGAATGAACGCCTCGGCAACTTCGTCGAGCTCCCCTGTCGAGATACCCGGCTTCACCGCCGCGCGCAGGTGCTCGACCGTCGCGCCGAGAATCTTTCCGCCCTGGGCCATGAGATCGATCTCACGGGCCGACTTGAGCTGAATCACGTGCCCTTGCTCCTCTGCGTCGCGTACGTCGTCACGCGCGAAGCGCGTCGAGCGCGCGACGCGTGATATCGTCGACCGCGCCAACGGCGTCCACGACCGCGATCTTCGCTCCGGCGCGCCTGTACCAGTCCATGACCGGCGCCGTCTGCTCCTCGTACACCCGCAAGCGCGTGCGCACCGCCTCGGGGTCGTCGTCCTTCCGGCGCATCAACGCGCCGCCGCACTTCTCGCAGACGCTGCCGACCGCGCGCCCGGTATAGGGTGTCTGACACTTCTCGCAGACGGTGCGTCCTTCGAGCCGGCGCACGATCTCCTCGTTGTCGATGTCGAACGCGAGCACCGCGTCGAGCTTGCGCCCCATCGATCTGAGCATTCGATCGAGGCCTTCCGCCTGCGGCACGGTCCGGACCACGCCGTCCAGAATCACTCCCTTCGCGTACTGCGGCTGTCCCAGCTCCTCTGCGACGATGCCAAGGATGACTGAGTCGGGGACGAGGTCGCCGCGGTCCATGTACGATTTCGCCTCGAGCCCGAGCTTCGTGCCGACTCGCAAGGCGGCGCGCAGCACGTCGCCCGTGGCGAGCGTGGGGACGTCGAGCTCCTGCGCGAGGAGCGGAGCCTGTGTGCCCTTTCCGGCGCCGGGCTTCCCGAAGAGAACGATGATCATGGTGATGGAATGGTACAGGAGGACCGTGGGAAACGTGAAGTATTTCGAACTGCCATTTCACCGCAGAGGACGCAGAGGAACACCATGGACGTGGAGCAGATCAATTCACGGAGCGCTGCAATCATCGATGCGGCAATGACGGTTCACTCGGCGCTGGGGCCCGGTCTGTTGGAAAGTGCCTATCAGACCTGCTTGGCTCACGAGCTTCGCAATCGCGGATTCGCCGTCGCGACGCAGGTCGCAGCGCCGATCATGTACAAGAATCTCCGGCTCGACGCCGGCTATCGCATCGATATTCTGGTCGACGATGAAGTGATCGTCGAGCTGAAGTCAGTCGCGAGCTTGCTTCCGATCCACGACGCGCAGCTGCTCTCCTATCTGCGACTGGCAGATCGCCGCGTTGGCCTTCTGATCAACTTCAACGTGCTGCACTTGAAGGACGGAATCAAACGCCTCGTGAATGGCCTGCGATAGCCGAGGACGACGTTCGCAGTCCTCTGCGTCCTCTGCGGTGAACAGTGATTTCAGCCGAACGGCACAGAGGCCCGGTGATGCTCACCGGGCCTCTGTTCTCTGTTCTGCGAGCCGGTTGGAATCAGAACCCGCCCGGCGCTCCCTGACGCCCGCGGAACCGCACACGGCCCTTCTTCATGAAGCCGTCGTACTTCCGGAGCAGCAAGTGCTGATTCATCTGCTGAATCGTATCGAGCGCCACGCCCACCACGATCAGCAGCGACGTACCGCCGAAGTTGAACGGCACGTTGATCGCCTTCGCGATCCAGATCGGCAAGAGCGCCATGATCGTGAGGAAGATCGAACCCGGCAGCGTGATCTTCGACACCACGTCGTCGATGTACTCGGCCGTCCTCGCGCCGGGCTTCACACCCGGGATGAAGCCACCCTGCTTCTTCAGGTTCTCCGCCAGGTCGATGGGATTGAAGATGATCGACGTGTAGAAGTACGTGAAGAACAGAATGAGGATCGCCATCAGGATGTAGTACATCGTCGTGCCCGGCGCGAGCATGTCGGCGAAATCGCGCATGCGCTGATTGCCCATGAACTGCGCGACGGCGCCTGGCACCACGATCACCGACTGCGCGAACACGATCGGCATGACGCCCGACGAATTGATGCGGAGCGGAATGAAGCTCCGGCTCGCCTCGCGCATCCGGCCCCGCGCCATCGTGCGCTGCGGAATCTGGATGAGCACCCGGCGCGCGGCCATCGTCACCGCGACGACACCGGCGACGATCGCCACCATCATGATGATGAGGACGAGAATCGAGAACGCGCCGACGGCACCCGTGCTGACGAACGAGAACGACTGGAAGATGCCCGGCCAGATTCGCTCGACGATCGAGAAGAAGATCATCAAGCTGGCGCCGTTCCCGATGCCGCGCTCGGTGATCTGCTCGCCCAACCACATCACGAAGATCGCGCCCGTCGTGAGGAAGAACGCCATCTCGAGGCGGAACGCGAAGCCCGGCGTCGCGACCGCACCCGGCAGCGACTCCGCGAAGATCGCGAAGCCCCACGCCTGCACCGCCGCGAGAATCACCGTCGCATAGCGCGACCACTGATTGATCTTCTTCCTGCCCTCCTCGTCCTTCGACATCTTGTCGATCGACGGCACCACCGCTTGCGCGATCTGCTGGAAGATGCTCGCCGAGATGTACGGCATGATCCCGAGCGCGAACACCGTTGCGCGCGCGAGATTGCCGCCGGAGAAAAGGTTGTACAGGCCGAGCAGGCCCGCGCCACCCTGTTGCTGGTTGATGAAATCCTGGATGGCGATCGGATTGATGCCCGGCACCGTCACTGCCGCGCCGATGCGATACACCAGCAGGCAGAGCAGGGTGAACAGGATCTTGTCTTTCAGCTCGGGGGTTCTGAAGAGATTCTGAACCGCCGTCGCCGCGTTGGATTGGGCCATTGAAAGTCCCTGGACTCCTTACTCCTCGACGCGCCCCCCGGCCGCGACGATCTTGTCGCGGGCGCCGGCGCTGACCTTGAGACCGCGGACCGTCACCGCCTGCGTGATCGAGCCGTTCGCGAGCACCTTCACCTGCCCCTTGTTCCCGCGGATCAGCCCAGCCTCGGCGAGCGAGTCACGCGTGATCTCCGAACCTCCGAGCTTCTCGAGATCGTCGAGCCGCACGACCTGATTGTCCTCGCGGAACGGATTCGTGAAGCCGCGCTTCGGCAGACGACGGGTGATCGGCATCTGACCGCCCTCGAAGTGCGGCTTGCCGCCGCCCGGACCGTGATGGCCCGCGCGCGCCTTGATACCCTTGTGTCCCTTACCCGACGTCTTTCCCTTGCCCGAGCCCGGGCCGCGGCCCAGCCGCTTGCGATCCCGGTGCGAACCAGGCGCGGCGCTCAGGTTGTGCAGGCCAAGCTTCGGCGTCGCGCCGTCGCCATTGGCATTGCCGCTCTCGCGAGCCATTTACTTACCCTCCTCGACCGTCACCTCGACGAGGTGACGCACCTGCTTGAGTTGCCCCTTGAGCCCGGGCGTGATCTCCTTCACCACCACGTCCTGATGGTGCTTGAGGCCGATCGCTTCGAGCGTCTGGCGCATGCGCCACGAATGCCCGATGCCGCTCCGGACCTGCTTGATGCGTACGCTTCCCGACTCGGGAAGGTTCTGCGCCGACGTCTTGCCCGGCCCCTTGCTCGGGTGCCAGACGAATGTGCGAGCCATTTATGCGCCCTCCCCCTGCGTCGCGCCAACCGGCTGACGCGTCGACTCACGCTCCTGGCGCGACTTCGCACGCGAACGATACGGCAGGCTCGACGCATCGACGCCGCGCTCGCGCGCGATCTGCTCGACCGTCGTGAGCTGCTGCAAGCCGTTCATCGCCGCGCGCACCATGTTGTGCGGATTCGTCGAGCCGAGGCTCTTCGTGAGAATGTCCGAGATGCCGGCGCATTCCATGATCGCGCGGACCGCGCCGCCGGCAATCACACCGGCGCCGGGCGCCGCCGGCTTCATGAGAACCTTCCCTGCGCCGTGCGAGCCAACGATTTCGTGCGGGATGGTGCCGCCCGTGAGCGGAATGTTCACCATGTTGCGGCGCGCGGCGTCGACAGCCTTGCGGACCGCCTCCGACACTTCGTTCGCCTTACCCGACGCGAAGCCGACCTTGCCCTGACCGTCGCCGACAGCCACGAGCGCGTTGAAGGAGAAGCGACGGCCGCCCTTCACGACCTTCGCGACGCGATTGATCGCGATCACGTTCTCGACGAGATCGCTGCCTTCACCCCGCCCACGATCGTCGCCGCCGCCACGGCCTTCTCGGCCGCCACGACCGCGGTCGCCGCCGCCGCGGCCTTCACCGCCGCCGCCGGGACCACCACCTGGGCCGCCACGACCACGACCGCCACCCGGTCCGCCGCGGCCACCACCGCCGCCACCGCCACGACCACGGCCGCCGCCACCACCGCCGCGACCACCACGGCCGCCGCCACCACCGGGTCCGCGACCACCACCGCCGCCGCCAGGTCCGCGACTGCCGCCGCCGCCGGCCGGCGATCCACCCTGGGATGCGCCCTGCGACCCGCCCGTATTCTGAGTGTCTTCCATGTTAGAACTCCAATCCGCCCTCGCGGGCGCCATCGGCCACCGCTTTCACGCGGCCGTGATATTTGTAGCCCGCGCGGTCGAACACGACTCTCGTGATTCCCGCGTCCTTGGCACGAGCCGCGATCCGACGGCCCACCTCGGTCGACTTCTCGGTCTTCTTGCCGCTCAGGAGATCGGTGCTCGACACCGTCATCAGCGTGCGCCGTGACACATCGTCCACGAGCTGCGCCGTGATGTGCTTCAGCGAGCGGAACACCACGAGCCGCGGCCGTTCGGCCGTTCCCGTGACCTTCTTGCGCACACGGAGATGGCGGCGATACCGCTGCTGCTCGCGCGTCTTCGGAATTGCTGGCATGGTTACTTGCCTCCCGCCTTACCGGCCTTACGGCGAATCACTTCGCCAGCGTACTTGATGCCCTTGCCCTTGTACGGCTCGGGGGGACGCAGGTTGCGCAGCTCGGCGGCCACCTGGCCGACGAGCGCCTTGTCCGGACCTTCGATCGTCACCGCCGTGGGCTGCGGCGCGGTGAGCTTGATGCCCGCCGGCGCGCGATACTCGATCGGATGCGAGAAGCCGAGCGCGAGCTGCAAGCCGTATGGCCGCACCTCGGCCTTGAAGCCGACGCCCGTGATCTCGAGCTGCTTCGAGTAGCCCTTCGTGACGCCCTCCACCATGTTCGCGATGAGCGAACGGGTGAGACCGTGCAGCGACTTGTGATTCGTCTCGTCGGACTCACGCTTCACGTTGAGCGTGTTGTCCTCGCGATCCAGCGTGATGCCGCCAGGGAGCTTATGCGAGAGCTCGCCCTTGGGGCCCTTCACCTTCACCGTGTTGCCGTCGACAGTCACCGTCACCCCGGCGGGGACAGTGATGGGCAGCTTACCGATACGCGACATGATTCGTGGCCTCCTACCAAACCACGGCCACGAGCTCGCCGCCGGTGCGCGCCTGTCGCGCTTCACGATCGGACATCAAGCCCTTGTTGGTGGACAGGATCGCGAGGCCGAGGCCGTTGCGGACGCGCGGGATCTCGCCGACGCCGACGTACTTGCGCAGACCTGGCGTCGAGACGCGCTGCAGCTCGCGGATCACCGGCTGGCCGCCGGCATATTTGAGACGCACGCGCAGCACCTGCTTCCCCTCCTCGGTCTCGAGGGTGGAATAGTCCTGAATGTAGTTGTTCTCCTTCAGGATGCGGGCGATCTCGGTCTTCATCTTCGACACCGGCATGTCGACGCGGCGGTGCTTCGATCCGCAAGCATTGCGGATGCGCGTCAGCATGTCGGCGATCGGGTCGCTCATGCTCATTGGAAATCCTATGTCCTCTCGTATCCGGTGGACGTGGAGGAATGAAAGTGAATCGGTGGGACCTGCGACCTGCTTACCAGCTCGCCTTGCGCACGCCCGGGATCATGCCCTGGAGCGAGAGCTCGCGGAAGCAGATACGGCACAGGCCGAAGCGGCGCAGGTAGGCACGCGAACGCCCGCACCGGCCGCAACGATTGTGCTGCCGCACGCTGAACTTGGGCTTCCGCTTGCTCTTCTCGATCATGGCCTTCCGAGCCATATCAAAACTCTCTCAAAAAGGTGAAGTGCTGTCGTACAGTCTTACGCGGCGCCGCGCGTCTTCTTCTCGTCGGTCCGGAACGGCATGCCGAGCTCCTTGAGGAGCGCGAACGCCTGATCGTCGCGGTTGGTGCTCGTGACAAACGTGATGTCCATCCCGTGGATCGACTCGATCTCGTCGTAGTTGATCTCGGGGAAGATCATCTGCTCCTTGATGCCGAGGGAATAGTTCCCACGGCCGTCGAACGATCGCGTGCCGAGACCACGGAAGTCACGCACCCGCGGGATCGCGACCGTGATGAAGCGGTCGAGGAACTCCCACATGCGCGCGCCACGCAACGTCACCGCGGCGCCGATCTCCTGGCCCTGGCGGAGGCCGAAGTTGGCGATCGACTTCTTCGCCTTCTTCCGCACCGGCTGCTGTCCCGTGATCCGCGCGAGCTCGTCGACCACCGAGTCGAGCGCCTTCGGCTGCTTGATCGCCTCGCCGACTCCCACGTTGATCACGATCTTCTCGAGCTGCGGCACCTGGTGCGGGTTCGTCAGACCGAACTGCTGGCTCAGCCGAGCACGCACGGTCTTCTGATAGAACTCCTTGAGCCGCGGTGCAGGCACCGGCAGGTTCGCGCCCGCGTGCGGTCCGCGCTGCCTGGCCTCGCCCTTCTTCGCGCCGCCGCCACCCTTCTGGCCCGCGCCGCCCTTCTTCTCTTTCGTCGCCATATCTCGAAATCCGATGGTGTCATCCTGGGGCGCAGAGCGCCGAAGGATCTACTGTCTGTTCATCGAAGCCAGCCACGCCCCTGGGAAAGCAGATCCTTCGCTTCGCTCAGGATGACGGCGCAATTGCGTTACTTCGCTCTCGGGATCGCATCGCCGCTCTTCACCGCGATGCGCTCCTTGGTGCCGTCCTCATCGATCTGCCGGCGCACGCGTGTCGGGTCGCCGCTCTTCGGATCGAGCAGCATCACGTTCGACGCGTGAATCGGCGCCGGGAAATCCACGATCCCCGACTGCTCGTCGGGATTCGTCGCCCGGCGATGCCGCTTCACGATGTTCACGCCCTCGATCGTCACGCGGCCCGTCTTGGGATAGACGCGGATGATCTTCCCTTCCTTGCCCTTGTCGTCCCCGCGAACCACGCGCACGGTGTCGCCCTTGGCGACGTGCATCTTCACGCGCTCGGCGTTGTCCGTGTGGCGCTTCCGGTTCACCGGATTCGGCCGATCCGTCTTGCGGTACTTGAGCTTTCTCATATCAGATCACCTCGGGCGCGAGCGATACGATCTTCATGTACCGCTTCTCGCGAAGCTCGCGCGCCACGGGACCGAAGATACGGGTCGCGCGCGGCTCGCCCTGCTCGTTGATGATGACGACCGCGTTCTCGTCGAACCGGATGTAGCTGCCATCCTTGCGGCGCGTCTCCTTGGCCGTGCGCACCACCACCGCACGCGCCACGTCCGACTTCTTCACGGTGCCGTTCGGCAGCGCGTTCTTCACGGCCACGATCACGACGTCACCCAGGCCGGCATACCGCCGGCGAGTGCCCCCGAGCACGCGAATGACCTGCGCGGTCTTCGCACCCGAGTTGTCGGCGACCTTGACCATCGACTCCTGTTGAATCATGGGTCGCCTCCCTTAGCGTGCCCGTTCGACGATCTCGACCACGCGCCACCGCTTGTCCTTCGACAGCGGACGCGTCTCCGCGATGCGGACCGTATCGCCCGCCTTCGCCGAGTTGTCCTCGTCGTGCGCTTTCACGCGCTTCGTGCGCGTGACCATCTTGCCGTACACGGGATGCGGCACGCGACGCTCGATCGCGACCACCACCGTCTTCTGCATCTTGTCGCTCACCACGAGGCCCGTGCGCGTCTTGCGCGTGGCACGCGCGTCGGAGCCAGTTGAATTGGTCGTCGTCTCAGCCATTGGTCTGTCCCTTCCTGCGCTGCGTGGGCTTTGAAGCCTGCGTACCCTGCGGAGCGTTCGGTTCACGCTGCTCGCGCAGCACGGTCTTGAGGCGCGCCAGGTCGCGACGAATCACGCGCAGGCGGAGAGGATCCTCGAGCGGCTCGGTCGCGCTGCGGAACTTGAGGCGAAAGCGCTCCTCCTCGAGCTCGCGCACGCGGTTCTGAATGTCGTCCGCCGACATCTCACGAATCTCATCAGCCCGCATTGGTCGGCGCCTCCTCGCGAGCGACGAACTTCGTCTTCACCGGCATCTTGGCCGCGGCGAGCGCCATCGCCTTGATCGCGATGTCACGCGTCACGCCCTCGAGCTCGAACATCACGCGGCCCGGCTTCACCACCGCCACCCACATCTCCGGCGACCCCTTGCCCTTACCCATGCGGGTCTCGGCAGGCTTCTTCGTGATGGGCTTATCGGGGAAGATCCGAATCCACACCTTGCCACCGCGCTTGATGTGACGCGTGAGCGCCACACGAGCGGCTTCGATCTGCCGGGCGGTGATCCAGCCCGGCTCCAACGTCTGAAGGCCATAGGTGCCGAACGAGATCTCCGAGCCACGATGGGCGAGACCGGTCGTGCGACCCTTGAACCGCTTGCGGAATTTGACGCGCTTTGGACTCAGCATTGTCTCATCGCCTCCTTACATGCCGGAGGAGTACGTGGTGCCGCGGCGATCCTCGACCTTCTCGCCCTTGAAGATCCACACCTTCACGCCAATGGCGCCGAACGTGGTCTTCGCGGTCGACGTCGCGTAATCGATGTCTGCACGGAGCGTGTGAAGGGGCACCCGGCCTTCGTGATAGCCTTCCACGCGCGCGATCTCCGCGCCGCCCAGTCGGCCGCCGGCCTTCACCTTGATGCCCTGCGCGCCCATGCGCATCGCGCTCTGCACCGCGCGCTTCATGGCGCGACGGAACGAGATGCGCTGCGCGAGCTGGCTCGCGATGTTGTCCGCCACGAGCTGGGCATCCAGCTCGGGACGCTTGATCTCTTCGACGTTGATGCCGACTTCCTTGCCCGTGAGGTGCGCGAGCTCGTCACGGAGCTTGTCGACTTCCGCGCCCTTCTTCCCGATCACGACGCCCGGACGACCGGTGTGCAGCGTGACCACGACCTTGCCCGGCTTACGATCGATCACGATGTCGGCGATCGCCGCATGCCCGAGACGCGCCTTCAGATACTTGCGGAGCAGCTCGTCCTCGCGGAGGAGCGCCGGGAGATCGCGGCCAGCGTAGTAGCGCGACTTCCAATCCTTCGAGATGCCGAGTCGGAAGCCGACCGGATGTGTCTTCTGTCCCATTAGCGGCCTGTCCTCTCGGCGACCACGATTTCCACGTGGCTCGTCCGCTTGTGAATTGGCGTGGCGCGGCCCATCGCGGCGGGAGTGAATCGCTTGAGCTTCGGGCCTTCGTTCACGACGGCATGCTTCACGTAGAGCGCGTCGACGTCGAGCGAGGTGTTCCCCTCGCGTGCCGCGTACTCCGCGTTCGCCACCGCCGAGCGCAGCGTCTTCTCGATCTGCTTGGCGGCGTGCTTCTTCGAGAACGCCAGGTACGCGAGCGCGTCGTTCACGCTCTTGCCGCGGATCTCGTCGATGACGAGCCGCATCTTGTAGGGCGACTGGCGCGTGGAGCGCTGGGTCGCGCGGGCTTCGGCGGTGTTACCGCTACGCGGGGCCATGAGTTACTTGCCTCCTCGTGACGGCGGCGCCGAAGGCGCCGAAGCCTTCTTGTCGGCCGCCTTCTGACCGGTGTGGCCGCGGAACAAGCGCGTCGGCGCGAACTCGCCGAGCTTGTGGCCCACCATGTTCTCCGTGACGTACACCGGGATGAACTTGTTCCCGTTGTGCACGGCGAACGTGTGGCCGACGAACTCGGGCAGCACGGTGCTGGCGCGCGACCAGGTCTTGATCACCCGCTTCTCGCTCTTTGCATTGAGCGCATCGACCTTTTTGGTGAGCGCCTCCTGCACGAACGGACCCTTCTTGACTGAACGTCCCATGATCGATCCCTGTTGACCCTTATTGAGTCGCTTTGCCGCGCTTGCGGCCGCGGACGATGAGCCGCTGCGAGGACTTCTTCGTGTTGCGCGTCTTCACGCCTTCCTTCTTGCCCCACGGGCTGACGACGTTGCGTCCGCCGCGCGTACGCCCACCGTGCGGGTGATCCACCGGGTTCATGACCTCACCGCGGACCTTCGGACGGCGCCCCTTCCAGCGAGTCTTGCCGGCCTTGCCCCACGAGATGAGCTCGTGCTCCTCGTTGCCCACGGTGCCGATCGTCGCGTAGCAGCGCGCGTGCACCAACCGCATCTCGGTCGACGGCATGCGCAGCGTCACGTACTCGCCTTCCTTCGCGACGACCTGCGCGCCCATGCCCGCCGAGCGGCAGAGCTGACCGCCTTTCCCGATCTTCAATTCAATGTTGTGTACAGCCGTACCGAGCGGCATCTCGGCGAGCGGCAGCGCATTGCCCGTCCGGATGTCCGAGCCCGGACCCGACATGATCTTGTCGCCGACCCCGAGGCCCTTGGGGTGCAGGATGTAGCGCTTCTCGCCGTCCTCGTACGTGATCAGCGCGATGCGCGCCGAGCGGTTCGGATCATACTCGATCGTCGACACCGTACCCGCGACGCCGTGCTTGTTGCGCTTGAAGTCGATGATGCGGTACTGGCGCTTGTGGCCACCGCCGCGACGACGCATCGAAATGTGGCCGTGATTGTCGCGGCCGCCCGACTTCTTGATCGGCTCGAGCAGCGACTTCTCCGGCGTCGTCGTCGTGATGTCGGAGAAATCCGACACCGTGCGGAAGCGCGTGCCCTTCGTGACTGGCTTGAACTGTCTGATTCCCATGGTCTATGCGCTCCGGCTCAGCCTTCGAAGATCTCGATCGTATCGCCCTCGCGGAGCGTCACGATCGCTTTCTTCCAGTTGGGACGGCGGCCGACGGTCTTGCCCATGCGCTTTTCCTTGCCGCGCACGTTCGACGTCCACACGCCAGTGACCTTCACACCGAAGAGCTGCTCGATGGCCGAGCGGATCTGCGGCTTCGTCGCGTCGGGATGCACCTCGAAGGTGTACTCCGCACGGTCCTGATACGCCGCCGAGCTCTTCTCGGTGATGAGCGGGCGGACAATCGTCTGATGCAGCGTCGGCATCGATTACTCTCCCTTCTTCTTGGCCGACTTCTTCGCGGCAGTGGTTCCACTCGCCTTCTTCGCCGCACTCTTGGCCGGCGCCTTCTTGGCGGCGGCCTTCGCGGTCGTCTTCTTCGCCGCCGTCTTCGTCGCAGTCTTCTTCGCGGCACTCGGAGCGACGTCCTCACGCTCGGCGATCGGGTCGAGCGACTGGCCCAGCGCACCCGACTCGATCAGCACCACGTCAGACCACAGAATGTGGTAGGTGGAGACGTCGGAGTACGGCATCACGTGAACCGTCGGCAGGTTGCGGCCGGAGAGGAACACGTTCGGCTTCGTGCCGTCCGTGAGAATGAGCACTTTCTGATCAGCGACGCCAAGACGCTCGACGAGCGCCTTCAGGCGCGCGGTGCGCGGGGCATCGTAGTTGAACTGATCGATCACGAAGATGGCGTTCTCGCGAGCGCGCGCATTGAGCGCGGACTTGCGCGCGAGCGCACGGACCTGGCGCGGCACGTACTGCGCGTAGCTGCGCGGGATCGGTCCGAAGACCGTGCCGCCGCCCACCCAGTGCGGGGCGCGCGTCGAGCCCTGACGGGCGCGACCCGTGCCCTTCTGCTTCCACGGCTTCTGATTGCCGCCGGTCACGTACTTGCGAATCTTCGTCTTCGCGTTGCCCTGGCGCTGGTTGGCGAGAAATGCCTTCACCGCCTGGTGCATCACGGGCACGTTCACGGTGCCGTCGAACAGCGTCTCGGGGAGCGCGAACGTATCGCGCGCCGTCCCCTGCGCCGTGTAGGCGTTTGCCCGGAACGATGTTGTCGTGTTGTCAGCCATGAGAGTTTCCTTACGCCTGCTTCCGGACGACGACGATGCCACCGGCCTTCCCGGCGACCGAGCCGCGGATGTAAATCAGGTTGCGCTCCATGTCGATC